>Ga0224514_10000363_pt1 | contig 13310 bp, 13 predicted proteins | sample SF_May12_sed_USG_3_FD_169107 | JGI IMG/M metagenome (GOLD analysis project Ga0224514, IMG submission 169107) | Sediment microbial communities from San Francisco Bay, California, United States - SF_May12_sed_USGS_24 | ecosystem: Environmental > Aquatic > Marine > Sediment | place: USA... | reverse complement strand
AAGGCGGAAGCCGAGGCACAGGGAATCCGGTATGATGTGGCCGAATTTCCCATGGCCGACGTTGACCGGGCAATTACCGATAACCGTACCAGCGGGTTTGCGCGCATCCTGATCAGCAAGGGACGCATCATCGGTGCCAGCATCATTGCACCGCATGCAGGGGAACTGATCCATGAACTTGCGCTGGCCATGCGTGTCAATGCAAAGGTGAAGGAGATTTCAGAACTGGTGCATGCCTACCCGACCTATGCACAGGTCAACCGGCGTACCATCAACAGTCGCTATGCGCACCTGCTGCAATCCCGCAAGGCCCGCATGCTGGTGTGGCTACTGAACCGGCTGCTGCCCTGACACTGACAAGATAAGATACATAACATGCATGCAACCCTGCCATTACTGAGCCGGTCCGAATTTCCAGCGCTGCACCGCGGCAAGCTGGAAACCCTGCAGGTCAACCTCGGCTATCTTTGCAACCAGTCCTGCCTGCATTGTCACGTCAATGCCGGGCCAAAGCGCACCGAGGTGATGGATACGGAAACCGTGGACGCGATCATTGCCTTCCTGGATACGGAGCAGATCAGCACACTCGACCTGACCGGTGGCGCTCCGGAACTCAACCCGCATTTTCGCCGGCTGGTACTGGCGGCACGCGAGCGAGACATAGCGGTCATCGACCGTTGCAACCTGACCGTGCTGTTTGAGCCGGGACAGGCCGACACAGCGACATTCCTGGCCAATAATCTGGTCAAGGTAGTTGCTTCACTTCCCTGTTATATAAAAGATAATGTAGACACCCAGCGCGGCGACGGCACGTTTGAGACCAGCCTGGCAGCACTACGTCTACTGAACGAGGCAGGCTATGGCAAGCCGGGCACCGGCCTGTCCCTCGATCTCGTCTACAATCCGCAAGGGGCGACGCTACCCCCCCCTCAGCAGGCCCTGGAGGCTGATTATAAACAGCACCTGGGCAATGAATTCGGGGTGGTCTTCAACAAGCTACTGACCCTTGCCAATATGCCGATCAAGCGTTTTGGCAGCACCCTGGTAAGCCACGGAGAGTTCGATAGCTACCTGCAATTACTGAAGGGTGCACACCAGGATAGCAACCTGCAGTCCGTAATGTGCAGTTCACTGATTAGCATCGACTGGCAGGGCTATGTCTATGATTGCGATTTCAACCAGATGCTTGATATGCCCCTGAAATACAATGGCAGCAAGCGCCTGCATATTTCCACACTGCAAGGCCGTAACCTGGAAGGCTGCAACATACAGGTAGCCGACCACTGTTATGGCTGCACGGCCGGACAGGGTTCGGGTTGTGGCGGCGCACTGGGCCTGTAAACATTAAACGGAGTAGAGCATCATGAATGTCGAAGACAGCGTGCTGGAACGCTACACGCAGGGCGCACAGGAACGCGAGGAAGCCCTGTGCTGTCCGGTCGACTATGACAGCAGCCTGCTCGCCATGCTGCCACAGGAAATCATCGAGCGTGACTATGGTTGCGGTGACCCATCCCGTTATGTTCGGGAAGGCGACGTGGTGCTCGACCTGGGATCCGGCGGCGGCAAGATCTGCTATATGGCAGCACAGCTGGTTGGCAAGAATGGACAGGTTATCGGCGTCGATATGAATGATGACATGCTGGCCCTGGCACGCCGTCACCAGTCAGATATGGCGGTACGCCTGGGTAGTGACCGTGTCACTTTCCACAAGGGAAACATTCAGGACCTGGCGCTGGATATCGATGCGCTGGCACAGTACCTTGCCACGCATCCGGCAAGCAGCCATGCCGATTACCTGGCACTGAAGCAATGGGAGCACCGGCAGCGTCGGGAACAGCCGATGATTGCAGACGCCTCGGTTGACCTGGTTATTTCCAACTGCGTGCTCAACCTGGTGGCCGATCACGAGAAGCAGCAACTGGTACAGGAGATTTTCCGCGTACTGAAGCCCGGCGGGCGGGTTGCCATTTCGGACATTGTCAGTGACCACCCGGTCAATGCGGAAATGAAGCAGGACAAGGAACTGTGGAGCGGTTGCATCTCCGGCGCCTTCCAGGAGCGGGAATTTCTGGAGACGTTTGCCGCGGCCAGCTTCGATGCCGTGTGTTACGACAAATGGGACGCGCAACCCTGGCGCGTGATCAATGATATAGAGTTCCGCTCCGTCACGCTGACCGCTGTTCGACCGGAGCAGGGCAAAGAAACGGCACACACAAAATCTCTGATGTACCGGGGGCCGTTCGCCGCCGTCATCGACGAGGCAGGCGATACCTGGCAGCGCGGGCAACGCGTGACCGTCTCCGCCAGTACGCACGAACGGCTGACACAGCCAGGTTATGGCGATGCGTTTATCAACCTGTCGCCCGGTGACAGCGAGGCATGCTGCCCACCCTCGAGCGACACCAGCCAGGCATGTTGCACACCGGAACCGGTCAATGGTGGCGGCTGCTGCTGATCACCTGCACATCTCGATCATCATCCCGGTCCTCAATGAGGCCGGCGCAATTACCGCAACGCTTGAATCGTTGCAGCCACTGCGCCGGAACGGACACGAGGTGGTCGTGGTTGACGGTGGCAGTCACGATGCCAGCGTGGCGCTGGCCGAGGCATTGGCTGACCAGGTCGTTCACAGCGAGCGTGGGCGTGCATCACAATTGCAGGCCGGCGCCAGCGCAGCGTGCGGCAGCATCCTCTGGTTCCTGCACGCCGATACATTACCGCCACCGCATGCGGACCGCCTGATACAGGATGCCTTGCACCCGGAGTCCGCCTGCTGGGGTCGCTTCGACGTGCAATTCCCCGAGCGACACCGGCTGCTGCGTCTCGTTGCCTGGTCCATGAATACCCGCTCACGCCTGACCGGCATCGCAACCGGTGACCAGGGCATCTTTGTAACGCGCGACTGCTTTGAGCAGGCGGGTGGATTTCCATCTATCCCGCTGATGGAAGACATCGCGCTTAGCCGGACACTGAAAAGACGCTCGCCTCCGGCCTGCCTGCGTCAGTGTCTGACCACATCGGCACGACGCTGGCGCAAACATGGCACCGTGCGTACCATCCTGCTGATGTGGGGGCTGCGGCTGGGTTATTTCCTTGGCATCAGTCCGCGGCGACTGGCCGGCTATTACGCCGCGCACCGTTCGTGAAATACCCGCATGCAAAGCTGCTGATCTTCAGCAAGGCGCCCGAACCCGGGCAGGTCAAGACGCGTCTGATCCCCGCACTCGGAGCCACGGGGGCGGCCCAACTCTACAGCGAACTGCTGGATGCCTGTCTTGACATGGGCGTCAGTGCACAGCTCTGCCCGGTCGCACTGTGCTGCAGCCCGTCAACTGCGCATGCACATTTCCAACAACTGCAAGAGCGTTACCGGGTAGAACTGCGACAGCAGGCAAACGGTGACCTCGGGCGGCGTATGTCACAGGCCCTGCAGGCTGCACTGCAGCACAGCAGAGCGGTGCTGCTGGTCGGAGCCGATTGTCCTTCACTGTGTGCAAATGACCTCGATACTGCACTCGAACAACTGAATTCAGGAGTCGATGTCGTACTGGGGCCGGCGCGTGATGGCGGCTACTACCTGGTCGGCATGCGCACGCACCATCCCGGACTGTTTGAAAATATTCCCTGGGGTACGCACACGGTGCTGGAGCATACCCGCAAGCGCATGCAGGAGCAGGGGTTGCGTAGCTTTTATCTGCCGCTGCGCAGCGACCTCGATACACCAGCTGATTACCACACCTGGCAGGATGCTGGCAGTGACCGGTGTCCGATACGGGCTGATGAGCACGACCCATACAAATCAGGCGATTAGCCTGGCCTTACTGGCGCAACCACAATTTGTGATCTATATATTAAGTAAGAATACCTGATGCTATTTGAAATGATTATAGTTGCGCCATGACTGGCAAGGAGTTATCCAATGAGAAGGTTATATTTCCTGATCCCGAATGTGGACAGTGCCAAGACCATCGTGGATGAATTGTTACTGGCACGTATCGAGGCGCGCCATATCCACATTGCCGCAAAAGATCACCACGCACTCGTGACGTCGGACCTGCCAGAGGCCAACCTGTTACAGGAGAGCGATTTTGTGCCGGCCGTGGAGCGGGGCCTGGCAATCGGCGGGGCCACCGGCATCCTGGCGGGTGTTGTCGCCATAGCCCTGCCTGGTGTCGGGCTGGCACTGGGTGGCGGTGCGATCCTGGGGATCGGCCTGGCCGGCGCCGGTCTCGGCGCCTGGGTATCCGGCATGATCGGCATCTCGGCCCCCAGTTCGCGCCTCACGGAATTCGAGACCGCGATCAATGAAGGTCAATTGCTGATGATGGTGGATGTACCCAAGGCAGAGGTGGACAAGATTACCGAACTGGTGCGCAGTCATCACCCGGAGGCACACGTTGAAGGCACCGAGCCGGTAATCCCGGCATTCCCCTGATAGCGGGTCGGGAAAACAGCGTCTGTCCTGTCTGGGCAGGCGCATTTTTTTGCCCTTTATTCGACTTAGGTCCAATAGTCATTGCCTGTTAAAGCGCAGACAATATGGAACATAAGGAGAGATTGTTATCGGATATCAACCATGCAGGAACGTAGAAAAAAAGTAGACCGGCGCATCTGCGGCAAGCAGCAGGACAGGGCCGACAAATGCAACCGGCGCATCAGTCCCGACCGGCGCCTGAACAATATTCACGTTGAGTGGATACCGTTTAATCATATTCACCTGCACCCGCAGATAAACAGGTTATTCACCCACAAAACTCTTTCAAATTGAACTGCGGATCATTGCCACGTGCTTGATTCCGGCCTCCGTAAACGGCTGCCCCGATTCCCGAAACCCCGCTGCCTGATAAAACCCGGCAACATCAACCTGCGCATGCAGGTACACCCGGCTATGCCCCTGCGCGGCTGCCATCCCGATCAGTTGCGACAACAGCAGCCGACCGATTCCGCGACCGCGCCATTCCGGCAGTACCGCCATGCGACCGATGCGGCCGTCCGGCAGCAAGCGACCGGTGGCAATGGCCCGACCTGTCGCATCCCATACCAGGGCATGCCCGCAGCCGGGATCAAGGCCATCCCACTCCAGCGTGGCCGGGATACCCTGCTCAATGATGAAAACAGCGTGGCGTACTGACTGGATGGCATCTGCATCGCGCTGCCAGTCGGCATTGGTGACGGTGCAGGGGTCCGTGACGTTCACCGCATGCGCAGTTCAGCTTCAGATCAACTTTGCCTGCTGACTGGCATTGCCGGTATAGGTGGCAGGCGTCAGCTCAGCCAGTTCCTGCTTTACCTCGTCCGGTAATTCCAGCGTATCGATGAAGGCCTGCAGGGTCTCCCTGTTAACGTCACGGTCACGCGTCAGGTCCTTGAGCTTTTCGTACGGCTTCTCGATGCCGTAGCGACGCATCACGGTTTGCAGGGCCTCTGCCAGCACCTCCCAGCTCTGGTCAAGGTCGCCGAGGGTGCGCTGCTCATTCAGCTGCAGCTTGCCAACACCCTTGAGACAGGACTCAAACCCAATCACGCAATGGCCCACGGCCACACCGATATTACGCAACACGGTCGAATCACTGAGATCACGCTGCCAGCGTGACACCGGCAGCTTGGCTGCAAAGTGACCGAACAGGGCATTTGCGATACCGAGGTTACCCTCGCAGTTTTCAAAGTCGATCGGGTTGACCTTGTGTGGCATGGTGGATGAGCCAACCTCGCCGGCAACCGTCTTTTGCCTGAAGTAACCCAGAGAGATATAGCCCCACACGTCCCGACAGAAATCAATCAATACCGTGTTGAAGCGGCCCTGTGCGTCGAACAGTTCGGCCATGTAATCATGTGGCTCGATCTGGGTGGTATAGGGATTGCTCTCCAGTCCCAGTTCGCTTATGAACCGGGCCGAGAACGCCGGCCAGTCCAGCTGTGGATAGGCTACCAGGTGGGCGTTGTAGTTGCCGACCGCACCATTCATCTTGCCCAGCATGGGAATGGCGGCAATCTGTTCGCGCTGGCGAAGCAGGCGGGCACTGACATTGGCCAGTTCTTTCCCCACCGTGGTGGGGGAGGCAGTCTGTCCATGCGTGCGTGACAGCATCGGCTTGTCAGCATAGTCGTGCGCAAGCCCGCTGATCGTCCTGATAACATCGTCAAGCAGGGGCAACAGCGACTGGTTGCGCGCCTCGCGCAGCATCAGTGCATAGGCGAGGTTATTGATGTCCTCGGAGGTGCAGGCAAAGTGGAAGAACTCACTGACTGCCTCGAGCTCGGCATTACCGGCAATCTTTTCCTTGAGAAAATACTCGACCGCCTTGACGTCATGATTGGTAGTACTTTCGATATTCTTGACGCGTTGCGCATCCTTTTCGCTGAAATTTTCGATGATGTCATTCAGCACATGCTCCGCGTGACCGCTCAGCGCCTGCACTTCCCTGACATCTTCGTGAGCAGCAAGTGCCTGCAACCAGCGCACCTCGACTATCACCCGATGCCGTATCAGCCCGAACTCGCTGAAGATCGGCCGCAGTGCAGCGGTCTTCGAGCCATAGCGGCCGTCGACCGGGGAAATGGCATTCAGCTGTGACAAATCCATAGATACCTCGCAGGTTGCAGATCAGGCGGCCAGTTGCCGCAGCACGTAATGCAGGATACCGCCATGGCAATAGTATTCGAACTCCTGCGGTGTATCGATACGCACACGCGCCTCGAATACGGTCTGCCCGCCATCCGGTGCCGTCGCGGTAACCGTGGTTACCGGTCTCAGACCGTCCTGTAAGCCGGCGATATCGAAGCTTTCCTTGCCGGTAAGCCCCAGGCTGTCCGCTGTCTCCCCGTCGTTGAACTGCAGTGGCAGGATACCCATACCCACCAGGTTGGAACGGTGAATGCGCTCGTAGCTTTCCGCTATGACCGCGCGTACGCCAAGCAGGCGCGGGCCCTTGGCAGCCCAGTCCCGCGAGGAACCGGAACCGTATTCCTTGCCGGCAATGACGATCAGTGGCACATCATCATTGCGATATTTCTCCGAGGCATCAAAGATGCTCATCTGTTCGCCGCTCGGCTGGTGTACCGTCACGCCGCCTTCGGTGCCGGGTGCCAGGCGATTACGCAGGCGAATATTGGCAAACGTACCACGCATCATCACTTCATGATTGCCGCGCCGCGAACCCAGTGAATTAAAATCTCCCGGCGCCACGCCCTGTGCCTCCAGGTAGATGCCGGCCGGACTGTTGGCCTTGATGGCACCGGCGGGAGAAATGTGATCGGTGGTTACCGAGTCGCCCAGCAGGGCCAGCAAGCGAGCAGCACGGATATCAGACAGTTCACCGGGTTGTGCCGTTATGCCATCAAAATAAGGCGGTTTGCGGATATAGGTGGAATCATCTACCCAGTCGTACTGCTTCGCCTCCGGCGATTCCAGCACGTTCCAGCGCGTCTCGCCGCTGAACACCTCGGCATAGCTGCTGCTGAATTTCTCCCGGTCAACGCTGCTGCTGATCGTCGAGCGAATTTCCTGCTGGGAAGGCCAGATGTCTTTCAGGTAAACAGGCTTGCCATCGGCATCGGTACCCAGTGGCTCATTCTGTATATCGATATCCATGCGTCCGGCCAGCGCATAGGCGACTACCAGTGGGGGCGAGGCCAGGTAATTCATGCGCACCTCGGCATGTACACGCCCTTCGAAATTGCGGTTGCCCGACAGCACCGAACAGACAGACAGGTTACCCTCGGCAATTGCCTTCGACACCGGTTCTGGTAACGGGCCGGAATTGCCAATGCAGGTGGTGCAACCGTAACCAACAGTGTGAAAACCCAGCGACTGCAATGCCTCCATCAACCCTGCCTGTTCCAGGTATGCAGTTACCACGCGCGAACCGGGGGCCAGTGAGGTCTTCACCCACGGCTTCACTGTCAACCCGCGTTCCATGGCCTTTTTGGCAACCAGGCCGGCACCGATCATGACGGAAGGATTGGAGGTGTTAGTGCACGAGGTGATTGCTGCGATCACTACCGCACCGTCATTCATTTCGACCTGTTGACCGTCGATCGTGGTATTCGCCGGCTTGCTGACAATATTGCGTTCTGTCTTGAGGGCATCGAGTGCCTCCAGGAAACGCGGTTTGACCGATTTCAGCGGCACCCTATCCTGCGGCCGTTTCGGCCCGGCCATGCTGGGCTCAACCGTGGCGAGGTCCAGCTCGATAATATTTGTGTAGTCCGCCTCTGCGGCACCGGCCTCGTGGAACATCTGTTGTTCGCGCGCATAGGCCTCTACCAGTGCAATCTGTGCCTCGCTACGACCACTCAGGCGCAGGTAGGCCAGTGTTTCCGCGTCGATCGGGAACAGCCCGCAGGTTGCACCGTATTCCGGCGCCATGTTGGCAATGGTGGCCCGGTCGGCCAGTGTCAGGTGTTCAAGACCGTCACCGAAGAATTCCACGAACTTGCCGACCACGCCTTCCTTGCGCAGCATCTCCACGACCATCAGCACGAGATCCGTTGCCGTGGCGCCTTCAGGCAGGTTGCCGTGCAAACGGAAACCGACCACCTGCGGAATCAGCATCGAGATCGGTTGCCCGAGCATGGCGGCCTCGGCCTCGATACCACCGACGCCCCAGCCGAGCACACCAAGACCGTTGATCATGGTGGTATGTGAATCGGTGCCTACCAGCGTGTCAGGGTAAGCCTGTGCAGTCCCGTCCATATCCTTTTCAAATACAACGCGTGCCAGGTACTCGAGGTTCACCTGGTGCACGATGCCGGTGTCGGGCGGCACCACCTTGAAGTTGTCGAATGCCTTTTGCCCCCACTTGAGGAAACTGTAGCGTTCCTGGTTGCGCTGGTATTCCAGCTCGCTGTTCAGTTCGATGGCATCATTGGAGCCGAAGCTGTCAACCTGCACCGAGTGATCAATCACCAGTTCGGCCGGCTGCAGTGGGTTGATGCGATCCGGATCGCCACCCAGCGCAGTCATGGCATCGCGCATGGCGGCAAGATCAACAACTGCCGGCACGCCGGTGAAGTCCTGCATGAGCACACGTGCCGGGCGAAATGCAATCTCGGTATCCGGGGCAGCCCGCGGATTCCAGTTCAGCAGCGCCTCGACATCTGCACGCGAAACGGTGTGTTCATCCTCAAAACGCAACAGATTTTCCAGCAGGATTTTCAGGGAGTAGGGCAGGCGTGCAATATCGTGCGCTGCGCTCAACTTGCGCAAGCTGAAGATTTCATAGGACCGGTCCCCGACAGCAAGCGTGTCACGGGTGTTGAAGCTGTTATTCATGGATTCTCCTGCAAACTGAACTGAATATGCGCTAACAAGGCGGGCAATTATACACAGAAACCCTGTTTGGGTAGTGAGCGTCAGTCGCGCTGGCGTGCTTCCTGCAACAGCTCCCGGCAACACGCCAGCATGGACTTGCGACCGAAAATCAGCCGCACACGGTGGCCCCCGCACTGGCGCCACAATACCGCTGCGCGCATGCCTGCCAGCAGCAGGGCGCGGATCATCTGCTGGCTGTCGGGGCTTGCCAGCACTACCGGCTCGCCGTGCACCATGATGCGTGGCGTGAGGGTGCTGATGGTCTGTTGGTAGAGTTCCGCCAGCGCCGCAATCACCGCCGGACTGTATTCCTCGAAAAACGCCACCTGTGTGCGAATGCGTGCAATGCCCTGTCCTAACGTATCGAGCATGACCCGGTTGCGTGCCAGCTTGCGTTCCAGGTGCAGCAGCGTAATGGCATAGGCGGTCAACTCCATGTCACGCCGGCTGTTGTCACTCCCAAGCTGGGCCTCAAGCACCTCCAGGCCGGGGCGCAATGACGCAACGCTATCGAACACCGCCTCAACTGAGTCGGCATCAGTACGAAAAATACTGTCAAGGCAGGCACGCGTGACATCGCCATCGCGGAATATGCCCTTGCCGGTTTGCTGCACCAGTTGCACAACCTGGAACAGCCCGGCGAGTGCAATGGTGCGGGCACGGATAGTTCGGTTCTGTGTGCCCGACATCAGTCTTTGATGGCCTCTTCAATGATCGCGCCACCCAGGCATTCATCGCCATCGTAAAACACCACCGACTGTCCCGGCGCAATGGCGCGTTGCGGTGTAGCGAACACCACATTGCAAGCATTGTCCGGGGCCGGGTGCAACGTGCATGACTGTACCGGCTGCTGGTGACGTATACGTGCTGTACACCCGGTTATCGCATCCGGTGATACTCCGGAAATCCAGTGCAATTTGCTGGCACGCAGGCCGCCGGCAAACAGTGCCGGGTGATCTTTTCCCTGTACGACATACAGGACATTGGCCGACATATCCTTGCCGGCAACATACCAGGGTTCACCGCTGGCCTGCTTGCGCCCGCCGATTCCCAGCCCCTGGCGCTGGCCAATGGTGTAGAACATCAATCCCTCGTGCGTGCCGATAACCGTGTTGTCGAGAGTGCGTATTTCACCCGGATTTTTCTCGATGTAGCGCGACAGGAAGCTGCTGAAACGACGTTCACCGATAAAACAGATACCGGTACTGTCCTTCTTGTCATGGTTTGGGAAGCCTGCTGCACGAGCCATCCGGCGCACCTCCGGTTTGCGTAATGCGCCAAGTGGAAACAGGCTGCGGGCCAGCTGTTTCTGCTCCAGGGTGTGCAGGAAGTAGGTCTGGTCCTTGGACTCATCAACACCTTTCAGCAACCGTACCCGTGGCTGCTGCTCGATGCGCGCATAGTGGCCGGTTGCGATGTAGTCGGCGCCCAGCCCCGCCGCATGGTCGAGGAATGCACGAAACTTGATTTCCCGGTTACAGATAATATCCGGACTCGGGGTGCGGCCGGCCCGGCATTCGGCCAGAAAGAACTCAAATACGCGGTCCCAGTACTCGGATGCAAAACTCACCGTGCGCAGCTCAATGCCCAGCAGCCCGGCCACTGCACCTGCATCCTCGAGATCCTGTTGAGCGGGACAATAGCCGGCGTCGTCATCCTCGTCCCAGTTTTTCATGAATACCGCACCCAGGTCATGCCCCTGTTCGAGCAGTAACAGTGCGGCCACCGCCGAGTCGACGCCTCCGGACAGGCCGATAATCACCTTACTCATGGAGTGTTCTGCCCCCGGGCAGGACGGGAAGGGTATTCATTCGATGTCATTAAGCAGGTCGAGTGGGTAGCGGGCGCCGTCCAGGTAGTCCCTTATGCAGAGCAGCACCAGCGGGCTACGCAGTGACGCCTGTTGCTGCTCCAGCTCGGCCGGTGTCAGCCACAGCGCGCACTCAATACCCTCATCCAGTTCGGCTTCGGCGTCATGTGCCAGCAATTGGCCGGCAAATGCCACGCGGATATAGGTCTGTCCTCCGACCGGCTCGCGCCAGCGGTAGATGCCGGTAATCCGGTCAGGCTCAAATTGCCAACCGGTTTCCTCGCGTGTTTCGCGGATCACCGCCGCAAACAGGCTTTCATTGTCCTCGAGGTGTCCCGCCGGCTGGTTGAGTACCGATTGACCAGCAACACGCTCCTGCACCAGCAGGAATCGCCCGTCCCGCTCGGCCAGTGCCGCGACTGTCATGTGGGGTTTCCAGATCATACAAATATTATCAGTAACTTATAAAAGCAATCGGCCTGTCTGCCCGGTAAACCTTTTGCCCGTAGGGTGGTCCCACTACATGCAGGTGCTGGTTAATTGGCGCTCGCACTGCCACAAGCATTCACCTATACTCTGCAACTCGTTTCAGGGGGTGAAGTTATCGCACTTAGCTGAGGCAAACTCTCACAGCTACTTTGTAACGATAAACAAATAAGCACATTTACACAAAAATTTTGGAGGAACAGTTAATGACTGGTTTGCTAAGAAAAACGTTGATTGCAGGATTTATTTTCATTTTTTCAGCCGGTAGTGCCTTGGCTGAAGACATTCTGATGCCGTTCGTACTTGCTGGCACTTCCAACGGTGATGTCGCGACCGTTTCAGGTGAAGTCAAATCCAAGCTGGACGCCGGTGGTTTCGAGGTGGTCGGCGAGTACTCCCCCTATGCCGATGTCAACATCATCATTGCAACCAGTGATGACCTGAAGGCTGCAGCCGCCAAATCCGAATTCGGCGCCTACGGTGCCATGATTCGTGTTTCGGTGACCAAAAACGGTGACAGCACCGAGGTCGCCTACACCAACCCGAAGTACTCGGCAGCCGCTTATCGCATGGACGGTGACCTGTCCGATATCCGCGCCTCCATCGAAAGTGCGCTGGGTGCCAAGGAAGACTTCGGCTCCGAGAAGAACCTGACCGACAGCGACCTGCGCAAGTATCACTACACGGTGATGATGGAATACTTCGATGACCCGAGCGAGCTGGCCGAATATGACGACCAGGCAGAAGCAATCAAGGGTGTCGAGGCCGCTCTGGCTGCCGGTGCCGGCGCTACCGCCAAGGTCTACCGCATTGACATCCCGGGCAAGGACGAGACCGTGTTTGGCGTTGCCCTGAAGGGTGTTGATGCTGATGACTGCAGTGGCGATGAATTCATCATGAGCCGCGTCGACAAGGCAAGCCCGCGTTCCACACCGCACCTGCCGTATGAAATCGTGGTCTCCGACGGCACTGCCTACGCGCTGTACGCCCGTTTCCGTATCGCTATCAGCTGGCCGCATCTGCCAATGATTGCGAGCAAGACCGGCGCCACGTTCTTTAACATCATGTGTGCCCCGGGCGCTATCGAAGAAGCCCTGATCCAGGGTGCCGGCGGTGAGCTGTAAACAGGTGACTTGTCTCCAGTAGACGGGCGCTTTGCAATACCCTGAAGCCCCTGCTCACGCAGGGGCTTTTTTACGCGTAAGATTCTGTAACTATTAACCAGGAAGAGTTCATGGCGTACCAACACATTAAGGTCCCGGCCGACGGGCAAAAGATCACTGTCAACGCTGATAATTCAATCACCGTGCCTGACCGGCCCATTATCCCGTTCATCGAGGGTGACGGGATCGGTATCGACATCACACCCGTCATGCGCGACGTGGTTGATGCAGTTGTACAATCCGCCTACGACGGCCAGCGCTCGATCGCGTGGATGGAGATCTATGCAGGAGAAAAAGCCAATGACGTGTACGGTGCGGACACCTGGCTGCCGGATGAGACCCTGGATGCCATCAGGGAATACAGTGTTGCCATCAAGGGCCCGCTGACCACGCCGGTAGGGGGTGGCATCCGCTCGCTCAACGTCACGCTGCGCCAGCAACTCGATCTGTATCTCTGTCAACGTCCGGTACGTTATTTTGACGGCACCCCGAGCCCGCTGCGGGAACCGGAAAAAACCAACATGGTCATCTTCCG
>Ga0224514_10000362_pt1 | contig 13326 bp, 12 predicted proteins | sample SF_May12_sed_USG_3_FD_169107 | JGI IMG/M metagenome (GOLD analysis project Ga0224514, IMG submission 169107) | Sediment microbial communities from San Francisco Bay, California, United States - SF_May12_sed_USGS_24 | ecosystem: Environmental > Aquatic > Marine > Sediment | place: USA... | reverse complement strand
CCTCATCATGGCAACCGGCCGCAGTGATTATCCCAACCAGGTGAATAATGTTTTAGGTTTCCCCTTTATATTCCGTGGCGCACTGGATGTACGCGCCTGCTGTATCAACACTGAAATGCAAATCGCCGCAGTAAATGCACTAGCCTTATTAGCTAAAGAGCCCGTACCTGATGAAGTACTTAAAGCCTATGGTAAGGATAAACTGGTGTTTGGTCCGGAATATATTATTCCTACTCCATTTGATTCAAGATTAAAGGACTTTGTGCCCAAGGCCGTAGCAGAAGCCGCGGTCAAAACAAGCGTAGCAAAAACTAAATAAATTTATTTCTGCCCACACTATCTCCGCTCACGCACATCAAACCATCTAGTCCAGCTGACAGCATGACAGACCTGCCATACTGTCAGCTCTTATATCATGACACTACTGCCATATATGACAGTACAGTTCAGCCGTTCTTTGATGATCATTCCCGATACTAATGTAACTATTTGAATCTTCTACTTAATTATTTCATTTGCACTACTGGCACACCAATTGCTGTTGTATATCCATCTCAACGTTGTATTGGAGAATTGAAAAAAGATGAGAACGAACATTCAACGGCAGCTGGTAGTTGCCTTCACCTTCATATTTATTCTTGTGTCTGGCACTGCCTGGGCAACCACGTTGTCAGGCACGATGAACGATTATCTCTATTGTGCCAAGGATGATGGCAAGCAAGATGGTGAAAAAGGAGAGAAAGGAGATAAGGGAGGAAAAAAAGGTAACGGAGAAGAGGAAGAACCGGATTGTGATTAATAAATTCTCAACAAAAAACCAATCTTTATTGGAGGAGTAAATTTAATGAATAAAAAAATTATATTACCTATAGTCTTTGGCATCAGCATGTTGACTGCACCTGCTGCATTTGCTGAGAAACTGAAGGTAAAAATAACACCTGATATCGGAAGCATACAGGTGAAACATAAAGGCAAAATGGTCAAGCTGATGCGCGACCAAAACGGCAAGGCAACTGTTCACAAGAACTTTGCCAAAACTTCCCGCAATTGCCCACCATTTTGCATTCAACCAGCCAAGCTTGCCCCTGGCGTTGAAACAATTGGTGAAGTGGAAATGATCCACTACCTGAAAAAATTGACAGATGGCGACAACAGCATTCTGGTAGTCGATTCGCGCACCCCGGACTGGGTTAAACGTGGCACGATTCCAGGTTCTATCAATCTTCCCTGGACTAAACTCAACCCGGCCAAAGGTGCAGATCCATTGTCCATTGGTGAGATAATGACCAAGCACTTTGGTGTAAAAGAAATGGAAGGTCTGTGGGATTATTCTAATGCCAAAACACTGGTAATGTTCTGTAATGGCATGTGGTGCGGTCAGTCTCCCAACAATATCAAGAACCTGCTTAAGTTTGGTTATCCTGCGGACAAAATCAAATGGTACCGTGGTGGTATGCAAAACTGGAGCAACCTTGGTTTAACAACTGTAACTAACTAGACTTAAACTTTTTATTTCCTCAATCCCTGAGTTCCTCTCTCTTTGGGGATAAAGGGGCGGTATCTCCCCATACCGCCCCCTTTTTTTATTCTTCTTCACGAATTTTTCTCATGAAACGGTATAACGTACGTTCACTAACACCCAATATCTCGGCAGCACGTTTTCGGTGCCCTTCAGTTTGTTGTAAAACTTCAATTACTGATGCAGTATCAAGTGCATTGCGCCTATTCATCAGGGAAATATTTTCATTATTTGTCATCACATCGTTTACTGCTGATATTGCTGGTTCTGATTTTTGAGGCTCATCAACCTGCTTTTCTTCCAGCATGATATGTTCAGTCGTTATGGTTTCTCCATTCGCCAGAATAACAGCACGCTCAATGATGTTACGTAACTCGCGGACATTCCCCGGGTAATCATAACCGAGTAGTTTTTCAATCACCTGGGGTTGTAGCGGTAGATATTGATCACCGTCTTCCACACTTGCAAGGCAATGCTCGACAAGAAGCGGAATATCATCTTTGTGATAACGTAATGAAGGAACATCAATAGGAAAAGCCGATAGACGATAATAGAGGTCTTCTCGAAAAGTACCTTCTTTGACCATTTGTTTTAAATTTCGATGCGTCGCAGCAACCACTCTAACATTAACTTTGATATATTCAGTTCCCCCTACACGTCGTACTGTACCTGTCTCAAGTACACGCAATAACTTGGTTTGCAGTGATAAAGGTAATTCACCTACCTCATCAATAAATAAGGTTCCGCCACTGGCTACCTCGAATAATCCTTTTTTACGGGTATTAGCGCCTGTAAAGGCACCTTTTTCATAACCAAACAACTCACTTTCAATTAAGTTTTCACCTAAACCCGCGCAATCAACCACAACAAAAGGAGCGCCTGGATGCTGAGAATATAGATGGGTATATTTCGCGACACATTCTTTCCCCACACCACTTTCACCAAGCAATAAAACGGTCGTTTGTGTTGGTGCCACGCGATGCAAGATACTTATCAATCTCATCATCGGGGGTGAACGTCCAACGAGTAAGGCATCCTTATCATACAATTGAGGGACAGGATTTATATATTCTCCCATATATTTAACTTTCCCATCCTCACCACAGATAGGGGTAGCCTGTAATTGCACATAATCTTCTTTACCATTCTTATCGTAATGAATATGCATGACCTGGGTAGGCTTACCCGTATCAAATACAACCTCAAGCGGGCAATGTTCGCCATGTTGACTACAGGGAACATCCGAGTGATGAGATATTTTATGACAAAGTTGACCAACTACTTCATCAGTACTCATTCCAAAACGTTCCGTATAATTACGGTTTGCGGCAATAATTTTATAATTGCGGTCAATCACAACAAATGGGTCAGGGATAATGTCGATAACCTGATCACAGCTGGGTTTAATATTGTCATTACTCATAGGAAGGCCTCTGCTAACCTGACATTTCTGACAATTCTGTCACTTGCTTAAATATAGTAGAAATAAGAGAAATTAAAAATAGTATGAGACTATAAAGGTTATTGACCAGCGCCTATTTCAATATCGGAGAGCAACATTTCGACTTCCGTTAAATCCGCTCTTTTCATTACCTTGCCATTCACAGGACTCAACGGCGGCTGTTTTTGTTTTTCATTAAATACCACCAACTCTACTCGTACGTCATCGGCAACAAAACGATAAAGCGGTAGTTCTTCTGTTTTTGAAGTATTAAAACGCACTGTCTTATGGCTTTCTTCGTGAGGTATTTTGTTGTGCAGTAAAAACAATTTTACTTCTTCGGGTAAATTGGCAAACACATGCAAGATAACAGGCGAGTTCTGATCAGCACTGCCATTTAATACTGCACCGACAAGTCGTGGCTTAAAGTCTTGCAGAAACTGCATGGCTTCAACGGCAATTTCGCGTAAATGATTTAAGTATTGTGGTTGGCTATCGGCGTGGAATAACCGCTGATATTCTATTAATGCCTGTTCGATCTCTGCATTATTTGGCAAATTACGCGTATCAGGTACACTTAAATGTTCGGCTGCTTTTTGCTTGGCGGCATGAAAGTCACGGTTACCCCGCTGTAATAAAATTTGCGCGGCTTCTTGCGCTAAGCGTTGGCGCATTTGCGAATCATGATTACCTCTAACAGTTTTTTGGTGATGTTTAGCCATGTGCTAGTTATATCCACTTAAAATAACTGTTCAGTAATATCACTCGCCCCACTTTGTGGAGTCTGACCTTCTTGACCTGGAATTAAGGCCGGCTGGGTTTCCTGTGTTTCTGTGGGCACCTGATCTTCAAGAAAATATTCAAATATGGCATCAACGGTTCTGGCATTAGCCAACTTGCCGGTGTTTGGATCAATACGTACCGAAACAATACCTTTGGGTTGCTCCAATGGTTTCTCAGCTACACCTTTTAGCGCCGCTTTCATATAACTAATCCACATGGGTAAAGCGGCAATAGCACCCGTTTCCCTGTTACCCAGTGGACGCGGATTATCAAAGCCTACCCAGGCAATCGTCACTACGTCCCGGTTAAAGCCTGAAAACCAGGCATCCTGTTGATCATTAGTGGTGCCTGTTTTGCCTGCTAAATCTTTTCGCCCAATGGCTAAGGCACGACGACCCGTACCGTAAGTAATAACATCGCGCATCATGGTATTAATCAAGAAAGCCGTTTGTGGTGACAACGATTGTGCGGCTATATGTTGCGGCTGTGGTCCCTGAAAAATTTGCTGGCGTTCCTGCTCGGTGATAGTTTCATCCAATTCAACAACCGGCTGTGAAGGTGGTATTTCCTGCTCTGCTTGAGGCATAACCTCCGCTACCTCATTCACCGCTGACGTTTCTGTATTAGTACTCTCTTCGTTCTCGTCTTCTTTAAAACACGATTCACATACCGTCACTTTTTCCGGCAGCCAGGCAACATTGCCATCGGCATCAAGCACATAATCAATAAAATTCGCTTTTACCCGATAACCACCGTTGGCAAAAACAGCATAGCCCTGTGCTAACTCCAGAGGTGTTACTGAGCCACTACCCAGAGCTAGTGATAAATCACGTGGCAGACTTTTACGATTAAAGCCGAAACGCTCCGCATAACGTATTGAATAGCCAATGCCAATATCTCGCAATAAACGAATGGAAACCAGATTACGTGATTTAATCAGCGCCTGGCGTAAGCGTGTAGGGCCATAGAATTTGCCGCTGTAGTTTTCCGGACGCCAGGTATCTTCCAGGCCTGGGGCATCAAATACCACAGGTGCATCATTAATCACGCTGGCAGCGGTGTAACCTTTATCCAGTGCTGCCGTGTATATAAATGGCTTGAAACTTGAACCCGGCTGACGCTTGGCCTGGATCACACGATTAAATTTACTTTCATAAAAATCAAAGCCACCCACCGCTGCCTGCAGGGAACCATCACTCGGCCGTAATGCCACCAGTGCCCCGCCAACAATCGGTAACTGGGCTAACCAGCTACAACCGGGACGCCAGGCTGGCGAGGTATAAATGATGTCACCCTCTGCCAACACATCCGATGCCCGCTCCAGTTCTGGTTCCATATGGGTATCATCCACATAGCGTCGCGCCCAATTCAGTTTATCCCATGGAATATGCACCACCTTTTTCTCTGCGGTATAGGCAAAGACGGTCTGCTCATCGACTTGAAAGACAATTGCGGGGGTAAGGTTACCTACTGAAGGATAGTCTCTGAGCGTCTTTTTCCAGACATCAAACTCATGATTAAACTCTTCATCAGCGCTAAACGCTGTATCAACTTCAGGGTCTGTCCCGCTTTCCGCTGCTTCAACCAGGCTATCCTCAGTCTCAAACAATGCCACATGCCCCAGCGTGCCACGATATCCGTGACGGCGATCATATTCCAATAACGCTTGTTGTAACGACTGGTTGGCAACCTTCTGGTGGCGTGACTCAACCGTGGTGATGACTTTATAGCCTTCTGTATAAGCCTTACTGCCAAAGCGTTCCAACATGGCACTGCGTACCATTTCGGCCACATAAGTGGCCTCTAAATCAATATCCTGCCCATGTACAATGGCTTCATCCTCCGACGCCAGTGCAACTTTGTATTCTTCATCAGTAATAAATGCCAAGGTATGCATGCGTCCCAATACATAATCCCGGCGTATTTTTGCTCGCTCGGGATTAACAACCGGGTTATAGCGTGATGGTGCTTTAGGCAAACCAGCAATCATGGCAATATCTGCCATGCTCAGTTCGTTGAGCTTTTTACCGTAATAAACCTGTGCCGCTGCGGCAAAGCCATAGGCACGCTTACCCAGGTAAATCTTGTTAAGGTAAAGTGCCAGAATATCTTCTTTACTTAATTCTTCTTCAATTTTCAGGGCCAGAAAGATTTCGTTAAATTTACGTAAAAAAGTTTTTTCACGGCTTAAAAAGAAGTTCCGTGCCACCTGCATGGTGATAGTGCTGCCACCCTGGCCTTTTTCACCCGTTCGAATCAAATGATAAGCCGCACGTAATATGCCCTGGTAATCCACCCCGGGATGCTCAAAAAACCGATCGTCCTCAGCAGACAGGATCGCCTTAATCAACAAATCAGGGAATTCGTCATAACTCAGCGGGGAGCGCTTCATTTCCCCAAATTCAGCCATCAAGTCCCCTTCACGGGAATAAACACGCAAGGGTACCTGTAATTTCACGTCCTTAAGGGCGTCAATATCCGGTAATTTAGGGGTTATATATATGTAAGCGACCAGAAGCGCCACTGCGCCCAATAAGCCCAAACTCAATATAGATGCGGTGATAAATGTGATGAATTTCTTAAAAACAGGTTTCATGCTAATAAAATATTAAAGCTATATCTCTGTGTACCGATAAAACGCTAGACGAGTATATAAGTTATGAAAGGCTAAAACTATGGAATATTTGAATTTATCTATTACTTGACCTATAGTTGACTCTGAAACCTAAAGTAGTTATACATATAACTCATGTAACCCCAAGGTAATAAAAGAAAAATATGGGTCTCGGCGACATTTTTAAATCTAAAACACCCGCAGTAATCGGGTTGGATATTAGCTCCACAGCGGTAAAGCTCCTGGAACTGGGCCGTAGTGGGGACCGTTATCGCGTGGAAAGTTATGCGGTTGAGCCGCTGCCACCTAATTCCGTAATTGAGAAAAATATCTCAGATGTGGAAGCTGTGGGTGAGGCGATTAAGCGTGCGGTTAAACGTTCAGGTACACGTACCAAATCAGCAGCAGCAGCAGTAGCTGGCTCTGCGGTTATTACCAAGATTATTGCTATGCCTGCTTCTCTTAGTGAAGATGAAATGGAACAGCAAATCCAGCTGGAAGCAGATCAATATATTCCTTATCCATTGGAAGAGGTTAATCTGGACTTTGAAGTTCTGGGTCCTTCTGAAAATGACCCTGAGCGTGTTGATGTGCTACTCGCTGCATCTCGGAGTGAAAATGTCGATGTACGTATGGCTGCCATTGAACTGGCTGGCCTTAAAGCGCGCGTCATCGATGTAGAAGCCTATGCGATTGAGAATGCCTTCTCCATCATGGCTCCACAACTGCCGGAGCAAGGCATTGATCAAACCATTGCGGTTGTTGATGTAGGTGCAACCATGACCACCCTCAACGTTATGCATGATCTGAAATCTATTTATACTCATGAACAGGTATTCGGTGGCAAGCAGTTAACCGAAGAAATACAGCGCCGTTATGGGCTGTCCTATGAGGAAGCCGGTATGGCCAAACGCCAGGGTGGCCTGCCAGATAATTATGTTCCCGAAGTGCTGGAACCCTTTAAGGAAGCCATGGCACAGCAAGTTAGTCGTTCATTACAGTTCTTCTACGGCTCTACCCAATACAACCATGTCGATCATCTGATGCTAGCGGGTGGTAGTGCCATGATCCCCGGTATTGATGAAATGGTCGCCAATAAACTCGGGGTCCACACCTCGATTGCTAATCCGTTCAGTAACATGACTCTGGCTTCACGCGTTAAAGCACAAAGTCTGAGTAACGATGCCCCGGCATTAATTATTGCCTGCGGCCTTGCCATGAGGAGTTTTGACTGATGGCACACATTAACCTATTACCCTGGCGTGAAGAAAAACGCAAAGAACAACAGAAACAGTTTGCTTCAATCACTGTTTTATCCGCGATTTTTGTCAGTTTGGTGGTTTTAGCGGTACATTTGCAATATACACACATGATTGATTATCAAACTTCACGTAATGAATTTCTGAACCGAGAAATATCCAAAGTCGACAAACAAATAAAAGAAATCAAGAGTTTGGCCGATGAAAAAAATCGACTATTGGCACGTATGCAGGTTATCCAACAACTACAACATAACCGACCTGAAATCGTACATTTATTTGATGAACTTGTTCGCATCATACCTGATGGCACATATTTACTTGACTATAAACAATCTGGTCAAAATATTAGTGTTAATGGTCTTGCGCAATCCAATGCCCGTGTTTCAGCACTTATGAGAAATATTGAAGACTCCAAATGGTTTACTAATCCCCAATTAAGTGTAATCCAATCTGACGAAAAAGATGCTGAAGCTACACGTAAATTCTCTTTAACTCTCAAACAAGCTACCAAAAAGATTCAGGAGGTTAAATAGTGAAAGATTTTAACCTCAATGATCTTGATGTAAGTACCATTGGCGCATGGCCTATCGCAGCTAAAGCTATTGTTATTGTTATTATCTGCGCGATTGTCCTGGCCTTGGGCTATTTTTTCGATATACAAGCTCAGCAAGAAACATTAGCTGCACGCCAGCAAGAAGAAAAAAAACTTAAAAAATCATTTGAATCTAAACAAGCACGTGCGGCTAACCTTGATGCATACAAGCAACAAATGCAGGAAATGAAAGAATCATTTGGTACTATGCTACGCCAACTACCCAGTAAAACAGAAGTAGAAGATTTATTGATTGATATATCGCAAACTGGGCTAGCTAGTGGCATTGAGTTTGAATTATTTAAACCCGGCAATGAAAATTTTATTGAGTTTTATGCGGAACAACCTATTAGCATTAGAGTGAAAGGTACATACCATGAGTTTGGTGACTTTATTAGTGGTGTAGCCGCATTACCTCGCATTGTAACGCTACACAATATCTCTATTTCGCCCAAATCAAAGTCCACAGAACTTTCAATGAATATTACGGCGAAAACTTACCGTTATCTTGATGAAAGTGAAATTGCTTCAACGAGTAAAAAAAGTAAAAAACGGCGCAAATAGCAGGTTTAAGATGATGAATTATATTAAAAAATATAACCGCCCTTTTTTGCTGAATCTTTTTCAATTCAGTTTAGTAACTGTTTCTATTGCATTATTAACAGCATGTTCAAGCGAACAGCATGATGATCTGCAAGCTTATATAAAACAGGTTAAAGCCAAGAAAAAAGGCCGCGTTGAGCCATTGCCTGAAGTAAAACCTTATGCAACTTTTGCATATAGCGCTCATGAACTCAGGGAACCATTCACATCATTTGCATTAAGCGATGCTGAAGAACAAGAAGAAACAAATGGGTTACGTCCTGACGCAAACCGTAAACGTGAAGCACTGGAACAATTCCCCTTGGATACCCTATCTTTTGTTGGGCATCTTGAAAAAGAAGGGAGCCGCTGGGGATTAATATCAGCACCGGACAATACTGTATATCGTGTACAAACAGGAAATCACCTGGGTAAAAACTATGGTGAAATACTTTCAATTAATGAAACTGCTATCAGAATCAATGAGATTGTACCTAATGGTTTAGGTGGCTGGATAGAACGTGAAGCGTCTATCTCACTGAGTGAATAACGCTTGATGGAGTAGTGACTATGAATATTATATTTAAAAACATCATACGGACTGTAAGTTTAATTATGGCATTAGCCTTATGGAGTCTTTCTTCTCAGGCTATAGGTAATGCACAGCCGAATACGTTAACTGGCATATCATATACTACTCTGCCTGGTGAGCAGGTGCAGATTCACCTATCTCTGGCAAATACTGCTTTTGTACCTGGTAGTTTTACAATTGATAGCCCTGCACGCATTGCATTTGATTTGCCAAATACTTCAATAAATATGGCAAAGAAAACTCACGAGATTGGAGTTGGTATTGCTCGTAGTATAACGGCAATTGAGGCAGGCGGTAGAACACGAGTCGTACTTAACCTTGCCAAATTAACCAACTATCAAACCGTTGCTCAAGGAAACAATATTATTATTACTCTAGGTGCAAGTGGTACTACAGATGCTCGGCAAACGATAACTAGCCCAACTACAAAACCAAGCTCAATTTCCAATAATGTACAAGATATTGATTTTCGACGTGGTGAGAAAGGTGAGGGTCGCATCCGGATTTCTTTAGCTGACCCCAATACCCCGATTGATATGAAAAAACGTGGCAAAGATATAATTGTTACTATTAAAAATAGCTCCGTACCTGAAAATCTGGAACGTCGTATCGATGTCATAGACTTTGCGACATTAGTAAAAACTGTTGACTCATTCAATCACGGTAATGATGCCCGACTAATTATTAGTACAACAAGCGATTTTGATCATATCGCATACCAGACAAATAATGTTTTTACCATTGATGTTAAACCTATCGTTAAAGATAAAAAGAAAGAAACACATGTAAAAATATATAAAGGTGAACGTTTATCTCTGAATTTCCAGAAAATTGATGTGCGTGCTGTACTGCAACTTATTGCTGACTTTACAGGATTAAATCTGGTAACCAGTGAATCTGTAAAAGGCCAATTAACGCTCAGGCTCAAAAATGTTCCGTGGGATCAGGCGCTAGATATTATCTTACGCACCAAGGGTCTTGGTGTACAAAAAGAAGGTAACATTCTATCTGTTGCACCTATTGAGGAAATTGCTGCACGAAATAAAATAGAAACCACGATTGAAGAACATGCACCCTTATTTAGTGAAACTATCCAGGTTAACTACGGAAAAGCATCTGATTTTGCTACGCTAATCAAATCAACAGATAACAGCTTACTCTCAAAACGTGGCAAACTTTCTGTTGATCAACGCACTAATCGCCTGTTAATTAAAGATACAATAGCCAATATAGAGTCAATCACTGCCTTAATCACAGATCTGGATATTCCAGTTCGCCAGGTTCTGATTGAATCACGTATTGTATTGGCGTCAAATAACTTCAGTGACTCATTAGGCGTGCGCTTTGCTGTACAAGCAGACCGTGTAAATAGCAGCGGTGATCGTCGAGACGCTATATCAGGTAGTGGTCCTGGTGCAATAAACCTTGCAACTAGTGGTATTCCAAGCACTGGAGATTATAATGTCAATTTACCTATTGACGGCCCTACAGGCACATTGGGACTCGCTCTCGCTAAATTGCCTTTCGGTACATTACTCGAGTTAGAGCTATCCGCAGCACAAGCAGAAGGTAACTCTGAAACTGTTGCCAGTCCACGTGTTATCACGGCTAACCAGAAACAGGCCCGGATTGAGGCTGGGCAGGAAATACCTTACGTACAAACGGATGAGGAAGGCAAATCCACAACCTTGTTCAAGAAAGCCGTGCTGAGTCTTGAGGTTACCCCACAAATCACACCCGACGATCGCATTATTATGGATTTGAAAGTTAACAAGGATGAGCCTGATTTCGGTAACCTGCTTGGAGACCTCAATCCACCCATCAATACCCAATCCGTACAAACCCAGGTATTGGTTGATAACGGAGAAACCATTGTCTTAGGTGGCATCTATGAGCAGACAAAAAGCAAAAGCGTCAACCGTGTGCCTTTCTTAGGTGACTTACCTTTAGTAGGGGTGTTATTCCGTAACAGGACAGAAAGTAATGACAAATCAGAATTATTAATTTTTGTTACACCAAAAATTGTTAAAGAAGTCGCTTCTTTATAAATTAACACATATTTAACCTGCTACTGTGCAGGGCAACCTGCACAGACGCTTGATTTTTTTCACCCAAACTGTCATATCTGCCTGATATGAGTAAACAACATAATATCTTCCTTGTCGGCCCCATGGGGGCCGGTAAAACCACCATTGGCAAACAATTAGCGGCGGCTAAAAACCTTGATTTCTACGATAGTGATCATGAAATTGAAGCGCGTACTGGTGTAACAATTCCACATATTTTTGATGTTGAAGGCGAAGAAGGCTTCCGTCGTCGTGAAGAAGATATCATTGATGAACTAAGCCAAAAGCAGAATATTGTGCTGGCCACCGGTGGTGGCGCGGTAATCAGGGAAATTAACCGCCAACACCTGAAATCTCGTGGTACGGTTATTTATTTGCATGCCGATATTGAGCAACTTTTAGAACGTACCTCACGAGACAAAAACCGCCCATTACTCCAGACAGAGAACCCTCGCCAAAAGCTTGAGGAATTAATGGCCACCCGTGAACCCCTGTATAGGGATATCGCCGATATTATTATTAACACCGAACAACAGGCAGTAGGCAACGTTGTTAACCATATCCTGCAAAAGCTATCCGACTAGACCCGCTTTTGTAATATAATTCTGCACATTATTTATCCAAAAACATATGAATATGAAAACTCTTAACGTCGAGCTGGGTGACCGCAGTTACCCTATTTATATTGGCAGCAACCTGTTATCACAGGCTGATCTGGTACGCCCATATATTAAAGGCAGCCAGGTAATGATCGTGACCAATGAAACGGTTGCACCACTCTACCTGGATAAAGTTAAACAATTATTTGCAGATTTTGATACTGAAGCCGTAACCCTGCCGGATGGCGAGCAATACAAAAACTTGCAGGAACTGGATGCCATTTTTGATGCCCTGCTCAGCAAACGCTTTGATCGCCACTGCACCCTGGTGGCACTCGGTGGCGGGGTAGTGGGTGATATGACCGGATTTGCCGCCGCCAGCTATCAGCGTGGCGTTAATTTCATCCAGATTCCCACGACCCTACTCGCCCAGGTTGATTCATCCGTTGGCGGAAAAACCGGCGTTAATCATCCGCTGGGTAAAAATATGATTGGTGCTTTTCACCAACCCCAGTGCGTCATCATTGATACCGACACCTTAAACACACTGGATGATCGCCAACTCAGCGCCGGTATTGCTGAAGTCATTAAATATGGCTTTATCCGAGATACCGATTTCATTAGCTGGCTTGAAGATAATATGGATAAGCTACTGAATCGTGATCCTGATGCCATTGCCTACGCCATCGAAACATCTTGCCAGTGTAAGGCCCATGTCGTAGCCGCAGATGAAAGAGAAAGTGGTGTACGTGCCTTATTGAACCTTGGCCATACCTTTGCTCACGCCATTGAAGCGGGCACCGGTTATGGCAACTGGTTACATGGTGAAGCTGTCGGTACAGGTATGTTAATGGCGGCAGATTTATCCATGCGGCAAGGCTGGCTCTCAGAAAAAGACGTACAGCGAGTGGAAAACCTGATTGATAAAGCCATGTTACCTACCCGTGCACCTCATAGTATCGATTTTGATAAATTTATGGATCTCATGGCAGTAGATAAAAAAGTGCGTGCCGGCAAAATCAATTTTGTTTTATACAAATCACTCGGTGATGGTTTTGTCACGGATGATTTTGAAATGGACAATCTGAGAAAAACCATAGAGGCGCATCGCGCAGTCGCTGACGAATAGAGGTTCTAACACTATGCAGACACTTGCGCCCTACGCAGCCAGCGATGCTACATCACTGGGTCGTCGCCAGCCAGAAGAGCCGCCTGAACATCGTAGTGAATTCCAGCGCGATCGTGATCGGATTATTCACTCCACTGCGTTCCGCCG
>Ga0224514_10000361_pt1 | contig 13335 bp, 13 predicted proteins | sample SF_May12_sed_USG_3_FD_169107 | JGI IMG/M metagenome (GOLD analysis project Ga0224514, IMG submission 169107) | Sediment microbial communities from San Francisco Bay, California, United States - SF_May12_sed_USGS_24 | ecosystem: Environmental > Aquatic > Marine > Sediment | place: USA... | reverse complement strand
AGTTCAACTAAAGAAAAAAGATGCTATTTTTGATGTAAGTAATGTTCTTTGAATAAGCTGCTTGTCGGAATGTATGGAGCTGAAAACAGATAGTGGTTTTTGGAGTAGATTTGTACTATTATGGGGCCAGGTATTATGACCCACGGATTAGCATGTTTTATGGGGTGGATGCTTATGCAGAGAAGTATTCTGATTTATCACCTTATCAGTATGGCGGAAATAATCCAATGCTTAATATTGATATAAATGGAGATAGCACCTATGTAGTTGTGTATGGAGCAGGTTATCTCAACTATCAACATCAGGGTGGTTCTCATGATGTTGGTGGTGGATTTAAGAAAAATGCGGAGGCTTATGCAGGGAGTATTAAAAATCGCCCAGGGTATGATGCTAAAAGAGATCAAGTAGTATTGGTTGAGGGTAAATCAACTAAACAGATTACTGATGCAACTAATAAAAAATATAGCACAGGAAAGATAGCCGAGTTAGTTGTATTTAGTCATGGGTATGAAGAAGGTGTAAGTTTAGGTGGTCAAAGCCCCAATGACCCTGGAGTGTCATTGGCTGATGCTAATGCTCAGTTGGGAGATTATGATAAGAGGGAGATCAATGCAAACAACATGAGTCAAATTGATATTAATAATTTCGAAGACAAGGCAAGAGTTTCCTTCTTTGGTTGTAATATTGGAGGATATTACAATTCAAGTGCTTCGAATTCTTTTGGTCAGACTTTTGTTAATTACATGGGGGGAAATAGAACGGTTAAAGCGTTTACAGGGGGTGCTGAATTTACAACAACCTCTGGACGTGTTACATATACTGGAAGAATGATTAGATCAAGAGATAGGAATTCACAACTGACAAAGTTTACAGTATTTAAGAAAAATCAGACACCAAGATTACCATAAGTATTTATTATGAAGGAATTTAAGTTTGTGTTATTTGTTTCTATTACTATCATATGTTGTAATGCACAAAACACTAAGCTAATTGAAAAAGCAGATAATTTGAAATTCATTAAGGCTATGCCTTACAATCCTCAATTGTCCGGTGATAGCATTTATTGGGTTGTAATTATTGAAGGTTTGGATATCGTTCCATATCTAATTGAAAAACTTGATGACACAACATCAACTGAGGCAATTGTCCCTAATTTTGGTGGGCAATATGCAGTTGCTGATATTGCCTATGAAGCAATATCAACGATTATTCATGAGATACCTATTAAAGAAATTATTGAGACCTCAGATAGTTCAAAGCAAACAGGTGGTTATTGGTTCTATTGGAACTATGTTAATGAAAGTATTTCTAATCGTATAAAACTCAAGGAGTTTGTTAATGATTGGTATTTGAACAATCAAAATAGCCTAATTTGGGTTGAATATAAAAGGAGTTTTCGCAGTTCCTCAGACTGGAAATTTGATAAAAACATACATCCACTTGGAGGTTATTACTATTTAAAGGAATAACCCCCTTGTCCGTAGCGTCCACGGCTACGAACGGTGTATAAAATAGAGAAACATAAGAAATAGAAAGCCTGGTTAGCAATAGCCGGGCTTTTTTGTTTAAAGCCTATTAGGATCGTCCCACGTTAAATGGACTTTTACTGTGATATACTCATTTTCAAGTCTTTTTGTTTTGGGAAGTTTATTTACATGTCTATCCTCTTTATAATCATTAACTAAATCTTGAAGATTAAATTGAACAGCTTTACCAATTATAGTGTCTTTATTGTCATCTATTTCGTAAAAGGCAATAGAATAAACATGGTCGACCATCGTCAGGTATTCGTCAATAATATCAAATGTAATGGGTAGTTCTTCTTTATTAACATCTGGTAAAGTGCTATCACAGGTATATATGATATATCCATCTCCATTAGCAACCTTAAAGGAAATATCCGGTTCAGAATCTTCGTCCCAATCAACACCATTATTACTTTCAGGAATAGCAATTATAGTTAATGCATCAATAGATACGTTATATCCAGCATAATAGTCAATAGTATCATCGCAAGAGGTTATAGTGATAAACATTGACAGAAACAGTAATATCCTATAACGCATAAGCTTGTCTGGTTTTAAAATCCCTTAGATATGCCGAAATCACTTTAAGAATGGTCTTCTTTTCATCTTCCGGAAGCTCATCAATCTCTTTGAATTGCTTTAAAAGCTCAACGTCTTTAAGCGTATTAATAGCTTTTTCTGTAGTATCACCATTAATTAAGAAATCAACGGAAGTTCCAAGAGCATCAGCTAATTTATTAAGCACTTCTGCCGGGGGCTGTGCGCCTTTAATCTCGTAGCGGCTAATTTGGGCATAAGAAATGCCGGTAACCTTGGCCAGTTCGGTCTGTGATAAGCCTTTTCCTTTTCTAAGTTGCTGGATTCTCTTGCCTAGTTCGGTCATAATTAAATCATATGCGTAAATTATCAACAGCAAAGATAGCACATATGGCGGGTGATAGGGGTATAAATATATCATATTGTTGAAAACTCGGTTTAGCAGTATAAGGTAAAATATATCACATTTGTGTTTAAATATATCAAATAAGTAAACAATAATTTTATCAACAACACAAAAAAAATGCAAACCGAAATCACCATCCAGTTAAAACTCATAAAACACCCAAAGAAGAATGGTTACTTTGCCCGGCTCATTATTCCCGGCAGCTCACTACTGCAGCTTGGCTTAAAATCAGACGAAACCATCACCATCAACTGCGAATACCAAAAGCAAAAAAAGAAAACCACATAAAACCTTTTAAATATGCAACTCCCCGAACTGAAACAACGCTTATCAATAGAAACCGTCCTGCAACATTACAACTTACAAATGGATAAGAACGGCATGTTACAATGCCCTTTCCCTTCCTCCGTAAGGACTTCGGCAGGCGGACACGAAGACAAAACCCCAAGCTTAAAAATTTATGTTAATACAAACACCTTCAACTGCTTTGGCTGCGGGGCAAATGGCGATGTAATCGAATTTATCCAGTTAAAAGAAAACTGTAGCAAACACGAAGCGATAATAAAAGCCAAAGAACTCTGCGGCCACCTTACCGAAATACACACCCATCGACCAAAAGCAGAACCGGAAAAAGAACTATTGCCCCGAATAGCAGTATTAAGCAAAATAGCAGCAGATAGCCAGGCGAGTTTTAAGCGAACAGCCAGGGCAAAAGAATACATCAAAAACCGGGGGCTCGATCCGGACAAACTTGAAACCGGGTACATCGGCGAAAAATTTGGAAAAGGCTGGACAGAAGCCTTGCAACAAAGTGCCCTGCAAATAGGTATGCTCAAGCTATCGAGGCAAAACGAAGTAATCCCAAAATTTAAATACTGCCTGCTGTTTTTTACAAAGAACGAAAGCGGACAAATTGTAGATGTGTATGGAAGGTCGATAATCGAAAACAGCACCGCCAAACACTTTTATTTAAATGGGCACCACCGGGGAATCTATCCACATTACCCAAAGCCGGAAACAAAAAAATTAATCCTTACCGAATCTTTCATAGATGCAGCAACACTTTTACAACACTCTGATGTCACACCGAGCGGAGTCGAGGTGTTATCATTATTTGGTACCAACGGATTAACAGCAGAAATACAAACAGCTATAAAAGACTTACCGGAACTTAGCGAAATAATCCTGTTTTTCGATGGAGACAAAGCTGGACAAAAAGCCACAGCCAAACATGCAGAATCTTTAAGAACATTAAGACCGGAAATTATAATAAGCGTAGTAGAAGCACCAGAAGGCGAGGACATCAACAGTCTTATAGAATCACACGAACCAGGAATATTAACTTACCTTATAAAAAACCGCAAAATCATTGAGTTCTCCGAAGTGGCACACGAAGGAGAAACCGAACATCCCGGAGCTGGGGAGTTATCCGGGAGGGTGTCAGTTGAGCCAGGCGAAATCCCGGCCGAAAGTGTCGGGAAGCCAGAGTCTACAGGTGCACCTGTAGGCAGGCTCAACACTTTTTTAAATACAGCTAACCCGCAGAAGTTAAGCTATGCAGAAAATGATCTGAAATTTATAATCTGGGGCGGTATCGAGAAAGACAATATACATAGACTTAAGATCAATTTGCTGGTGCAACTCAAAGAAGACGATCTAAAATATTACCAGGACGATGTGAATTTATACAGTAATGGACAATTACAACGCTATATCCGGGGAGCATCCGAAGAACTGGAAACCTCTACCACCCTTTTGAAAACTTCAATCGGCAACCTTAAAAACGAGATCGAAACTTATCGCCTGGAACTAATCGAGAAAGAACAAAAAGCGCTGAAACCGAAAACCTACCAAATGAGCAGCCAGGAACAAAGAGAAGCCAAAAACTTTTTACAATCGAAAAACCTGGTGCAAAATACAATGCAGGCAATAGGCAAAAGCGGGTTAATCGGCGAACAGAAAAACGGGCTATTGCTCTTTTTTCTTTACCTGAGCCGTTTATTTGAAGAACCCCTGCATGCCATCATCTTTGGTAAAAGCGGAAGTGGAAAGACTTACCTGCAGACCAAAATCAGCGAATGCCTTCCGGAAGAAAGCGTAAGAACCATAACCAGCTTAACAGAAAATACCCTGTATTACTCAGCCAAAGACTTTTGGAAACACAAACTATTATTAATCGAAGACCTGGAAGGTGTTTACAATGCATTCCTTCCACTTCGTGAGTTTATGAGCAAACAAAGCATATCGAAACTAACCACCGATAAAGATGCCAAAGGAAACAACGTACAAAAAGTATTAATGGTAGAAGGGCCGATATGTGTAAGCGGTGCCACCACCAAAGCAAACATCTATGAAGACAATGCCAACCGCAGTTTTTTACTGCATGTGGACGAAAGCCCAGGACATGCAAAGGAGGTAATGGACTACCAGCGTAAATTGCAAGCTGGAATGGTTAATGGAGTGGAGCAAAAGCAGAACAAACAACTACTAAAGAATGCTCAAAGACTGCTTAGAAAAGTCCGAATAATAAATCCCTATGCCACCATGCTCGATATACCGGACTGCGTATTTAAAAAACTAAGAACCAATATGCATTATTTACGCCTGATTGAAATCATCACCTTTTATCACCAACACCAACGAGAGCGGCGAGTCGCCGCCGACAATCAAGAATACATTGAAACGACACCTGAGGATATACAATGGGCAAATTTTTTAATCAAGGATACACTGCTAAGAAAATCCGATGAGCTGAACGGGCAAGTCCGCCACTTCTTCGAAGGTTTAAAAAACTTTGCAGATAAGAAAGAAGAACCCAAAACCATTTATGCAAAGGAAGTCCGGGAAGCTTTTAGAATGAATCCCATGACTATAAACCGCTATTTACGAGAGTTGGAAAACCGGGGCTATATCCAACGAAACGGGGGGAACAGGAAAACAGGTTTTGAATACGAAATAAAAGCCTGGGACGAATATGAAAAACTAAAATCGGGAATCGATATTTTAGACGAGATATTGCAAAAGGTTAAAGCCAAAGAATTAAGTGCCTGCACAGAGCGAAGTCGAAGTATAACATCAAAAACATACACTGAGCGAAGTCGAAGTGAAGTGTAACACAAGTATAACATAAGTATAACAGGGGATAATCCCCATTTGATAAATCTAATTATCAGCTACTTGCAAGTAAGTATAACAGTATAACAAGTATAACACGGAAAGAGCAAGACCCCCTAAAAAAATGCACGACCAAGACATAAAAATCCAGGAATATATCAGAATGAAATCCGGCTTTCAAAAATGGTTAAAGGCATTAAACTACAATCCCAAGACCATCAACAACAATCCGGTAAGGGTACAGGAGTTTTTTCATTGGTTAGAAGAAAACAAGATAAATACAATCAGGGAAGTCAACAACAGCCATATAATAAAATACCTCGATCACCTAAAAGAAAGGCAGAACAGGCGAAAAATCGGCAAGCTAAGCAAAAACACACTGCTCACTTATGGGCAATCTTTAAAGCGTTTTGCACGCTATTTAAGAGAAACAGGACAAGAAAGTTTTGAAGTAAACCAAAAACAATGCGGAAGTACCAAGAGCATAAAAACCATTTTCAGCAAAGAAGAAATAAAAGCCCTGTACAAGGGATGTAGCAGCGATGTGTTTGGAATGAGGGACAAAGCCATGTTAAGCATTTATTATGGCTGCGGGCTGAGAAGAAACGAGGGTACAAACTTAGATGTAAACGATATATTGTTTAACAAAAGCCTGGTATATGTCAGGATGGGCAAGAACTACCGGGAACGGTACGTTCCCATGTCGGAAGGCGTAAAAGAAGATATACAAACTTACCTGGACTATAGCCGGATACTATTAATAAAAGGACCAACCCAGGCACTGTTTTTAAACCAGTACGGCAAGCGGTTAACAGGGGCTTCGATGGCAGAACGCTTGCAGCAGTTAAAAGAAAAAGCAGGGATAGACAAAGCAGCAGGCTTACATATATTACGACATTCTATTGCTACACATCTATTACAATCGGGCATGGAACTGGAACAGATAAAACGGTTTTTGGGGCATGGCAGCCTTGTAAGTACCCAGATTTATACACATATAGCTTATGAAAATACCGAATAACTACCACCAGTTAAAAAAGAAATTTACCAAACCCCTTGATCAATTTGAAAACCACCTAAAAAAACAGGAGTATGCAGTAAGTAGCATAGAACAGTTTAAAAACTACACAGCTTATTTTTTTAACTGGAAAGAAAAGAACGGCTTAGGCCAAATAAGCTATAACGACCTACTTGTTTACATTGATTTTTGTAGGGAGCAAGATAACAGCACCAAACTAATTAACAGGAAATTACTGGCAGTCAGAAAATACTATGAACACCTTCAATCAAAAGGAGAAGCAACAAAAAATCCTGCATCGGGCTTGTATTTAAAAGGAAAAAGGATCAGGGTTCCCAACAACCTGTTGGACAAAAAAGAGCTGCAGCAGCTTTATGAAAACTACCAGGCAGTAGATTTACGAACAGCAAGAAACAAAATAATCATAAGCCTTTTAATCAACCAGGCAATGACAACCGAAGAACTGCATAAACTGGAACCGGGACACATAAAACTAAAAACAGCCAAAATAGAAATACCGGGAGGAAACCACAGCAACGGAAGGATACTGAAACTTAAGGCAAGCCAGATAATGGAGTTGCAGGAATACATAAAAGAAATCAGACCGAAAATATTAGAAACCATAAAGCAGAAACAAAAACGTTCAGGACGAAAAGTAAAACATCCGGATTTTAAAAGTTTAGAAAACCAACTAATAATAAGTGTAAATGGTTCAACCAACATAAAGCCTGCTTTGCTTCATTTAATCAAAGCATTAAAAAAGATAAACCCCAAAATAAAAAACTGCAGGCAGGTAAGGCAAAGCGTAATTAGTGAATGGTTAAAACATGACGGGGTGCGAAAAGTGCAATACATGGCCGGGCACAGGTATGTAAGTACAACCGAGCGATATCAATCGAACAATCTTGAAGAGCTGCAGGAAGCATTAAAAGAACATCATCCTTTGAAAGGAGCTTAGTACTATACTGGCTTTGTCTCATGCCCCTGTCATCACTCCAAAGCGCCCCGAATGTTCAGTCAGGGGCAATCACCAAAGCCATGATGGCGGCTAAATAACATAACGTAAATTATACGAACTCCTTTTGCCCAATACAGGGTCGATATAATTTGCATTATGTTAAATATCCGCCGGTTTTTTTGCTCTCGCACATGCCCTATGCCGACCCTTCGCAGCCAAACAATAAGCCAAAGCCCAATGATAGAAATAATCTTAAGCGGTATTGTTCTTTGTCTTATACTTTGTCTGCCCCGGATGAAAGCAAGAGTAACAGCAAAAACCGTCCCTGCAGGCTTCGCACCTTTATTTGCTGTTACACTTGCCGCACCAGCCTACACACCTCAGCCATCTTTACCCACCACCCTTTTAGCCGCCTGCTTCGCAGGCTATAATTAACCCAAAGAAAATGCTGATTGAAACCAGAATAACCTACAAGCTTTTTAACAAAAGAGGAACCGGATCGGAAAGGTTATTTCCGGTTCCAACAGCACAACATTATCATCATGCGTTAATTAATGATCCTTTTTTACTCACTTTTATATTTTATTTTAATTGAGTTCGTGAGCCCTTCGGGGTTCTTTTAATTGAAATCCTTTAACTAATAATAAAAGCACAAAGCTTCCGAATTAGCACCGTGCGGAGGCTTGCAGGGGCTACTTAACATAACGTTATTATGCGACTGGTGTTAGGGCACAATAAAATGCCCGTGGCAGTTCGTATAATGCCACGTTATGTTAATGCAGCTTTGGATAATGAATATTTATTAAATTTGTTCCTGGAGAGTCCGACCACTGCTCTAAGTACCAGGCAAGAGACTATTATCCTGGGGCATCAAGATTAGGAAAACATTAGAAACCTGTAAATCCCGTTTTCGGGAGTGCCTGTCTCCTTGTGGCGGCTCTCCTTTTTCTTTTACCTAAAAAAGTTCAACTAAAGAAAAAAGATGCTATTTTTGATGTAAGTAATGTTCTTTGAATAAGCTGCTTGTCGGAATGTATGGAGCTGAAAACAGATAGTGGTTTTTGGAGTAGATTTGTACTATTATGGGGCACGATACTACGATCCACAGATTAGTATGTTTTATGGGGTGGATCCGTTGGCGGAGAAATATGCATTCCAATCTCCTTTTGCCTATGCAGCAAATAATCCTATTAAGTTTATTGATTGGATGGGGCTTAGTCCTGGAGATACATTGCAATCAGCCGATGTTGTAAATACCTTTAATGATGGCAAGACAGCTACTGATTATACTATAACTGTTTATGTTGACCAACCAGGAACTGGAGGAGATGATGATACTTGGGAATATAATGGAGGAGTTGATGTTGGTCATACTTTCGTAGGTCTCAAAAAGACAAATGATGATGGAACTATAACAGAAGCTATCGTTGGATTTTATCCAAATGGCGGTGTTGACCCAGTAAACAGTAAGTCCACTAATGGAATGCTTATTGATGACGAAGGACATAACTCTGAGGTAAGTGAAGAATTTACAGTTACCGAAAGTCAGTTTAATGATGCTTTAAATTATATAAATACAAATGGAAGTAATACTTATAATCTAGATACTTATAATTGCACAGATTTTGGTATAGGTGTAGCTGGTGCTGCGGGACAAACTTTACCTGATACGAGAGGGACATGGCTTGGAGGAGGAGGAAGCAATCCTGGAAACTTAGGACAGGACATAAGGACTCGAATTGCTACTCATACAGCGACAAGTACTCCTGCAACAACAACCACAAATAATAATAAAAAGAATAAAATAAAATAATGAAACAGATATTAATTATAATTTCAATTATCATATTTGTTTGTTGCACTAGCACTACAAAGGATGATGATAATTCTTTGATAAGAAATTTTATAAATGATATTAAAAATGAGAAAGTGACAATAGAACAGATTATAAGCAATCATTTTAGTGGAGAATATAAAACTAGCGACAAAAAAGATGTTATTGAACTGACTAATAAATTGCTTGCAGAGGTACGTGAAAACATAAATACTAATACTTATGAAATAAGTTTATATGCAGAAGCGAATAAAAAACATAAGATAAAAAAAATAAAAGACAGTGTTGATTTTATTTATGTTCTAACTCTTAATGAAAATGAGGAGCAATTCTATTACATCCTAACTGAAAACTCAAAGATTAACTCAATACTTCCTATGATTAAAGGTGAAATGGTAATAGGATGGGTAACACCTTAAAAATATAATGAGATATAGAATAAAAAAAAGTTGTTCGTAGCGTCCTCGGCTACGAACGGTTTATAAAATAAATATAAATTAAATTAGAAGCCTGGCCAGAGATGGTTGGGCTTTTTTTAAGCGAGTTTTTGTTTAAGGTCTTCCCTCGTTGTTCGTAGCGTCCCCGGCTACGAACGGTGAATAAGATAAAGATAAATTGAACGAGAAGCCTGGCCAGAGATGGTTGGGCTCTTTGTATTATGCAGTAAGCAAATTAGATAAGTTATCTTTAAACTTCTTTTTCGAAAGTGCGATATCAATTATTTTCAGAAGTGCGCTTTTTTCTTCCTGGTCAAGTTGGTCAATAAGCTTTATCTTTTCAAGTAGCGGAAGGTTTACATCTTCCTGGTCAGTATCTTCCTTTACCAACTCGGCCAAAGTAACCTCAAACAGTTTAGCAATTTTTTCAAGCGTAGGAATGGTAGGTACTACTTTACCGCTTTCTATCCTGGAATACTGTCCCTGTGCTATATCAATAGACAAAGCCACTTCTTTTTGAGACAGTTTTTTAAGCTGTCTGAGCTGCTTGATATTGCTTGCTATGTTAACCATACATATAAATATATAACTCAAAATTAATAATACGCACCAAGATATGCAATGAAGTTAATTAAGTGTTGATAATAATATGTGTTACAATATATATTATAGAAAATAAATAATATATATTTGAATGCAAATAATAAATACTTAAATACAAAAAAACATGCAAACCGAACTCACTTTTGAACTAAAACTGCGCAAGCTCCCCAAGAATGAAAGTTACCATGCCGAGCTTATCATCCCCGGCAAGACACTAGAACAGTTCTGGCTTAGCCGGGACGAAACCGTCACCATCAACTGCCAGTACCAAAAACACAAAACCAAATAAAACAAAGACATTATGCAACTCCCCGACATAAAACAGAAATTATCGATCCATACAGTCTTACAACATTACAACCTTAAACCAGATAGAAACGGCATATTACAATGCCCCTTTCACAAAGACAAAACGCCAAGCCTGAAAACCTATACCAAGACCAATACGTTTAACTGCTTTGGCTGTGGCAAGAGTGGCGATGTAATCGAATTTATCCAGTTAAAAGAAAATACCAGCAAACACCTGGCAATAGTAAAAGCCAAAGAACTCTGTGGCCACCTTACCGAAATACACACCCAACTGCCAAAAGCAGAACCGGACAAAGAACTTCTGCCGCGCATAGCCGTATTAAGCAAAATAGCAGCAGACAGCAAAGCCAGTTTAAAGCGCACAGCCAAAGCAAAAGAATATATCCATAGCCGGGGGCTTGATCCGGACAAACTAGAGGCCGGTTACATCGGCGAAAAGTTCGGCAAAGGCTGGACAGAAGCCTTGCAGCAAAGCGCCATGCAAATAGGTATGCTCAAACTATCGAGGCAAAACGAAGTAATCCCAAAATTTAAATACTGCCTGCTGTTCTTCACCAAAAACGAAAGCGGACAAATTGTAGATGTGTACGGGCGCTCGATAATCGAAAACAGCACTGCCAAACACTTTTATTTAAATGGGCACCACCAGGGACTTTTTCCAAACTATCCCAGGGAGGCAACCACCAAACTTATACTAACCGAAGCCATTATCGATGCTGCTACCCTGTTGCAAGTACCGGAAATATCCAACCAATACGAGGTGTTGGCACTATATGGCACCAACGGCTTAACCCAGGAACACTTAAAGGCAATAACAAGCCTGCAGGCACTAGAAGAAATCATCTTCTTTTTTGATGGTGATCCGGCCGGTAAAAAAGCAGAGAAAAAATACACAGAGCGTTTAATAACATTAATGCCACATTTAACCATAAGTGCAGTAGCAACGCCAAAGGATGAAGACATTAACAGTTTAGTACAGGGACATGATGTAGAAATCTTAAACCACCTAATTAAAAACCGCCAAATCACTGAGTTCTCCGAAGTGGCACACGAAGGAGAAACCGAACATCCCGGAGCTGGGGAGTTATCCGGGAGGGTGCCAGAGCCAAAGTCTGCCGGTGCACAGGCAGGCAGGCTCAACACTTTTTTAAATACAGCTAACCCGCAGAAGTTAAGCTATGCAGAAAATAATCTGAAATTTACCATCTGGGGCGGTATTGAAAAAGACAACATCCACCGTTTAAAGATCAATTTGCTGGTACAGCTAAAAGACGATGACTTTAAATACTATCAGGATGATGTGAATTTATACAGTAATGGACAGTTGCAACGCTATATCCGGGGAGCATCCGAAGAACTGGAAATAAGCAGCACGCTATTAAAAACTACTATTCGAAAACTACAAAACCAGCTGGAAGAATATCGCCTGCAGCAAATAGAAAAGGATCAGAAAGCTTTAAAACCGAAAACCTACCAAATGAGTAGCCAGGAAGAAAAGCAAGCAAAACACTTTTTACAATCGAAAAACCTCGTGCAAAACACACTGCAAGCCATTAGCAAAAGCGGATTAATCGGCGAACAGAAAAACGGGCTATTGCTCTTTTTTCTTTACCTGAGCCGTTTATTTGAAGAACCCCTGCATGCCATCATCTTTGGTAAATCCGGAAGTGGTAAAACTTACCTGCAGACCAAAATCAGTGAATGCCTCCCGGAAGAATCTGTACGCACCATCACCAGCCTTACAGAAAACACCCTGTATTACTCAGTCAAAGACTTTTGGAAACACAAACTATTACTAATCGAAGACCTGGAAGGCGTTTACAATGCATTCCTTCCACTTCGGGAATTTATGTCAAAACAAAGCATATCGAAACTAACCACCGATAAAGATGCCAAAGGAAACAACGTGCAAAAAGTATTGATGGTAGAAGGGCCGATATGTGTAAGCGGGGCCACCACCAAGGCCAACATTTATGAAGACAATGCCAACCGAAGTTTTTTACTGCATGTAGACGAAAGCCCGGGACATGCAAAGGAGGTAATGGATTACCAGCGAAAACTACAAGCCGGACTGGTAAACGAAGCAGAACAACAAAAGCACCGACAGCTACTAAAAAACTGCCAAAGGCTGCTTAGAAAAATACGAATTATCAATCCCTATGCTACCATGCTGGACATACCCGAATGTGTGTTTAAGAAATTACGCACCAATATGCATTATTTACGGTTAATTGAAATCATCACCTTTTACCATCAATACCAACGGGAACTAAAAACAGACGATAGCGGCAAACCTTATATAACCACTACACCGGAAGACATCGAGTGTGCAAATTTTTTAATCAAGGATACACTGCTTAGAAAATCCGATGAGCTGAACGGGCAAGTCCGCCACTTCTTCGAGGGCTTAAAAAACTTTGCAGACAAGAAAGAAGAACCCAAAAACATTTATGCAAAAGAAGTACGGGAAGCCTTTAGGATGAACCCCATGACTATAAACCGCTATTTACGAGAGTTGGAAAACCGGGGCTATATCCAACGAAACGGGGGGAACAGGAAAACAGGTTTTGAATACGAAATAAAAGCCTGGGAT
>Ga0224514_10000360_pt1 | contig 13352 bp, 12 predicted proteins | sample SF_May12_sed_USG_3_FD_169107 | JGI IMG/M metagenome (GOLD analysis project Ga0224514, IMG submission 169107) | Sediment microbial communities from San Francisco Bay, California, United States - SF_May12_sed_USGS_24 | ecosystem: Environmental > Aquatic > Marine > Sediment | place: USA... | reverse complement strand
CCTGGACCGATCCCGCTCAGCATATAACCGGCATGGCATTATTTGCCTTGTTAGTGGCGTTTGCATCAGCAACACAGGATATTTCCATTGATGCCTATCGTATCGAAGCGATGGATGATGAGTATCAAGGCGCCATGTCGGCAATGTACCAGGCGGGCTGGCGTATTGCCGCAGCGTTGATTGCCGGTGCAGGGGCATTATATATTGCCGAGTTAGTTAGCTGGTCAATGGCCTATACAGTAATGGCAGCATCAATGGCAGTAGGCGTGACAACTGTTTTGCTGATTAAGGAACCGGAAAAGTCAGTTAACCAGCTAACTTATTTGAAGGAACAACGTGTTATCGATTTTCTTGAATCAACCGCCCATATTCCTGATGCTCTACGTATGCCAGTGGCCTGGTTTATTGGTGCAGTGATTTGTCCGTTCACCGAGTTTTTTCAACGTAATTCAAGTTGGGCACTTTTTATTCTGGTATTCATTGGAATATATCGTATCAGTGATATTGTACTGGCCAATATGACCCATCCTTTTTATATTGACATGGGTTTTAGTAAAACAGATATTGCCAACATTGCGAAAATATTTGGTGTAGTCATGACACTACTCGGTGCATTCATTGGCGGCGTATTAGTTGTGCGTTATGGTATTTTACGAATCTTGTTATTGGGTGCAGTACTGGTTTCAGTAACCAACCTGATGTTTGCATTGTTAGCGGATAACGGTCACAGCATTATCGGTTTAGCGATAGTGTTAAGCAGTGATAATTTTTCCGGTGGCCTGGCCAGTACTGCATTTATTGCCTACTTATCATCTTTAACTAATAAAGCCTATACCGCAACTCAGTATGCCTTGTTTAGTTCTCTCATGACATTGGGGCCAAAATTTATTTCTGGTTTCTCAGGCATGGTGATTGATGCGCAGGGTTACATCTTCTTCTTTAGTTATGCCGCAGCGCTTGGTATTCCTGCTATCTTAATGGTGTTGTACCTGATACAGCAAAATAAACAAACAGTAAGTTAATGCCGGTTGAAATATCATATATTAGTGCCTTTTTCGTTGGACTACTTGGTGGGGTACATTGCGTAGGTATGTGTGGCGGTATTGTTGGTGCACTTACCTTAGGCACCGCATCGCAACAATCGACTCCCTGGCGTTATCTTTTTGCCTATAACTTTGGCCGTATTGCCAGTTATACCCTGGCGGGTTTAATCATTGGCGGTTTAGGGGCACAACTAGCCACATTACATGAAGTACAACTTGGATTAAAAGCCCTGGCAGGCATATTTATGATCGCCATGGGGTTATATATCGCTGGCTGGTGGTTTGGTTTACTACGCGTAGAGCAGCTAGGTGGATTGATCTGGCGGCGAATTCAGCCATTAGGTAACCATTTAATTCCGGTTAAAAGTACATGCCAGGCAGGATTGTTAGGCTTGCTCTGGGGTTGGCTACCCTGTGGCCTGGTTTATAGTGTATTAATCTGGACCTTGTCCGTTGAAAGTGCAGTTGAAGGTGCTTTATTGCTGTTAAGTTTTGGGCTAGGAACATTACCCAATTTATTGGCAATGGGTGCATTTGCGGTAGGCTTAAAACAGTGGATGCAACAAAAAATAGTTAAGGTTGTTGCAGGATTATTAATAATGCTTTTTGGTGTTTATCAATTATATCAAACACTGATAACGGTTCAGTTATCACTGAATATATTAGTTTGATTGAGGTAGCACTGTTTCACGTTCATGGATGAACTGTCTATCAGGCATACCCAGATGGTAACCTTGCCCATAATCGACACCCAGTTTCTCAAGTAATACACATATTTCTTCATTCTCCACAAATTCAGCAACCGTGGAGATATTCATGCCAGTGGCAAGATCGCTCATTGCTTTAACAATAATACGATCGAATTCATTGAGGTGCAGGCTACGAACAAAACTGCCATCAATTTTCACTATATCAACGGGTAGATTCTTCAGATAGTGGAATGATGAATAACCCATGCCAAAATCATCAAGTGCAAAACGACAACCCAGACTGCGTAATGATTCTATAAAGCTACGTGCCTGATTAAAGTTTTCAACAGCGGCGGTTTCGGTAACTTCAAAAATTAATGAGGAAGGATCCGCGCCGTATTCTTTAACCGCATCTTTTACCAGGTGCATGACATCCTGATGACCAAAATGTCGTCCTGACAGGTTCATGGCAATACTGACTGGTGCACCATTTTTTATTGAATTTGCCTGCGCTTCTATACCTTTACGTAATACCCATTTATCAATTTCCTGAATCAGGTTAAAACGCTCTGCCGTGTTAAGGAAGGCGCCGGGAAAAATTAATTCATCATTATCCTGCATACGAAGTAAAGCTTCGTAGTGGGCGATTTGTCCGGAAGCAAGATGGATGACAGGTTGGTAATGCAGAATAAAATGATTTTCGTCCAGCGCGCGGCGGATGAGATCTTCCCAGTGGATCTTGTTCTGCATATTCAGAATTTCAGTATCTTCAATCTGGTAGACGTGAACCTGGTTGCGTCCATTACGTTTGGCAGCATACATCGCTGCATCAGCCTTGGCCAATAACTCACTTGGTGTTGTGCCATGCTCAGGAAATAATGTAATGCCAATGCTGCCACTCATACGCATGGAGAGTTCAACAGGCAGAAGCATTTCTTTTCCGAGTGTGGCAATAAGGTTTTCAGCAACCTGTTTGGCATCTTCCCCCGTAGTACTGGGTAGTATTATTGCAAATTCATCACCACCGAGACGGGCAAGTACGTCAATTTCGCGTATTGCATTGGAGAGGCAGCGCGATACGCTTAACAGGCAATCATCACCTGACTGGTGGCCAAGTGTGTCATTGATATATTTAAATTCATCGAGATCAATAAATAATAAGGCAGCTTGCTGGTTAAAACGCTTAACATAGGCAATACTGCTTTCCAGTTCTTCCAGGAAGCGTCGACGATTGAATAAGCCGGTTAATGCGTCACGTTCAGCCAGATAAACGATACGATCCTCGGCTTTTTTCTGCTCAGTGATATCGAGCATTAGACCGTGTGATTGTTTCTCGCCGTTTTTGTTAAATTCAATAGTATGAATACTTCTAACCCATATGTATTCATCATGTATATTGAGCATCCGATAATCGATATTATAGTCACCGGGTTGTTGGTTATGCTGCATTATGGTTTTAATGACCCAGCTATGATCATCAGGGTGTATGTGCTGAATCCAGAAATCTGGTTGTAACCATTCTTCAACCTGATAACCTAATAATTCATATGAACCTTCGCTAACATAAGTAAATTTATTGGTGTTTGGATCAATCTCCAGCAACACGGCATTAACCCCGTTTAAAAGTGTTTCAAGACGGTTAGCTTCAGTTTCCTGAAAAGCGCGTTCATCGCTCAATGATTGCTGGGTAAGCTGTAAGTGTCGAGCCAGTTTATTAAAAGATTGTGCGACGTCACCGATTTCATCATTACTATCAAGTTCAATCCGATGATCAAGTTGCCCCGATTCCAGTGCTTGCGCACCCTCTTCAAGAGTACGCAGGTTACGGGTCAGTATAAAGCCGATGAAGATAGAAATAAAAATAGACAGCAATAAGCCAATAATAGCCAGGAAGGTGTTTTGTTGTATAGTTTGTTCACTAAATGTTTTAATTTGCTCAGTTGAGTAGCCAATATGTAAAGTACCCAGATGCTGGCCAAATAATTTAATCTCATGTTTGATATCATAAATATTGTCTGACAGGGCATCATTGAATGAGGTGTCATGTGGCTGGGGTTTATGATTATCTATATCGAGTTTTGATCCCCTTATTTTTGACAATATCTTGCCTTTATTATCATAAACAATGACATAGGCCAGGTTAGGTTTGTTTTCCATTAGAGAAAGTGCATCATTGATTAGTGCAACATCATGCGCAATGAGGCCGGGTTGTAGTGACGAAGATAATAACTGACTACTTTCAGTAATATATTGCTCCATGATTTCAGCATGACTGGTGTTGATTAAGCGCACGCTATTAGCAACTAATAACACCAGCATAATTGCCTGCGCGATGACCACGCTTAACATGATTCGTGTTGATAGTTTAATGCGCATAGTTATTTTTGTAGAAAGAGGCGGGTACTTTCAAATTCCTGTTTTTTTACAGCTCGATAACCGGGGTAACCCATTTTTTTTAACGCTTTCTTGCCCTCAGTGTCTTTATCCATGTTTATTAATGCATCTTGGTATTTTTTTTGTAATGCTTTGCTTAAATCTTTAGCGACAAGTAGTCCCATGCCAGGTAGTGGCGGGGTGGATGCAATAATACGTAGTGGTATATCACGTTGCATGTACTGTCTTGTCGGATTCAATGAAGCAATCGCGGCAATACTGTTGCCAACCAGCATGGCATCAAGGCTGGCATTATGTGATTGATAAGTGACATATTGCGGTTCTGTTTTAAGGTGCTTTTTTAAGTGGCTTTTACCGGCTATGGTGATAATGGCAATTTCAGGGGGTGTTGAGATTTTTTTACCTTCCAGTTGTTTAAGGTACCGAATATTACTGTCTCGTCTTACGCTTATAGCTGCTGATAGTGGTTTCAGGTAGCTTGCTTTTACATCATATTTTCCCGAATCAAGAGCAAGTAAGGTAAAGTGTGGGGCGGTTAATACAAGGTCATAACGGCGAGCATGGGTTCGCATGACAAATTCATCAAAATTACTGGCTGTTTCCACAATAATAGGTAGGCCAAGTTTTTGCTGCAGGTGATCACGTAAAGGTGCAAAGCGTTTGAGTAAGGCGACGGGGCTACTAAAGGGCAGTATGCCAAGAATAAGAGGCTCATCTGTATTGCTGCTTTGTTGAGCAATGGACTGAAAAGGGAGTAGCATAGACAGGCTGATAAATAACCCGACAAAGATCTTTTTTATAGTCAGTTCCATGGGATTATTGTGCCTTCCCTGAGAGAACAACGCCAGATCTAATCAATTGATTTTTAAATTTGTCGGGCGAAAATAAATTAATTAATCAATTCCCAATTCACTGAGTAAAAAATTGTTGTCGAAATTTAAGGCTGTATGAATTACTTTGACCATCAGGCTTAATGCTAAGTACAAAATCAACTACTTCCTGGTTGGTGACGCTAAAATCATCTACGTAATAGATAGCATTACCTTCATTGATCAGCTTGAAGTCAAGATTACGTGTTTGGCCATTAAGATTTTTGGAAAAACCACTTATCTGGGCAGTAACCGCTTTACCCACGGCTTTACTGGTATCCGTTTTTTCCTGTATGGCAATAGTTACCATGCCGCGATTTTTACTTCGCTTGATATTGTATTGTTTGGCGGTATTGGGTTTTAGGAAGTCTGTACCCAAAGCATTATAGTGAACAATATAATGACCAAAGGTCTCGGAACGTTCTGCTTGTACGGGGCCAGTTTGAAATACAGTAAATGCTAATATAAGCAAGGCGGACAGTATTTTATGGGTCATTTGTTTACACTCCTTGTTAGCGGTCTACTCACTTATAAATATAGACCAGATTCCGGGATCCAGAATAGATTCTGGGGGTAAATAATATACTAATTAGAAAAGCATTTATTTTTGGCAAAGGCGATACAGGGCAATTTCGCCCATCAGGTTGGGGAGTAAACGCATGGAAAGTGTTGATTTGTGTGCGTGATCGACAACGGTACGTTCCAGTACGTTAATGTTTTTTTCTACGCAGAGATATTCAAAGTCATGCAGCGTACACAAATGAATATTAGGTGTGTTATACCAGGTATTGGGTAATGAGCTGGTAACCGGCATCCGTCCCCTGGCAATATTCAGGCGGCAACGCCAATGGCCAAAGTTGGGGAAGGTGATAATAGCCTCACGCCCAACCCGTAACATTTCCTCAATCATTTTATCCGGGTAGTGCATGGCCTGTAATGCCTGGGTCATTACCACGTAGTCAAAGGAATTAGACTCAAAGCTTGTCAATCCTTCATTCAGATCAGCTTGAATCACATTGAGTTGACGGCTAACACAGGAAACAATATTATTTTCGTCAATTTCCAGGCCATAACCACTCACTTGGCGGGTATCACGCAGTTGCATTAACAGGCTGCCATCACCACAGCCCAGATCAAGTATCCGGCTTCCAGGCTTAATCCAGTCAGCAATGATACCCAGTTCAGGACGTAAACTACTCATCGGTAGCCAATCCTGTTTTACACTCAAGCGCGACATTACCCATATAGGCATTAAACACGTTCATATAGTGTTGAATAGGTATGAGGAAGGCATCATGGCCATGGTTGGCTTCAATTTCAGAGTAGCTAACATCTTTATGACTATCCAGCAGGGCTTTAACAATTTCACGTGAACGTTCCGGTGCAAAGCGCCAGTCAGAGGTGAATGACAATACCAGGAAACGTGCTTTGGCATTAATCATTGTTTTCGTCAGATCATCATCATATTGGCTGGCTGGGTCAAAATAATCCAGTGCCTTGGTCATCAGCAGGTAGGTGTTAGCGTCAAAGCGCTCAACAAATAATTGTCCCTGATAGCGTAAATAACTTTCAACCTGGAATTCAACATCAAAACCAAAATTGATTTTACCTTCGCGTAATTCACGGCCAAACTTGGCACGCATCGCCTCATCAGATAAATAGGTAATGTGGCCTAACATGCGAGCCAGTTTAAGACCCCTGTGCGGTACTGTGTTGTGCTCATAATAGTGGCCTTCATAAAACTCCGGATCAGACATAATGGCCTGACGAGCCACTTCATTAAAGGCAATGTTTTGTGCGGTAAGTTTAGGGGCAGCCGCAATGACGACGCAGTGACGCAGGCGTTCTGGATAATCAATACTCCATTGCAGCGCCTGCATGCCACCGAGACTGCCACCGATGACGGCAGCCCATTGTTGGATATCCAGTTTGTCGGCTAATAAGGCCTGGCTGTGTACCCAGTCTTTAACGGTGACGATGGGGAAATCAGGCCCATAGGGTTTATCCCTTTCCGGGTTGATGCTCATCGGGCCGGTGCTGCCTTTGCAACCACCCAGGTTGTTTATGCTGACAACGAAAAAATGATTAGTATCGATGGGTTTACCAGGACCAATACAGCTTTCCCACCAGCCCGGCTTTTTATCTTCCATACTATGATAGCCAGCAGCATGGTGATCACCACTTAATGCATGGCAAATTAATATAGCATTGCTATGTTCCTGATTGAGTTCACCATAGGTTTCATACACGATGTCATAACTGGAAAGTATACGGCCACAATCCAGCGCAAGCGCTTGATCAAAGTGCTGGGTTTGGGGGGTAATCAGCCCAACTGAATCGGCAGGGATTTGTTCCGGCATTTATTTATCTATAGTGATTCATTCTTGATAATGAGCAAGTCTAAGTGACCTGCCCTATATGGTGCAAGAACTATCAGGATAATAGCGGGCTTTTAGGCGGCGTTACTTTGGCCTGCTTCAATGAATGACTCCAATGGCTTATTCAATGTTTCCATCAACATATTAATGTCAGCCAATTGGGTATTGAGGGATTTAGCTATTTTTTCTAAATCAGCAATACGTGTTTGTAAGGTATCACGTGATTCGTTGATTTTACGCAAACTTTCCAGTCGTTTTTCCATTTGGTGTTTGTGTTCTTTAATACGTGAAACCAGAGGATGCAGTGCCTGTTTCCCCCAGGCTTCTGCTTCCTGTTGGGCCTGGAAGAAGGTATTTCTGGCATGACTAACCATGGAGATAAAGAATTTTTTCACCACGAAAGCCTGCTCTGTCATCGTAGTGACCGGGCTGGTTCTATAGGCTTCAGCCTCGTGATATAAGCGTTCCATATCACGTTTATATTTGCCAATACTAAATAACTTGGGCTTTACTTCAGCAAGACCATGTTCCTTATGGAACTGGCGATAAATTGTCTGGATCAAGGTATTTACCTGATCCGTGTGTTGTGAAGCCGTGGTAATGGTTGCCGAAATCATATCGAAAAATTCTTTCATGGCAGTTTTCAGGCCACCCGTGGTCCAGCTCGAGGCCATGTCCTTACGGGTTTTTGCCATTAGTTTATCGAGTTCTTTTAAACTCAATGTATTCAGCAATAGCATTTGTTTATTAGTGAAGACTTTTTTATTATTCTGAAAACTTTCAACACTCTTGTGGTAGACCGTTTGTTCTTCACGGGTTTTCTTCATCAAATGAACAATCACATCTTCATTTTTGCCACTTAAACCCCGTAGTTCTTTAAGTTGTCTATTGGCATCCTGCAAGCGAGAAGCCAGTATATCTCTGGATTCTGTGGCCATGTTACCAATTTCGCTAACGATACTTTCACGCACGATAGTTTGTTTTTGCGGCAAAATCTCTTTGGAGAAGATCGTTTCCAATGACAGGATATTACTTTTAGCCAGCAGTTCACTGTCGTGACGAATTTTGGCCAGCAAACCTTTTTGCGCTGAAACCGGGAATACATTATCGTTTTTCAGATCGAGCATCTTTTGTGCAGTCTTGCATTGTGTAGCAATACTGTTATTAATTTCATCATCAGTCTTTAATTCATCCCATAAAGTATCAACTTTGTTAAGCACCACAATACGGCCATGGTGTGAGTCGCCACCTAACGGGTTTACATAGGTATTCCACATTTCCAGGTCAGACTTGGTTACACCCGTATCAGCAGCCAGGACAAATACTACCGCTTGTGCGCTGGGTAACATATTAATGGTTAGTTCGGGTTCATTGCCCATCGCATTGAGTCCTGGGGTATCCAGAATCGTTAGGCCCTCTTTTAATAAAGGGTGAGGAAAACTGACTAAGGCATGACGCCACATGGGAATTTCCACCATGCCATTTTCAACCGGGTTGTGTGGATCATGTAAGCCCAGTTTAATGGCAATTTCAGTCGGTACCTGTTTGGTTTTAATCACTTCCTGGAAAGCTTCCGCCATTTTTTCTGATGAATTAGTATCCAGTTCGATAGTCGTCCAATTAATCGGTTCCTGTTTGAGTTCCTGAATACTATTATCTTCAAAACGTGTTTCGATGGGCAGCAGTCGGATGTAACTTTTATCGGCATTTTGATCATAAAACAATTCAGTGGGACACATGGTGGTGCGGCCTGCTTCAGAAGGCAGTAAGCGGCGATCATATTCCGAGAAGAAAATAGCATTAATGAGCTCGGTTTTACCGCGCGCAAATTCGGCAACAAATGCTATGGTTAGTTGATCGGATTTTAAGGCCTCAATGAGTTCAAAAATGCGTAGCTCAACTTCGGCAGAACTCATTTTGTTGTTTTCAAGCCAGTTTTGGTATTTGCGTATCGCATTGGTCAGTTCGCTTTTCCAGCGACCATAGGCTTGCATTTGATCAGTAAAACGGTCTGTGGCCATGAGGTTTATTTAACCTGTAACTTATTAATAATATTGATTTTTATAGTTTATATAGCATAAATGACCCAATAGATGAAGTTTTTGCTCTAAGCCCTTAATTTTCCATCAGTCTTTAATAGTCAGTTAGCCTTTTCCCTTATAACGGCAGTTATACGGATAAATTTAGTATTTATATAGTATAGCCAAGTACTTTTTGAGAACTATATCTCATTTTTTGCAGGGATAAACAGGGGGAGTTGATTTGGTTGCTTAATACTTAAGCACTCGATACGGCTGGTATCGCCTTTTATCAAGGTAATATTTGAACGAGCAACCCGAAATGTTTTAGCCAGAAACTTGAGTAAGTGTTGATTGGCCTTGCCATCCACTGGAGGCGCAGTAATACGGATTTTAAGGCTATCACCCTGTGGGTCGACAATTTCATCTTTGCTGGCATGTGGCTGAGTCTGTATGTACAGAATTAGTGTTTCGCCTTGCCATTGGTAAAATGATTTTGTTTTCAATTAAAGCCCTAAAATGGCCCGTGATGGATAAGCCATGTTTTTACCCCAGTCCAGTAAAGGCTGAACAAATAGTAGGGTAAACAAGTAAATGAAAATAATTGCAGCCATAGGAGATAAATCCATGCCTGAAACCGGTGGGATTAGTCGCCTGGCCGGGCGCAATACGGGTTCGGTGAGTTGATGCAACAGAGAGGTCACCGGATTATAGGTGCCTGGGCTTACCCAGCTAAGAATAGCCTGGATTATAATGGCAAATAAAAATACGTTAACCAACAGGGCCAGCAGTTCAGCCGCCGCGAGCACAAACAAACCAACCACTTCCGGTGTAGGGTAACGGGGCAATAGACTTAACAGCGTGATTTCCGCTATTTTTAAAACAAACAGCAGAACAACCGAAGCCATATCGATACCAGCGATACCCGGTATAAAGCGGCGTAGCGGCTTGAGTGGTGGATTGGTGACTTTCACCAGAAAGTGTGCCAGCGGGTTATAAAAGTCGGCTCGAACAATTTGCAGTAATAGCCGTAACATAACAAATAGCAAGTAAAGCCCAAACAGGGTTTGGATCAAAAATACACCGGCATTATTCACATAATTCATGAAGATAATTCCTGTTTATTTACCCAGTTCATTGGCCAGTTCAATGGCCCGGTCTCTGGCGGCCGTCATGGCCTTATTAAAAATAGCCTTAAGCTCTGATTCATTAAATACCCGTAGCGCCTGTTCAGTGGTGCCGCCGGGTGAAGTGACGCGTTCTCTCAGCGTGGCGGGTGATTCTTCAATTTCCAATGCCAGTTTAGCGGTACCAAAGGCGGTCTGGATGGCAAGTAAACGAGACGTTTCTTGCGTTAAGCCCAGGTTAATGCCAGCTTCTTCCATGGCTTCCATCACCAAAAACAGATAGGCAGGGCCGCTACCAGAAAGGGCGGTTACCGCATCCATTTGTGATTCTTCATCAACCCATAATGCCAGTCCAACCGCGCGTAAAATGGATTCTGCCGCTTCTTTTTGTTCTGCTGAGGTGTTTGCATTGGCGTATAAGGCAGTAGCACCAGTTTGTACCAGCGCAGGGGTGTTGGGCATGGCGCGGACAATAGCCGTATTCTGCCCTAGCCAGTTTTGAATCGACTCAACACGAATACCCGCAGCAATGGTAATAAACATGACATCGGTTTTGTTGCTGATATTCAGTGCGCTGACCACATCTTTCATAACCTGTGGTTTTACTGATAAGACAATGATGGAACAGCTATCCAGCAATTGCTGGTTATGCTCACAAGCCTGTATCGAAAAATCCGTCGTTAATGCTGAAAGCGTATCAGTATTAACATCTGCTGCATAAATGGAACCGGGTTTAACACGACTACTGATGAGCCCGCCTATCAGGCTGCGTGCCATGTTGCCGCCGCCAATGAAACCAATATTTGTATTTGACATAAGTCTAAAGTTACCGGAATGTAATAAGGTTTGACAAGGAAATTAGTCCGGATTTATTCCGTTCCTGCGCGCGCTAACCGCTCGCCGAAAATAGCGGTACCAATCCGTACCATGGTAGAACCTTCGGCAATGGCCGCTTCCAGATCATTGGTCATTCCCATCGACAGTGTATCCAGGGAAATGTCCTGTTGTTGAAGTTGTTCATATAGTTCACGTAAGCGGCGAAATGCCAGGCGTTGTCTCTCAAAATCAGTTGTTGCGAAGGGAATCGCCATTAAACCACGCAGTTTCAGCTTTGGCAGGCATTGTATTTCTGTTGCCAGGCTCAGGACCTCATCAGGCAAAACACCTGATTTACTGGGTTCGTTATCAATGTTGACTTGCAGACAAACGGACAATGGTGGCATATTTTCAGGTCGTTGTTCATTAAGGCGATGAGCAATTTTCAGCCGATCAATGCTATGCACCCAGTCAAAGTGCTCGGCAATCTCACGGGTTTTATTGGATTGGATGGGGCCGATAAAATGCCATTCAGGTTTAGGATCCGTTAAGGTCGCGATTTTAGGCAGGGCATCCTGCAGGTAATTTTCACCAAAGGCCGTTTGCCCGGCATGTTGTGCTTCCAGTAAATCTTCAATGGGACGCGTTTTACTGACTGCCAGTAATTGAACAGAACCGGGTTTTCGGCCATATTGTTGTTCTGCAGCCTTGATTTGTTCGCGAACAGTGACTAAACGTTGTGCAATCGTCATTTCAGAAGGTTTCATGTTGCTAAAATTTTATGTCAATTGTACTTTAGAAAAACACAAAGGTTACCGATAACCTACTCTATAGAGAAGTACAGAAGAATAATAGTGAGTTACAACACCCGGGATTTTATTGATGGATATTACTGAACTACTAGCATTTAGCGTAAAGAATAATGCATCGGATTTGCACCTTTCTGCAGGTTTGCCGCCGATGATCCGTGTGGACGGTGATGTACGCCGCATCAATGTACCGCCACTGGAGCACAAAACCGTGCACTCGCTGGTGTACGACATTATGAATGACAAGCAGCGTAAGGATTTTGAGGAATTCTGGGAGACCGATTTTTCCTTCGAAATTCCGGATTTGGCCCGTTTCCGTGTTAACGCTTTTAACCATAATCGCGGGGCGGGTGCGGTATTTCGTACCATCCCGTCCAAAATTCTGACCCTGGAAGAACTCAATGCGCCACCTGTTTTCAAGGAAATCACTGATGTGCCTCGTGGCATTGTGTTGGTAACCGGGCCAACCGGTTCAGGTAAATCCACCACGCTGGCAGCGATGATGGATTATAAAAATGATAATGAATATGGTCATATCCTGACCATTGAAGATCCTATCGAATTCGTGCATGAGAGTAAGAAATGCCTGGTGAACCAGCGTGAGGTACATCGCGATACATTGGGCTTTTCGGAAGCTCTGCGTTCAGCACTGCGTGAAGATCCGGATATCATTCTGGTTGGTGAAATGCGTGATTTGGAAACTATCAGCCTGGCATTGAGTGCGGCAGAAACCGGTCACCTGGTATTTGGTACCCTGCACACCAGCTCGGCGGCGAAAACCATTGACCGTATTATCGATGTATTCCCGGCGGCGGAAAAAGACATGGTACGTTCCATGTTGTCTGAATCATTGCGTGCGGTAATCTCGCAAACATTGTTGAAGAAAATCGGCGGTGGACGTGTGGCGGCGCATGAGATCATGATTGGTACACCGGCAATTCGTAACCTGATTCGTGAAGACAAAATAGCGCAGATGTACTCAGCTATTCAAACTGGTCAGGCTATTGGTATGCAAACGCTGGATCAAACTCTGCAGGATTTGGTAGCGCGTGGTATTGTCAGTAAACAGGAAGCTCGCGCCAAAGCAGCCAGCAAAGATCAGTTTGATTAATCGAAATATAGAAAGTAATGAGAGATATAACGGGACTGTAAGACATGGATTTTGATGCTTTATTAAAACTTATGGTGCACAAGAATGCATCAGATTTA
>Ga0224514_10000358_pt1 | contig 13376 bp, 16 predicted proteins | sample SF_May12_sed_USG_3_FD_169107 | JGI IMG/M metagenome (GOLD analysis project Ga0224514, IMG submission 169107) | Sediment microbial communities from San Francisco Bay, California, United States - SF_May12_sed_USGS_24 | ecosystem: Environmental > Aquatic > Marine > Sediment | place: USA... | reverse complement strand
ACATTCATCGATTTAGACTCCTAACTTTGGTTTACCAAAAGATTTTGTGACTGGTTCTTATTGATTCATGACTCATAGTTAAAATCCCATATGCATTTTAAGAATATGACCTTTTAACTTTAGGGTCATTGACTTATATCAATTATTTGGAATTCTCAAAAACCTTCAAAATAAATAGGGATATCCGCCCCCTTAAACACAACAACAGAAGGCTGTTCTCCTCTGTTAATTCATCTAATTGCTAACTATTAAGCATAATTCAGCACATAACCTTGATTTAAATCAAGAAAAGACAACACACCTTCAATGTATTTTTACTCGTTAGTCCGATTCAAACCATTGCACTCTGCCAATAATAGTGACTATCACTAGTCACTCACAAGGTCATAGCGTATTTTATGTTCCAGAACGATACCTGGCTTGATTACGGTCATAAAATCAGTGTCAAATATGACTTTGCACGGCGCTGATTTACCACAATCATACATAACCTGATCATCTACCCAATGAAAGAAATCCAGATGTGCCACAATCTGCTCGTCCATAACACCAAATTTACCCCTGATATATGCGCTTCCGGTAGACTCTTTTACTGCCGCGTTAAAGGCGGAGTTAATCGCTTCTGGCTTTACAGTTTTAGAATACGGGAACGGGATATACAACCTGATTATTCTATTCTCAGGATAAAACTTCACATAATGATTATTACCTGAGGCTTGAGCCATCTTTGCGTCGTTGCCTTCTCTGGAATAGTAACCTGAATAGATGTGCTGCCTATTATTTGAGGACTCCTCAGCAAAAGCTGTCCCTGAAATAAAAACACCTGAGAGCAGGGACAATGTCAGTATTAATGCGAGTATTGATTCTGGCACCATGGAAAAGCTTATTCTCATAAAGACAACCTCTGAATGCGACAACGTCGTTTCAGAATAGCACCAGAATTCTGGTATGCACAAGCAACGCAGGCAAAGAAAACCAACTGCATTCTCAGAAGAAAAAATATTAACAAAATGCTATTCTTCTCCCTATGAACAAAAGCTGCCGCCTTCAACGACATACCCTTATACACCTGGTGTTGCTCTGCCTGGCACTAACCGAGTTACTGTCACCCGCTTCGGTATACGCTGACTCAACAACCATTATGAAAACCGCAGCCGTATCAAATACCGCGGTTAATGATTATAAAACACCAAATACAAACCAGAATACATCTCAAGCTCAAAGCAGACCCGACAGAAAAAACGTATTGATTGATGACTCCAGGGGTTTGTCCGCATTTTTTATGCTTGGTATCATCATCAACATCATCATGGCCGTGACGTTTTCCTGGTGGTTCTTGCGTGAATGGCGAAGATCAAAAAAATAGAGGTTACGCAGCGATGATAACGAAAAAAGAATTCCCAAAAGGAACAGTCATCCTTTTTCTATCATTTATTGCTCTTATTGCAATAGCTTATATCAGCTCATCATCCAATAAGATGAAGATACCCCAGGAACTCATGGCTGTATTACGTCCACATGCAATCCCTTTGCAGCCCTTCACGCTCATCGATAAAGATAAGCAACTCTTTACTACACAACAGCTGAAAGGTAAGTGGAATTTTGTCTTTTTTGGATATACTTATTGTCCTGATATATGCCCCACAACCCTGAGCACACTAAAACAAATAAACAATACTCTAAAAAAACAAAATATAGATACATCAGATATGCAGGTTATTTTTGTCTCCATTGATCCGGAACGGGATAAACCGGAAATGCTGGCAAAATACGTGGCTTACTTTAACAAGGATTTCATCGCAGTTACCGGTTCCGCTGATGATCTACTTCAATTTTCCAGGCAATTTGCCGCAGCTTACATCAAAGAAAAATCAAACACTTCAGGTGACTATTTAATCAGTCATACAAGTTCTATCTTTCTGGTAGATCCCAACATAAGAATTATCGCATCTTTTTCGCCTCCTCATAATGCAGAAACTATCAGCGATCAATATTTAAAAATTCATGACATGTTTTAGCAGATTAGTTAAACTGGATTTAAATGTATATCCTGCAGAGAAATTATTGTTAGAAATATAATCTGTAGCTATAGACTAGTGATAATTATTTAATAAAAAGAAATATTATTTTGGATATTATCCCGAACATCCCACACCTGCTGGCTATACTCAATACGTTATCTGCCATCCTAGTGAGTATTGGCTACATTAATATTCGCAATCAAAACAAAGCTACCCATAAAACCTGCATGATCGCAGCACTGGTCGTATCCACTTTTTTTATGATCTTTTATCTCTACTATCATGCCAAAGTTGGCTATATTCCATTTGCCGGACAGGGGAATGTACGCTATCTTTATTTTTCACTGCTTGCCTCACACGTAATACTTGCGGCCATTGTATTTCCACTGGTTCTAATTACAGCAGGATTAGCAATAAGCAGCAAATTCAGTACACATAAACGAATAGCCCGCTGGGCACTGCCTATCTGGCTTTATGTTTCCGTCAGTGGTGTCGCTATTTACGTGATGTCATTTCATATTTATACCAACTAACAGGCTAGCCAGGATTTTTCTATGGAAATGATCTATTACACTATTGCAGCATTAGTACTATATGGTATTTCCGACTATATACTCAACAGCATCGAAATCAGGATGGGAAAACGATTACCTAATCGATCTTTTATATTTCTTATTATCATAACAATTCTGTCTCTGGTATCGTTCAGTGCTATTCGTGCAATAGTCGTACAGAAAGAAGCCTCTCAACAGACGACGAAGACCCCGGTTAAACAAACAGATAAATAAACTGTCTCGTCGGCTTCAACTTTATAATCACTGTTGGTCTTTCCTCGGCCACATAGACTTGAACACAATGACCAGGAACATGATTCCACCAATAACGGCGATTAAACCACCTAAGCCCATTATCCCCATCCCAATGACACGCTCAATACCATCCAGTCCCTGGTCAGCCCCGGCCGTCTTGCGCTGCACACCGTAACCACCGGACCAGACCAGACCAATGATATGTAGCAGCTGACCACAAGCATAAACAACCGGTTGCCATGTTGCCGCTCTCCCTGTAACCGGTCTAAAACCAATACGCGGCAAAACATGAAAAGTCACACCCATATAGGCCAAGGTGACCGCAACAATGGAGCCATGATAATGCGCAGGCACAGTGACATTACTGCCACTGATCATAAAACCAATCACACCACCAACACCAAACAACAGCATAGAAAATACTAGCGCATTAAATTCAGGTCCGAATTTAATGTTAGACCGATTTTTATTTAAAAAACCAAAGGCAATAATTAAACCGATGGGCAATGCTGCCAGGCCACCTCCATACTGCATTAATAAGGATATAGCCTGTGTATGCATGGCCGCTCCCAAATCAAATATTGCGTAGATTATTGGTGTCAGTAAAACAGGCAACAAACCAACAGCAAATATAATCAATGCCACACGCGGTGATAACCTCAGGCCAACACCTGCAACCGTGGTCATCCATAACCAGCTAACCAGCATCAACTGAATATGCATAAACTGTATCGTATGACCGGCATCCCAGAACAATAATTCATAAAAATAAGCACTGGCTGCAAATGCAGGCATATCGATATAAGAAAGAATTAACACAACAATAGATATCAATGCGGCAATCAATGCCGTATATAAACCAAAACGAAGTGCGCCCTCTCCACTAATCGTCGATCCGACTGATTGAGAAAAGACCAGACCGTTTATAACAAGCACTGTAAAACCAAGGCCAAACAAACCCAGCCCAGTTAAAAACAGGGGATGCTGTAATACAGGTACATAATTATTCATCAACGGTTCAGCCGCACCAAAGAAAGGTGCCAGCGTAATCACAACTGTCCCCACTACACTCAGAGCAAGAGCAATCCAACCACATCGTAGACAGCGCAGACTACTATTAAGACTCCAGAGCACGCCAGCAAAACCAAAAAACCAGACCAGCACAGTCATATCAACATGCACAACCAGTGCAGTATGAAAAAAATCAACCCACGGAATAATTGCCTGAAAATACGGCGTACGTGAAAGCACAATCAGTACTGAAAAAAGCCCACCAATCACTAGCGCACCAAGTGATAGTAATAACCACCCTACCGCCAGTCGACGAACCCGTATATCAGGCATTTCAAGTACAAAACTGTCAATAATGGCGTTATTGTTATTATCCATGCTTTCCATACTGTTTACTGAGCTTGTATATATTTAAGTGTGCATAAAATTAATTGGTGAAGAAGCCACCAGAACCTGCATCAAAATCAACCAACAATTGCTGCTCTGGTTTTAATATGACTGTTTGTTCATGCTGATAGGTCGACCCTTCTATATTTATGTCATCATTCATCCAGACCCGCAATTGATGCTTGCCAGCCTTCACCTTGATTCGCTGGAACAAATTGACACTCTGGTCTTTATGAAAACCCGGGGGTTCTAGTGCGGCTTTAGTCAACAGTTTGTCATCCAGATACAACTCCAGTCTGAGGGGCGAGCGCTCGCGCGGGCAATCCATAGACAAGCGCATATTAGGCGCCAGTTTCAACAGCTCTTCCTGTGTCATCTTCCGACAGGCTTCACGTAATTTTGTCGCATGTGTGAATGACAGTGTAATAACAGCCTGATCTTCCTCGAGCTGATAGTACGGCGGCTTAATAGAAAAGTACCACACCACCAGCATAAAAAGCGTGTAGAAAAATATCTGTAATCCATAACGCAGTACTTTATTCATGCACTGCTCCATGCGGTGCAGCTCTTTTTTCTTTGTTCAGCTGTTTAATATAATTTTGGAATTCCGCAAGCTCCCGGTGTAGCTTCCTGCTATCTGTTGCTGCAGCACGGAATACTTTGATACGTGAACGTTCAGCACGCTGGCGAAGAATTGGCTGGCGACTACCATCAAACCGTTTATCCATCCAAACATTACCATAACGATAATAACAATCGCCGGTTCGGCAACCACTAATAAACACACCATCCGCACCATTGGCCAATGCATATTCCACAAGTGTAGCTGGCATCATGCCAATACAAAAAAGACTGATTACTTGCACGCCATCTGCTTCAAGAGCAGATAAATCCAGCGCATTATCACAACCCAAAATAATAATTTTGTTATCACCCTTAAGTTTTGCAATAGCCGCATCCACATGATCACGAACATCATTAATCGGCATTTGAGGCATATCAATACCCGTTACCAGTAACTCATTTTTCATCCTAAACGGATTCGATGCAGGACAGGAACCGACACAGATACCGCAGGCTGCACAGAGATGCGCATTAACCTTTACTTCATGCTCAAATTTAGCTCCATCGGTACGTGCCTGAACAGTGATCGCATCGTACGGACAATCTTCAGCGCATTGTTCACAGCCATTACAATAATCCAGATGGACCTCGGCAGCCGGTCCGGTTTTCTTCGGCGGTAACCAGGGTAGCAACATCAGAAATAAAGTCACGCCCAGGGTTATGAGCCAGGTTTGGCCTGCAGTAACGTAATCCATCAACGGGTACACATTAAGATAGAACCAGTCGAGGTTTAATACTGCAGTCACCTGTCCCGCATCTGCTGGTTTATGACTGACTGCCGGCGCCACTAACGACAGGGCCAGCAATGCTATAAAACTACCGATAGCGAGGCCTTTAGGCGCGCTAATCTTAACAAGCGACAAGCGTTTAACATGAATCCAGAAAGCAAAGATCAGAAACAGTGGCTGACCCAAAAAGTGCAAGAAAGCCATTAACGTAAAGAAGCGGTCCGAGACTTGATCGCCAATAAAATTGCGTGACATGGAGCCAGAGATAAAAGGTAATGCATCGATCAGTTGTGAAGAAAGCATGGCTACGTACAGACCAAGTTCATCCCATACCAACCAGTATCCTGTAATACCCAGGGTGATAACAAACCACAGTGTAGGCACACCGCTAATCCAGGAAAACCAGCGGAATCCATTGTATCGACCCAGTGCAAACTCACGAAACATATGCAACAGTATTGTGATAACAGCGGCATCCGATGCATAACGATGCAGGCTGCGCATGACGCCACCGACATACCATTGCTCATGCGTCATATATTCAACAGAGGCATAGGCTCCTGAAAGACTGGTGTCAAAAAAGATAAATAAATACAAGCCGCTGATGAACACGACCCAGAAAAAGAAAAAGGAAAGCCGACCAATATTGTATAATGGGTTCCACTCAGAACCGAAGGCAATATTGAACCAGGCCTCCATAGCCAGATAAGCGCGCTTGATTGGATTAATGAAACTCAATAGTTATTTCCAACAGAATTTATACCGAAGGTTTAAAAAGACACGTAACATTATAATAACAACACCCGAAATTAACTTGATCAATATCAAGCTTGATCCAGGCGCCTGCCACGGCGATATTCCCGCACCAAAAATACGAATACCAGGATAATAATTATTGCGCCAATGAGCATACCAATAAACAATGAGTAGTCAAAATGATAAGAATCACTGGCTGGGTCATAATTGGTACAAAAAAAACGCACTTTGTTGATTAACTCTGAAACTAAGGTCTGGTTAGGTTGTGGCCGCCCCAGCACCAGTTCTTTTAAGGGCTCAACCAGTAAAGGTGTATCAAACACTTCCCCGTATACCTGTCTGTAAATTACCCCGTCACCATCAATAATCGTTGCCTGTACCACATGATCGAAACCATTGGGCGAGGTAAAGAAAAGGAACCCCAACTCTTTGGTTAAGGTATTAATAGTCTTGCTATCAGCACTGAGCAGATGCCAGTTGGCATCATCGATACCTTGCTTTTTGGCAAAGTGCTTCATTGCCTGAGGATCATCAAACTGACTGTCAAAACCCAGGACAGCCACAGAGAATTTATCATTGCCGAATGCCTTTCTGGCCTTTTCTACGACGGTTGACAAATGTCGTGTGGTCATCGGACAAATTTGGTAGCAACTGGTATAAACAAGACTTAGCACCAATGGCTTGCCATGAAGATCATGCAGCCTAAGCCCCTTGCCTGATGCATCGGTCAAGCGAAAGTTTGAAAGCCGGTTTCCAATTGCATTCTGACTTTCCTGTAGCGCCTTTTTATACTGAAACTTCTGGATCGAGCTCTTTGATTTCGGCTGAGATTTAGACTTTAATTCCAACGGGGAATCAGCCGCAAGTATCGTTGAAGGTAGCAAGCCAAAGACCAGCACAATAAATACAAATAATTGGCGCATTGAGAATAGTTTCTTTGTTCCGGGTCAATAGTCTGTTTTTAGGAATAAAACATAACCAGTCTATAACCTTTTTACTTTCATGAAAAAAAACGGGCGGGAAAATCCCGCCCGTTTCTTTAGCTTAACATCTAACCTAACGGCCAGACAGAAGACAAATAGTTCCAGTTAATGAAGTAATAGACCACAAACGTCACCAACAACAACATAGCCAGGCCAAATGTGCCCGGTGCTTCAAAGCCACCTTCATGCTCTTCTTCCAGCTTGGGTGCCATTGCTAGTACTTCTGGCTTAGCCATATTGTAGACTGACGCAGCCAGTGGTTTACCTGCAAAACTCTCCAGAATACCTGCAGAAGCTTCCAGTTTTTTACCAAACAATAATGAACCCACTGCCACGACCAGGTACATGGCGCCACCAACGATGGCAAGCACACCACCAATTGCCCCAACAGCCATCAAAGTATAGGCGATTGCTGGATATTCAAATGCCATCGCGGCACCGGCAAAATCCATATCCCAATGACGACGGGATACACCCAAGGTACCTGCACCCAGCATAAACAGAATAAGAATTGTCATGCCGCCACCAAATACATAAGGCTGCAGCTTGGCTATCCATGGCAAGAACATTTGCCGGCGGAACAACACCGGAATCAACAGATAGGTCAGTGCCATAAAGGTCAGTGTCGTACCGGTCACCACCGTCGCATGGAAATGGGCAGGCACGTAGATTGTATTATGGATTATCAGGTTGATCTGCTCAGTACCCATTACCACACCGGTAATACCACCAATAAATCCAAACGTCACCAGAGAGATGAACATAGCGGAAAATACGGGGTTACCCCACGGTGCCTTACGCAACCATTCGAATAAGCCCTTGGTGAGGCCTTTTCTACGTTGAGCAACTTCAATGGAACCGGGAACCGTTAAACCATGAATCATACTGGCGAGTACCGCCAGGTACATAGCGTAACTGGTATTAAATATCTTCCATTCCGTACTAATGCCCGGATCTACCAGGATATGATGTGCAGAAGCCAGCTGTAAGAAGAAAATATAAAGCAAAAAGGCGAAACGGCTGACTTTCTCAGACATTGGCCGCGCACCAAACAGAACACCCGCAATCAGATACCAGACGGCCACATGAGCAGCAACATTAATCTGTTGTGATGAATGCCCCATCCCCCACCAGATAACACGGTACATTTCAGCATCAATATGACTGACATAGCCAATTGACCAAAGGAAGGTTGGAATCAGTATGATGGCGCCGGAGGCGATAGTGAAAACGGCAATAATTGCCGCCGTAATGGCACCAAAAGTAACCAACGGAACCGAACCTTGATAGGTTTTTTCCTGCTGTGCTATCACCAGTGTTCCAAAGAAAACAAACACCTGAATGAGTGCACCCACCGCAAACAGGATCAAACCAAGATAAAAATGAGGTTCTGCCTGCATAGGCACATAGGAAGTCATCATGACACTGGACTTGCCACTAAATACAGCCACATTGTTCATGATGGCACCAATCAACATCATGAAGAACCCTGCCCAACCCCATCGCGGCGTCGCCAGGCGACATCGTAACAAGGTTGATGAGGCAAAATACAAAATTGCCATCTCGAAGAAGATGATCCAGAAGATCAAGGCATTAATGCCATGACCGGTCAGAACCATGTAAAACTGATCAGCAGGTAGCAGATGAACCTCTTGCCAGCGGGTCAATACGACACCAATAGCCAGAACACCAGCAACCAACAAGGCAACAATGCCAACAACGGCATTCACCTTCATCAGACTTTCTGCTGACTTATGAAAATAAAACCCGGAATCGGGGCATACGCGAAATTCAGCCATGTCTATCAATCCTCCACATAGATCTTGCCCACCATTGTATGGTGGCCAATACCGCAATATTCGTTACAAATCACACCGTATTCACCTGATTTATCTGGTGTAATCTTCAGTACCATGTCATACCCTGGCACGATCTGCAGATTGATGTTATCCGGTTGCAACGACCAGCCATGCTGCCAATCCATAGAAGAAAGGTGCAGCCGATATTCCTGATCCTTTTTTAACTTCAACACCGGATACCACTGCCATAAACGACCGAGCATATAGATATCACTGCCTGCCGGTGGCGCGACAACTGGGATACCAGCCTCTTCACCAACCTTATACTTGCTGACCATTTCTTCGACTTTGGCACCAAACTTGGCCGGCGTTGTTTGATAGGCTTCGGTAGAAAGGTTTTGTTTACCGTACACATGCCATAACGGCATCATTAGGAACATAATTATGCACCAGACCAATGCTATCGCAATCCAGACGAGTTCCTGTCGGCCGACGGGTACCTTCCACCAGACACGGTCTGCGGGCGGCATAAATGAAGTCATAAGCTAGTCTCCTTATCTGAGGGTATTACGGTGCAACTGGAAGATTAACAATTTCCATTATTCCCCACACAATATAAAAAACTGTGGGCATCGCAACACCGATAAAAAGCAAAAGAAACGGGTTATCCAGAAGGGATTGCATCCCTGGGATACGCTCCTGTTCCACGTTAGGATTTTCATTTGGATCTATCATGGTAGGTTTCCTTTAACTTTATAGTTTATTGTTGTTGTAAGTACGCCAAGCTTATTTACAAATACCCGTTTTCTATAACGTACAAACCTGTTGATCAGCCAGTAGTTTGAATCATAGAACCAACTCTACCTGTAATCACACTTTATAATAATATAGACCTCAATGTGCGTAAAACCTTGACTTACATCAAGCAAAACTACATTTTGCACATATTTTTTCTTTCAAGATGATTACTATATAATTATTTACTTAATTAGTTCTGGCTCAATCCAGGTTATTTTCAAATTTACGATCCATAGACATAATGACTGTAATCATCTACTTCTTATTTTGAAAAACCTTGCTTTCAGTTTTTTTAGTCCGATCATAAAACCGCTATTAGCTTCTTCATGGCTAGCAATCAATTGCTCCAGCTTATGCAGTCTGGAATCATGAGTTTTAAAATGAATCAAAAACCAGTCATTTAATTTTATCTTTAGCTGCTGTTCATCAAAATCTGATGTTTTTTCAAGATCCATTGTGATATCACGAATATCATCAAGTAATCGTACATGATCATCCCTATGCTCCTCATATTCGTCATAACCATGCTTTTTCATTAATCTTTCTTCAAGCATAAAGTGGGCATGAATAGTTCCATAGATATTATTCAATATATTAATTAACTCATCTTTGTCAGAATGTTGCGTCAGCTTTGAATAAAAAGAATTTATCGTTGCGATCAACTCCCCATGCTCATTGTCGATACCAGGAATACCGGTAGCATACTGATCACTCCATTTAATTAATTCCATGATTAGAATCCTACTGTTTAGTATTCGTAACCCTTAACGTTGAGGGGTCTGTAATAAACACAAACATACAATATAAATTACTGTTTAAACAATAGCACAATTGATGTTTAATCTCATACCCAACAAACAGGTGTGCCAGTAAGATCGACAAGAAGTAAAAGGAAGATCCCTTACTATAACAATGCTCGCAACCCATCCACATCTAACAAAGTAATATCATTACCATGAATTTTAATCAGGCCTTTTTTCGCCAGACTGAGCAAAACGCGGGAAAATGTTTCAGGCTGAATAGACAGACGAGAAGCAATAACATTCTTTGGTACGCCAAGATGAATAGCCGATAATTCTACCGCACCTTCAGGTATCTGACTCAGCAAATAAACCACAATGCGATAAGTCGCGTTATGTAAGGTTAAATTACCAATATCATCTATTAGCCCATGCAAGTGTCGACTCATAATAGCCAATAGGCGAAAACAGCTTTCTTGTGACTCTTGCAGTATTTCGCAAAAGAGTTTCATTTCAAAACTATACACTTCACTGTCTGTGATTGTTTCAGCACTAATAGGATAAATATGTTTAGGCATGAACATAATAGCTTCGGCAAAAGTTTGTGATGGATAGATAATCTCTACTACCTTCTCATCACCATTTGCTGAAAGGCAATAAAGTTTTATCTGACCACTACGTAACAAATAAAAATGTTCAGCAGTCTGCCCCGCCTCAAACAGGATTGTTTTGGCTGGCAAATACTGAATACATGCCGTGCTGAGTATTTTCTTAAGCTGGTTTTCATCGAGTGCTTCAAACAAAGGAATATGATGAAGTTCTTCAATAATTATTTTATTACTCTTCATAACCTGATTCTACGCAATCTGTAATAAATTTACTGAATTGATCTTGGTCAATGAATAATACATTAATAATGCTGTAAGTATATAAACCATATTTCACAAGGAATATATTAATATTGTCTGGAATACTTATATATACATGAAATTAATACTCATTTTAGCTGGATCATATTCTTCCTGCATGTCGACTCAACAGATATGGCAAAACGCATGTCAGAAACATCATCTCGAACTTGAGGCTATGGATTTGGAACATGGCAGTGGGCAGGCTATTGCGAAACAATATGATATTAAATCATTTCCTGCCTTGATAGTTGATGGGAAAATAACGGCGGTGGGACATCCAGACAAGCAAACTGCTGAAAAAATCATCGCTGACTTAATACAGCACGACAAAAATAATCCTGCCAAATAAAACTCATCACGCCAACAAGCTTAACAAACGTGCACCATTGATTTTTAAAGACAATAGATCTGATATTAATAAAACTGAAGGTAGCTAGTACACAGACCAAAAAATACCTAGTCATGGCCTTAGTGTGGCTATAGTTAATGATATATTGTTACTTTATGAAGGTTCAATGCAAATAACTGAAAGCCCACTGGGTGGGTGGTGCAAAAATTATTAAGTTGTAATGATCACAACGTGGGCATGTATTGATCTGATATTAATAGCCTTACCTTCAACTATGCAGGCTTCTCGACATAAACCACAACCGACACACTTTTATATAACAATTGATGGCTTCTCGCACTCCCAGATTAATACACCATCAATCTTACAGGAATAAGCACAGGCGCCACATTCCGGCCCTGCATAGAGCCAACACTTTGATGTGTCGATCGATGCTTTAGCAAATTGCTGAACGATAATCTCACCAGCCTCATCATCCTCTGGTAATTTTAATGCGCCTGTATCACAAGCATTGATACAAGGCCAGTTGTCACAAAGATGACAACCTTTGTTTAGCAAATCCATTGCTGGTGTACCTACAACATTATCACTAACCTGTGTAACAACACCTGAATTCATTAACTATACAGGCATACCTTGAAAAAAATAATAATTAATTTTTATCGCCACACAGGTCATATAAGCACATGCCTATATGACCGCTTCTCTATGACTTACTCATTCATGTCCCACTGCCGTACTAGGATCGACTTCGTACATGGCTGGCAATGAATGGGCAATACCTTTATGGCAATCTATACATGTTTCACCTGCTTCAAGGCCTTTTTCATGCGACCTCATAGAACGCCTGCCCTGCTCAGTATAATCCATTGATTTAAAATCATGGCAGTTACGACATTCTCTCGAGTCGGTTTCTTTCATCGTCTTCCAGACATGACGCGCTAACTGCAAGCGTTTTGCCTCGAACTTTTCTGGCGTATCAATACTCCCCAGCGCTTTATGATACAACTCGTTGGTTGCCTTGATTTTACGGATAACTTTATACGTCCACTCTTTAGGTACGTGGCAATCCGGACAGGTTGCACGTACACCAGTCCGGTTGGAATAATGAACCGTATCCTTATATTCCTCAAACACATTTTCACGCATCTCATGACATGAAATACAGAAGGTTTCATTATTTGTCATTTCCATAGCAGTATTGAAACCACCCCAGAATATAATCCCGGCAACAAAACCAACCACCAGCAACGTACCTAATGAATATTTAGCCGTTGGTTTTTTTAGAAATGACCACACACTCTGAAGCCAGTTTTTCATTTTGTTATGTTCATTCATCGTCTAATCCTTCTTTTACATCTATTTGTAACCGCTTAGTGGCGCTTGATGGTTTTCAACGGATTAAATGTATTCTCTACCAGAGGTGGCGCATCAACCTGTGATACATGACACTGGGTACA
>Ga0224514_10000356_pt1 | contig 13410 bp, 18 predicted proteins | sample SF_May12_sed_USG_3_FD_169107 | JGI IMG/M metagenome (GOLD analysis project Ga0224514, IMG submission 169107) | Sediment microbial communities from San Francisco Bay, California, United States - SF_May12_sed_USGS_24 | ecosystem: Environmental > Aquatic > Marine > Sediment | place: USA... | reverse complement strand
CACCTATTCGCCCCGACGAAATTTGCCAATGCTCTGAACTCTCGAACAAAATAAATGCGTTGGATGATCTAATACGTATTCCATTTGTGCTTTACATAACAGGGCACCAATACAAAGAAATTGCTGAAATGCTGCGCTGTCCTCAAGGCACGATAAAAAGCCGCATTTTCTTTGCCCGACAAAAATTAAAAGACTCGATTAAATCTGAAGAATATGCCTAAAATTGTCGACTATTCCAAAGAAGAAACACGTTTAATTCAAGGCATTGTTGATGACTTTGGAGAGGATGCGAAACCGCAATTAAGAAGCCGTATAAAAGCATTACTCGCAACACATAGGAACCGGCTAAGAGCATTAAATAATTATAAAAAAGAAAATAATGGAAATAACTAAGTTAAACACTTCGAAAAACTTTGGACTTGAGCTGAAGGCCATGACAACTACTGAGTTTTGTCAAGCATCAGGGTGTCCCATACCAAAACCAAGGGCCCGTCAGGAGGAAGCGGTCAATGACTTCTTTAGAGTTGACGCAGTGAGATTAACACTTCGAAACAACTATGACTCTATTACGAGTAAAGAATTAAAACTCTCAATGTTTATTAACTTGATTGAAAAACCAAAAGAAGGAGGCAATCAATTATTCTTTCATCAATACATGGAAAGACTAACTGAATGGGAAGCAGCAGAAAAAGAAGTCCTGTTTTTTGTAGAAAAAACAAAGCATGGTTATCCATTAGGCGACCATACGGTTGATGTCTTCATTGGAGAATACATAATTCGCTTTTTTGATAATGGAATAATAATCATTATGTCTGATAATATGAGTCCTGTTGTCATTGTTGATTTAGAAGACTTGGCAAAAGTGACAAACAATGAACTCAGAATTAAAAACATAACGATATGAAAACAAAAGAGTACATTAATAAATATAAATTAAACGTAAACGATACGTTCAACCATAATGACTTTGTTATGGACTTGACAATTGATTTTATGTCCCTTTTAGAAGTTGGCAAAGCTCAAGAAAACATTAAAGGATTTGAAAACGCAGTCCGAGCAATTCGAATGAAGTGGGACGCTGTGAACAATAAAACTGTTGGACAATTGCCCAAGAAACTATGGAATTATTTTTACGCAACCGTAATTGGCAAAATGAAAGACGAATTATTTCCTGAGATAATAGCAAAGCGCCAACGAGAATACGAAGAACGCAAAGCACAAAGAGAATTTTACAAAAAAGAAAACAAAAGATTTGAAGATTGGGCGTTTGGATTTTCATGGTTTAACACACTGTCAATGATATTTGAAAGAATGCAAATTCCAACACAAAGCTTCACACAATTAGGATTAAATTCTGACGTGGACAAGGAGACTGTTCAAAAGAGATTTAGAAAGCTCGCTATGTCTTTACACCCGGATAAGGGTGGAGATTCTGGCACTTTCAATTTAATCGTTGAAGCCAAAAATAAATGCCTAGCATACTTAAACAACAAAACAAATAAACAATGAAAAAGAAAACAATTGAAAAGCGACGAAAGAAAGCCGAGAAACACTTCAAAGAAAAAGGCATAAGCAAGTACGAACAGAAGCAAAAAGAGCGCTTAAATGACTCCAAAACGATTAAATAAAGTATTTTTCAAGACAGCCTTGTTACTTGAAAAGGAAAGATTGATTAAAATTAAATTTCCTTTTGACAGGGAAGCTGTTGACGAAGTGAAAACAACCTTTCCAGTTCGTCAATATCATAAAGATGGTCGTGAGCGCTATTGGACAATACCACTTACAACAGATAATTGCTTCAAACTCAACAAGCTCAAATATAAATTTACTGAAGAACTAAAAGAGTGGGTAAACGCAGAGTATTTCAAAAGCAAAAAGCAAAAAAAGGAGCTCAAAATTGAAGGCTTAAATGGAACGCTTTTCAAATATCAGGAAGAAGGAGTCTTGTTTGCTGAAGAAAAAGATGGACGCGTTTTGATTGCTGACGAGATGGGACTTGGCAAAACAATTCAAGCACTTGCATTTATACAACTGCACAAAGACGAAGGCGTTTCAATTATTGTTTGCCCTGCGACTGTCAAATATAACTGGCAGGAAGAGGCAGAAGAATGGCTCACTGGTTTTAATATTCGCACATTGTCTGGCACGAAGCCAGAAAAGATTTGGAAAAAAGGAAACGATATTATCATAATCAATTTTGACATTGTTCATTACTGGGTTAAAGAGCTACGCGAGTTAAATGCAAAAACTTTGATCATTGACGAAATACATTATATCAAAAATAGTGGTAAAAAGAAAGAAGGAGTATTTATTCCAGTAAAAAGGACAAAAGCTGTAAAAGCATTGAAGAACACAAAATATTTAATTGGATTAAGTGGCACACCTATAGAAAACAAACCCGTTGAAATATACAATATCATTCACATGATTAATCCATATTTATTTCCAAACAAGTGGTCATTTCAGCACAGATATTGTGACCCTAAAAATAATGGATTTGGATGGAAATTTGATGGAGCAACAAACGAAAAAGAATTACACAAGATATTGACGGAAAATGTTATGATTCGTCGTTTAAAAAAGAACGTGTTGCCCGACCTGCCGGACAAACTCTATTCATTCATACCACTCGAAATTGACAACATGATTGAATATAAGCAGGCAGAAAAGAATTTTATAAAATATCTCGAAAGCAAAACAGAAAAAGAAGTTTACAAACAACTTGAGGAATATAATTTGAAAGCCGTTACGGTTGATGAGCGTGAACTTGACGAGCTGAAACAAGACGCAGTTGAGCGCGCGAACCCATTAACCCACTTGGAAATACTCAAGCAAATAACAGCTAAAGGAAAAATTAATGGAATTATAAATTATGTTCACGACTTTCTTGAAAGTGGCAAAAAAATTGTTTTGTTTTGTGAGCATGTCTTTATTATTGACATTTTAATGAAGGAGTTTGGAAAGAAAATAATAAAAATTGATGGAAGTGTCAATCCAAAGAAGCGTCCTGACATTGTTCGCCGGTTTCAAAAAGATAATAAAATTAAAATCTTTATTGGAAACAAAGCTGCTGAGGTTGGCTTAACATTGACAGCGGCGAGTACTGTTGGAATAATTGAATACCCTGCAAAGCCGGGATCATTAAAACAACGCATTGACCGTCTGCACAGAATTACACAAAAATTCACAGTTAATGTGTTGTATTTCGTAGGAATTGATACAATTGACAAAAAGCTTGCTCAAGGACTTCATAAAAAGCAAAAAATGGCAGACGCAATTCTTGATGGAGAAGAAAATGGAATTGAAACAGACATGTTAAGACAACTAATTGATTCATTTAAAATAAAAACATTATGAGCTATAAAGAAAATTGGATTAGGTATTTTAATAAATCAATCGGCGTAAGTCGGCGGTTGGGAAGAAACATTTGGTATATTAACAATCCTGACATAAAGCAAACCACTCCAGAAAAAAATAAAAACCCAAAAAGCCAATGCATTATAAATGTAGATAAAACCACAAACAGAAAACAATTAAAAAGCAATAAGAAAATAAAGGAGGATTAATATGAAAAAACGTATTTTTTATAAAAATTTATTATTTGCCTTGTTAATGTGTCTTGCCGCTTACATGTCAATACTCACACAAAAACACATTAACTTCATAATCAAAGTTGACGTACTTGACGGTGACTTTGTTCTGGGAGTGTTTCTAGCGTCATTCGTAACTAGTTACTTTAACCAACACAAATAATGGACATAGAAAGCTTATACAGGGACCACAACATTGATTATGTTTCGGACAGTGGTCACCGTCACGCCAGACAAGGTTGGGTAAATACGTCATGTCCTTTCTGTACTGGAAATCCGGGCTACCATTTAGGATATGACACGCATGGTAAAAAATTTGTTTGTTATCGATGCGGAGGACATTCTGCACAAAATACAATTTCAGAATTGTTACACGTCACATACAAAGAAGCTAAAAAGCTATTAAAGCAATATGGAGCGCATATAGGCAGGCAGCACAAAATGACACATAAAATACGCACAATGTCTTTTAAGTTGCCTAGTAATGCCGAAGAACTTCAGGAACGTCATATTAAGTATTTGATAAAACGTAAATTTGATCCCGATTACTTAATAAAGGAATTCAAATTGCTAGGAACAGGAATGATGTCTAAGTTAAAAGCAAAAGACGACAAGATACTCAACTATAAACACAGAATAATAATTCCATTTTATTGGGATAATGAAATCGTGTCTTTTGACTCTCGTGACATAACTGAGAAAGCGATAAATAAATACCAAGCTTGTCCATTAGAACGTGAATTGATCGAACACAAACATATATTATATGGCAGACAAGACAAGTGGAATGACACTGCTGTTTGCTTAGAGGGTCCTACCGATGTTTGGAGAATGGGATTTAATTCATTTGCAACTTCAGGAATAAAGTACACACCAAAACAATTGCGATTAATTGCAAAGTTATTTAAGCGCGTCCCTGTAATCTTTGACGACGAGCCACAAGCAATCAAACAAGCGGACAAACTGGTCTCGGACTTAAAATTCAGAGGAGTTGACGCATTTCGCGTTGATATTCAGGGCGATCCGGGTGGCTTAGAACAATCTGAAGCAGATTACTTAATGAAACAATTGATTTAAAATTTGTTATTTATGATTTTATTTTTATATATTTATACTTTGAAATTACAAATTAGCCGTGGCGGACTAATTCAAAACATAAAATTGACAATGAAAGTTTTAGAGGGAGGCTCCGCCACAATGCCGAACTCTAAAACTTTTTTTAATTTGATACACAATAATGAATAGTTACGACTTATCACGAAATTGGTTCAATTTTAGTTTTGAAAATCCTGAAATAATAAATCCGGCACACACTGCATTATATTTCTTTGCAATTGAACATTGTAATCGTTTGGGATGGAAAGAAAAGTTTGGATTGCCGACGACAATGGCAAAAGAAGCGCTTGGAATAAAAAGCTACAACACATACATAAAAATATTTAATGATTTAATCAATTTTGGATTTATAAAATTAATAGAAAAATCAAAAAATCAATACTCAGCAAACATAATTGCTCTGTTAAATAATGACAAAGCACTTGACAAACCACTTGATAAAGCGATGATAAAGCACCTGTCAAAGCAAAGTGAAAGCACCTGTCAAAGCATTGATAGTATAATAAAACAAATAAACAATAAACAATATAACAAGAAACAAATTCACAATCTTGCGCGCGCCTGCGAGGAACATCTTGAAGAATTAAATGATGTTTCAAAAAAGATCACAATTGAACAATTTGATAAATTTTGGAAAATCTACCCAAGAAAAACACACAAAGAATCGGCAGAAGAAAAATGGAGAATACTATCAAAGATGCCCAATAATAAACAACCAGAATTCAGAACTATAATAAGGGCTGTTAAAGCACAAAGCAAACAAGAACAATGGCAGGATAAAAAGTATATTCCAAATCCTGCAAAATGGATATTTAGAAGGATGTGGGATGACGAAGTCATTGATAAATCATTAAAAAAGAAAGTGTCAAGTGGCTCGCGTAATTATTCAACAGCAACAACACAAACTTACAATGATGGAAAAGAAATTGATTAAAAATTAAATATTATGGACAAAGAAACAAAAACACGTCTCAAATTTTATAACGACTTTATTTCAATATTAAAAAAAGAAATACATAAGCGTGACAAGCGCAGTGCAACATTTATTGAAAAAAATGAAAGCAAATTAAATGACATTCAAATGACCCTTGGAAGTTGTTACATTTATGGAGAAGCAGGAACAGGCAAAACTATTTATGCAATTCGCAGAATGTATGAATGGGTGCGTCTAAACTATATGCAGGGGCATGCAAAGAAGCGCATTGAATTTAGGCCCGTGCCAATGTTAATTGATGATTTAAAAGAAGAAATGAACAGAAGGGACTTTGAAAAACGTCCATTATTAAGTTTATTAATTGAATGTGATTTGCTCGTGCTTGATGACCTTTCAGCAATTCAAAAAACAGACTGGACATACCAAGTTATTTATACAATCATTGACGCACGGTATAAAAGCATGAAGCCAACAATATACACAAACAACGCATCACTTAATGACTTTGCCGAGGAATACAATGATGATAGGATACCAAGTAGGATTGAACATGACTGTGGAGATTCTATTTTGCTGTTCAAAAACAACAAACGAAAAAATAAAATGGTATTTTAAATAATTAAAGTTTATATGATCGAAAGAAAAATCATAATTGGATTAATCACATCTAACGAATACATAAAACAAATTTATTCAGTATTTAATCCAATGCTATTACAAAGCAATACGGCGCGCATTTTAGCACGTTGGGCGCTTGAGTATTATGAAACATATCAAAAAGCAATTAATAAAGAAATAGAGACCATTTACCATAAAAAAGTACGTGAGGGCATGGACGAAGAACTTGCTGAAGAAATAGAGCAAGACATTCTCCCAGACTTGTCAAAAGAGTTCGTTGAACAAAAGTTTGACACAGAGTTCATGATAAATGAAACATTTAACTATCTAAAAGCGCAGCAGCTTCAACAATTAAGTGACCAAATAAACAACGTTCTTGAAGGTAGTGGCTCGACGGAAAAGAAACTTGACGAAGCTGAAGAGCTGCAACGAGAATTCAAACCAATTTCATTCTTTAAGGACGAAAGCGTTGACTTGTCAAAAAAGTCAGCATTAAAAAGAATTCGCGAAGCTTTCAAAGCCGCAACTGAGCCAATCATTAAATGGCCCAAACAATTAGGTAAGTTCTGGAATAGCTCATTTGTACGTGGAGCATTTCTTTCTTTGCTCGCAACGGAAAAGCGTGGAAAGACATTTTGGTTACTCGAAATAGCAATGACAGCAATAAAACAAGGTTTAAAGGTTGCATTTTTTCAGGCTGGTGATATGAATGAAGCTGAACAATTAAAGCGTATCGGTGTGTATTTAACAAAAAGAAATAATCTTGAAGAATATTGTGGAGAGCATTATCAATCCGTGCGCGACTGCATAAAAAATCAAGACGACACTTGCTCAAAAGATGAGAGGCAGTGTGACTTTAGTCCTTTTGATGACTCGCAAATTGACGAAATTGATGCGTTAAAGATTGACGACTTGATTGACGCATATGAGATGTCACCAACATATTCGCCATGTCATAATTGTCGTCAATACCAGACTGACAAATTAGGAGCTCCGTGGGTCAAAAAAATAAAAAAAGTCTCACCAATAACGTCAATTGATGTTGAAAAAATAGTTCAAAAACAATTTATTGATAAAAACAAACAATTTAAATTAAGCACGCACGCAAATGGAACGCTGTCTGTTGACATTGCGGAAGGTATTCTTGATAATTGGGAAGCAAGCGAAGGATTTGTGCCTGACATAATCATATTCGATTATGTGGATATTATGATCACAAGTTTACGCATGGAGTTCAGGCATCAAGAAAATCAAAAATGGAAAGAATTACGAAGACTAAGCCAAACTCCGCGCGCTGAAAAGCTGCCACTTGTTATCTCCCCAACACAAGCAGACGCAGCGGCATACAAATTACACAGGCTAAAACTTGATAATTTTTCTGAAGACAAAAGAAAATATGGACATGTTACCGCAATGTGGGGATTAAATCAGGATCCAAATGGTCGCGAAAAAGGAATTGGATTGATGCGTATTAATGAAATGATTAAGCGCGAAGGCTTTTTTGACAATAATAATGAGGTGACCGTGCTACAAGATTTATGGCAGGGCCGCCCATTCACAGGAAGTTATTTTAATTAAAATTATATATTATGAAAAAGATTTTTAAATACAGATTAAAAAATGAACTCTCGGAAGAAAATATCATGCTTCCCGATGGATTCGAAATTTTAACAATACAAAAGCAAGATGACATTTTATCCCTTTGGGCGATAGTTGACGACACTGCACTTGAAATCCCTGTAATAGTATACACATATGGAACTGGATGGGAAATTCCTTCAGATCATAATGGCAGATACATCACGACACTGCAAAGTGGAAGATACGTATGGCATTACTTTTATAAAATAGATCGTTAAAACGTCACCTAAATCAATATATTATGAATGCAATTGTATTAAAGACACCAGAATTATTTGACACAAATGACAACTTTGGAGACAATGTAAACATCATGTCTCATTTCATCAATGTGTTAAATATAATAAACACAAGCAATACTGAAGACGAATTGCGAGAAAAGGTAATCAAAATGGAAATTGAATTTGATGCCTATTTCTTGTGTGGGTTTGCATCAAACCATATGTGGGTTTGTCAGATAATCGGACAAAGTCAAAAAGGTGACAATTTAATTATTGCTCGATTTTTAAAAGAAACTTTAAAAAACCCTTTAAAAGATTTGGTGGAGTAAAATAAATGGTTTACTTTTACAAGACAAATTTTAATTCAAATCTAAAAATAAAACAAAAATGACAAAAATTAAATTAAATGACCTAAAAAAATTAGGTAAGGACATTAATGCTCAAGACGTATTTGAGGAACAAATTAATGTAAAAGCTAACCAAGAAGAACTTGAAGAAAAAATCTTTGAGGCAATTGGCATGATGGACGACGAAGAACTTGGCGGGCTATCTGAAGATTCTACGGAAACGCTTGAAGCTTTAAAAGCTAATAAAGAAACGTCTGAAGATGCACCTCCTCCAGTAAAAAAAGAAACTAAAAAGGAGACTAAAAAAGAGTCGAAAAAAGAAGTTGATGAGAATGCGGAAAACAACATTGAATACATCAAAGAAATCATGGAAGATTGTGAAGATGTGAAAGAACTTCACACGCTTGTTAAGCAAAATTCTTGTTTTAAAAGTATTCGTTCCGGTATCCATTTACAAAAGAACATTGAAAAAGTGACTCATAAAATGAACACTTGTTTAAAAGAATGGAAAAAGTCTAATAAAAAAGACGCTGCTGCAAAAACCGAAAAGAAAGCAGAAAAGAAAGCAGAAAAGAAAACCGCTGAAAAAGCAACAGAAAAAAAGGAACCACACCGCGCTTTTAATCGTGTTGAAGCTGCTTGTATTGCATTGAAAAGAAAGCCAAAAACGTTTGACAAGTGGGTTGAAATGACTGACGCTGTGATGCTCGAAAACGATGCAAAGGAAAACCCTCAAGAATCACGCGCAATGTGTCGCAAAGTCGTGAGCATGTCAAAACAAATTGATATAGATCACAAAGTTCCTGTTGAGTAATGGAACAAAACCAAATACAAGGTCTTTTTAAGACTGAACAGAGTGAGGAAATTTCAAGGAAGGACCTCACTCTTATTTTTCAAGGATTATTCAAAGGAATAACACTTGAGGAATTTGCATTCACATTAACAAACAAGTATTCTTCTGCAATCGAGTACGCACAGCTTGTTAATGGTGAGCGTGTGAACACACAAATGACAATTCTATTCAATCCACACAGACTCAGCACAACCACACTAACCTCAAAATTTTCATTGTTTGACGCAATAAGTAACCACACGGACGAATATATGTCTGGACTTGCTCGCGTTGCTCTTCACAAAGGAATACTTTCAAAACGCGGGCTATTAAATATAATTGAACTTGGTTTTAATGGTATTACATATGTGCAAGATTTCTTGGCTTATGTTGCGCGTGACGTTTATAAAAAATATGGCATAACAAAAACATCAAAGATACTTGATCCGTGTGCCGGTTGGGGAGGACGTATGATTGGCGCGTCTGTTGTATGTGATGCATACCACTGCTTTGAACCCGCAACTAAAACATACCGTGGATTAAAACGTTTATCAAAATTTATCAAATCAATGAACGCCGATTTCTCGGCTGAGATACACAATCTTCCATTTGAAGAATCAGAACTTGAAGACGAATATTATGACGTGGCATTGACTTCGCCACCATATTATAACACCGAGCATTATTCAGACGAAGAGACAAACAGTTTAAACAGATATAAGACATTTGACGACTGGTGTGAAGGTTTCTATTATCCGCTAATAGAAAAGACAATGGACGCGCTAAAACCCACCGGCGTTTTCATTCTCAATATTGGTGACAGGAAATACCCGTTATCAGAAAAAATGAATGAAAGGTTTTCGGACGTTTATAAGATCAAACGACTAAAGAACTACATAAGTAATTCAAAAGCGGGTGGAAAAGTAGCTGACAAAGGAGAACAATTTTATGAAATAAGTAAATTATAAGAATATGGAAATAAACAGAAAAGAACTTAAAACCGCATTAGAAATTGTAAAGCCGGGACTGGCCGGAAATGACACAATTGAACAGACAACCAGTTTTTGCTTTATAAACGGACACGTTGTTACATATAATGACGAGATAAGTGTCCGTTATCCAATCGATGTTGATATTGAAGGAGCTGTCAACGCTTCAGAATTATATGGTTTTATTAACAAAGTTTCATGTGATGAAATCACAATTGAAATTGAAGACTCCGAACTGCGATTAAAAGCAGGAAAAAGCAAGGCAGGATTAACCTTAGAATCAAAAATTGTGCTTCCCATAAAAGACATAGGTGACATTGACGAATGGAACAAACTACCAAAAGACTTTCTAAAGTCGGTTGACTTTGCTCGTGCCGCTTGCAGTAAAGACTCAACGCGTGCCATTCTTACCTGCATAAATGTCAAAGACAACATTGTGCAAGGAGCGGACAATCACAGAATTGCACGCACTGAACTTGATGACACTGTGAATGTTAATGAGTTCTTGATACCTTCACACGTCGCCGGCACAGTCGTGCAGTTAAAGCCAATAAGGATTGCCGAGAGTGATGGATGGATTCATTTCAAAACAAAGAACCATGCTATAATAAGCTGCCGTGTTTTTGATGACGAATATGTCAACACTGAAAAACTGCTGAAGATAACTGGAGACTCAATCACATTTCCTGATGCAATGTCCGAAATACTCGAAAAGGCGTCCGTGTTTGGCAATAATTCAAGTTTGCTTCAATCAGCAATTACAATCGATTTACAAAGTAAAAAATTAATTGTGAGCAGCAAATCCGAAAGTGGATGGTTTGAAGAAAAAGCACGCGTTGAATATTCTGGTGAGCCTATTAAATTCTCTATTGCTTTATACGTCTTAAATGACATTCTTGAAAGAACAAACAAAGCAACAATCAGTGGAAACAAATTATTATTTGAAGCTGATAACTGGAAATATTTAACTATGCTAATGGTTTAAAAGAATATTATGAGAGATTTAAAATATATTATCGTTTTGATTGGCACAAATAAAGTTGCCATTGTGTTTAATGGGCTGTTGTCACACTCAGCAGTTGTGCCACCGGGAACTAAAATTATAAGTGCAGGATTTTGTGACCTTACATTTGGCAGAGTCATGGAAATAAAAGTAAACATTCATGACACACGTGCAGCATCTTTGCCAACTTATCTCCCACAAGCTGGCGACAATGAAATAATACAACAAACGTTAAACAGAACCATGTTTTAATATGGAAGCACAAGGATTTTTTACAAGAAAAGAAACTGAAAGCAAAAGCCGTCCAGATGGAAAGACATATTCTTGTATTTCGTGTGGGCGCTTGAAAAAGTGCAACTCACCAAAGATGGAATATTCCGGCAATTTTGAGCGCAAGATATTAAATATTGGAATGATGCCTTCGAAAGGTGAAGACCGCTCTGGGATGCCTTTTAAAAGTAAGCCATACAGAATGCTCGAAAAAGCTTACAATGATCTCGGGATTGATTTACATGAAGACTGTGCGAATGTTTACGCATTAAAATGTTATTCGGAAGATGAGGAAACAAAATATCAAATTGACTGTTGCAAGCGTTTTCTTTTAAAATTAATTGACGAATTAAAACCAAAAATAATAGTTGCATTTGGTGACGTTCCTTTGCAAAGTCTTATTGGCAATCGATGGAAAAAAGACTTTGGAAACATAATTAAATGGAGAGGTTGGACAATACCCGACCAAGACTTTGGTGCGTGGATTGTTCCGACGTTTGCTCCTGAAAATGTAATCGATTATAAGAATCCAGCATATAAATTAATTTGGAAACAAGACTTACAAAAAGTAAGTGAATTAGATAAACGTGACTTTCCAAAATACAAAGAACCTGAAATCATTTATTTAAAAGATGATCTCACAATCTTCGATTCAATCACGACTGGAGACATTGCTTTTGATTATGAAACAACTGGACTAAAGCCACACGGCAAAGGACACACAATCTTTTGTGCCAGTGTTGCTGTGAGTGGTAGCAAAGTTTATTCATTTATGATGCCCAAATCACGCAAAGACGCGCGTCCATTTATTGAGTTACTTGAACGTGACTCAGTTCGAAAAATTGCACAAAATATTAAATTTGAAGACACTTGGACGGACGTTCGATTGCGCGCAAAAGTAAAAAATTGGATATGGGACACGATGCAAGCAACACACATCATAGACAACCGCTCTGGAATAACGTCTTTAAAGTTTCAAACATATGTGCAATTTGGCATCATTGATTATGATAGTGAAATAAATGGATATCTTAGAGCAGTTGATGGAACGGCAAATGGCGTAAATACAGTACACAAGCTACTCAAAACAGAAGCAGGTAAAAAAGACTTGCTCAAGTACTGTGCTTATGACAGCATTTATGAATTTCGACTTGCAAAGTATCAAAGAAAATTCATGACACGCACACAAGGATTGACAGAAATATCACCAATAAAAAGTGACTTCCCAAATGCATACAAATTAATGCATGATGGAATACTTGCACTTGCAAAAGCAGAGCGCCAAGGCTTACGTGTTGATGTTGAATATTGTGAAAGACAAAAACACAAATTAACCAAGAAAATAGAACGAATTGAAAAGAAAATATTTGACAGTAAGTTTTACAGACATTGGCAGCACTCAACACGTGGTAACGTAAATCTAAACAGCGGCACACAACTAGGAAACTTTTTATATAATGTTAAAAAGTTAGAACCTAAAAAACTAACCGCTGGAGGTTTAGGAAAAGGAAGCACGGACGAAGACGCTTTGAAGATGCTTAAAATTGAAGAACTCGACTGGATAATTGAACGTTCTAAAATGCTGAAGATACGTGACACGTATTTGGATGGATTTATCAAAGAACAAATTAAGGACACATTGCACACGTTTTTTAATCTTCATATTGCCAAGACATATCGCAGCAGTTCACAAAATCCAAATTTTCAAAACATGCCCACACGAGATGAAGCAACAATGCGAATTGTGCGTGGTGCTGTGTTTCCAAGAAAAGGCAACCAATTACTTGAAATGGATTATTCAGGTATTGAGGTTGGAATTGCCGCTTGCTATCACAAGGACCGCACAATG
>Ga0224514_10000355_pt1 | contig 13422 bp, 9 predicted proteins | sample SF_May12_sed_USG_3_FD_169107 | JGI IMG/M metagenome (GOLD analysis project Ga0224514, IMG submission 169107) | Sediment microbial communities from San Francisco Bay, California, United States - SF_May12_sed_USGS_24 | ecosystem: Environmental > Aquatic > Marine > Sediment | place: USA: California... | reverse complement strand
CTGACGTCCTAAAAGCTCTGAACCATTAAGTTGATTGAAAGATAAGGAAAGAGGTATTTTGCTGCCGTCATCCCGAAGTGCGAAAATCCCATCCATTACGAAGCGGAGCCTGGAAGCCTCCTGGGGCAGCGGTTGAAGGTAGACAAAAACCTCACCTTCATTATCTAAGGGTACTTTGTCATAATTATGGGTGTATTCTTGGGGAAAACAGCCGCCAATAAAGAAAAGCAATAGAAAAATAGAATAAACTCTTTTTAGTATCATCTCTAATACCTGTTGGGCTCGAGTCTAATTCTCTATAGCTATCGTGGCTAACGAATATTGTATTCCGGGGTAGTGCTCTAATCAGCATATTGGCATAATCTTCATTGAAGCTTAGGCATCCTATCACATATTTAACATATCACCAATTAGAGACTGTTCAATAATTTAGTCTCAAAATGCTGTAAAGCCTTGTCTCGTCTTGATCCCCGCCGGAGTCTATCCCGCACTTGATGCGGGACCAGGATGACAGGCGATCGCACACTGTCGTCATTCCCGCGAAAGCGGGAATCTAGGGCATAGGAAGTTGTTTGCCGAGAATTTCTTGGGTTAACTATCCATAACATGATGCTGTAACTACTTGATTTATAATATTAAAAGAATATTGAACAGTCTTAATTAAACTGCATCGTACGAGAGGCAGTAACACCCTTTGAATCTGCATGCAAAGAGGTTCTTCAAGGCAAAAAAAAGGCCAAGGGCGGTAAAGCCCTCAGCCTTAAGGTAAGACATAGCCCCATAATGTCTAGACTAACCCTGGCCGTGACATTTGTTGCACAGGGACCTCTGCCCTTCGACAGTGGGAAAAGCGGTATCTATGTCTCTTCCGTAGTAGCTGTGTAACTTTTCGGTAGCAGATGAACCGTCATCTGTACCGTTGGGATGTGAGTCATTAATAAATTCCTCGGTGAAATCCCATCTGCCTGCATCCTGGAAGGCGGTTGCATGAGCCCGGTGACAGCTAATACACGCGACTTTGCTCCCGGCATCTGGCCCATCCGTGCTACTGGTATCGAGCGTCGAATTATCCGTGGCCCCAGTCTCGAAGGCAACCAATTCAAGGTATTTACCCACATTGCTGACGCCACCGCCCGTGGGATCATCGCTTGAGATGTACTGGTTATAGTTGTTGGCGATCTCAGTGCCCAGGGTCTGATCAGTGGGATGCATGTGGGAGGTAAGGCCATCATCAAAAGTCCAGTGGCAGGCAGCACACCATGCCGACATGCCAGAACCGTAGGCAGCATGGTTGTCATCTTGAGATTCGCCGCTTTCGCCAACCGTTGTCCTGCGGGACAGCACTTTCATGACCGGGCCGGCGGGGAATATGGCCGTCCCACTAGCGTAGGTTGTGTTTTCCCGCAGAAGCAGTTCGGCATCTCCCTTGCCGTGAGGATCGTGGCAGCTTGCACACGACAGGTTGGAGGAACTAAACGACCCACCAGGTGCCTTATCCAGCACCGGGTCTGGATTGGGTAAGCCATAATCAGCAGCTATGATGTTGTGGCCGTGTTCATAGCCAAAGCTATTGTTATCTCCAGAACGGCCTGCCCAGGTCCAGGTTCTTTTGATCCAGTAATAATCCCCACCCGAGCCGTAACCTGAGCCATCAGTGCTCATCTGACCGTAACCTGCGTGACATCCCAGACATGCTGAGCTGGCGTCAGCTTTCAGTAAGAGATAACCCCCAGGAGTATCAGTCACGCTCTCTCCGTCTTGAGAGTTATGCATGGTATGGCAGCCAGAACAGCGTGCCACGCCGTCCCCGTGGAAGGCCAGAGCATTGCCGCCCAGGGTAAGGGCTATCACAACTGCCGCCGTAATAACCAATAGTAGTTTAGTCAATTTCATCTCCTTGTTTTCCTCCTTTCGTTTTTTTGTCCGCAGCAATTTTCGATCTTACTTTTACTCACCCCCTTTTTCATTGAAATATTTGCGATGGTTTAAGGTGTTTAGGTTATTTATAGGTTATTTGAAAAACGCTAATCCCACGGTTTCCCAGCTGAGACACATAAAGTCTACCTTCTGAATCCAGGGCCAGTTCCTTGGGACTGTTCAAATTCTCAGGTCTAAAGCCACGATAGCCAAACTCCAGCTGAAACTGGAGGTCTTTGTCAAAAACGAGGATGGCACTTTTCAACTTATCGGCCACATAGTAGTAGCCTCGGTCATCCGCTACTATTCCTCCAATATTATTAAACTTTCCGGGAGCGCCACCAGGTTTGCCAAACCTTATAATCTCTCCATCAGGAAAGAATACGAAGGCTGCGAACTTGACCGGGATGGTAAAAAGCATGTTCCCTTCGGAATCAACGCTGAATCCGCCTATGTCCGTTCCGTCCCTCTCGTTTTCTTTTATACCGGCAAGAGAGCCGAGATCATAACCATTCTGGAAAAGACCATTGGCGTCGGTCACTGCTACCCTGAGGTCTCTCGAGTCGAGGAGGTAGAGCAATTCTTGCCGGTAGATCATGCGGTCAGGCGAAAAAGAGGAAAAATCAGGAGGAACATTTTTTAGCGCCAGTTGTCCTATTGGGTCTCCTCTGAAGTTGTACTTAGCCACCAAAACGTTTGACCTGGCGGTGGAAAGGACCAGGATGTTTCCATCTTTATCGATGGCAGCATCAACGGCAGTGCCAAGGCTGCCACCATCACCAAAACGATAAAACTCCATGCCACTGTCATTAAATAGGGTTATATCTCTCTCCTGATGGTCAAGAACGTAAATCTCGTTTCTCTCCTCATCGACAGCGACATTTGCCCAGTTGTAGGGTATAGGACCGGAAAAGTTAGAGAGTCTATAGAGAAAAGATGTTTCTACCCCTGCCGTGACGGTACTTGGCGAAAGTCCTAGAGAGGCGGTACAAATAATCGATAAGATTATTAGTATTTCGTATCTTAATGAAACGAATGATTTGTAATTGTTATGTCTGTTTCTCATGCTCTCACAGATAAATTTTGAGGTCACCAAAAAGTGTTACTTTTCTGCCAGTATATTTTAACCAGTTAGTGTCAATGGTAAAATGGGGTGAAGACAGTAGATTCACTGACGATGTACTGTATCTGTCTACTATTTTCACTGCAGCCTCGATTTCACCTTGCCAATTTTCACCACCGAGCACACTATCGGTATACGGCATGAAACGCATAACGCAACATGTGTGCCAGCGATGTAGTTCATAATTTATGCGAGTAATAACGATATGTTATTAAGTTGCAGAGCTTTTCATCAATGGCCCATATTGGGTGATATCCCCAGGTTTATTCGGTGATTTCACCGGGTGAAATCCGTGGCACTATTTAATCATGAGTTTTCCTCCTATGAGCGTTTTCTTGCGGGTCTCTTTATGTTAGAATGCCCATCGTGAAAACAGTCACGCCGCCAACCCACTTTTTAAGGAACCACAGTTTGCCTCTCAAATTTCAAACCAGGACCGCGGTGAGTCCAGAAAGCTGGAAAAGAATGACGCAAATTAAACAAGCTATCTTGACTGCGCTAATTTTTTCTTTAGGTGCGGTGCTGCCAGGAGATGCTGCTGAAGGGAAACTGCCGGTAATTAGCGGAAAGAAAGCAGTGGCGACTGTCAATGATGAGCCCATTACTTTAGAAGAGTTCAACCGGGCGATTGCTGCGTCGCACGCAGCAAGACCCGGAGCAAAGACAGCCGGCCGCATCGATTATTCCAAGATTGTTAACCGCATGATAAACACCAGACTTATCGTGCTGGAGGCGCGAAATATCGGCCTTGATGAGTTGCCTGAGGTAAAAAAGTTAGAGGCTGATTACTCCCGGGAGACCCTCATGGAACTTCTCCTGATGGGTCATGTAAAGGAGATAAAACCTGATGAAGATGAGGTGGTCAGAATTTACCAGGAAACTGCGAGAGAATGGAAGATATCCTCGGTGAGGTTCGAAAAAGAAGAGATGGCAAAGAACTTCGAGGAAAAAGTAAAGGCTGGCAATAATTTTGAAGAGACTATGAAAAAGTCACTGGAGGAGGGGACAGCAGAAGAGGGTGAAGCAGGACAATATTTAAAAGGCAAAGACCTCTCACCACAGGTAGCCCAGGTGGTTTCTAAGATGGAGATTGGCTCAACAAGCCCTGTGGTCCCAATTGGGGAAAAAGGTTTTATTATCCTCAGACTCGAAGGCAAACGTTTTCCAGCAGAAGAAGATGCAGAGGCAATGAAGAGGGCAAGGCAGCAGGTGCTCAGTCAGGAGAGAGCAAAGGCTGCAAAAGATTACTACCAGAATTTAAGGAAGAAGTACGTAAGGATGAAGGAGGAGCTCATAGATGGACTGGATTATGAATCTGAAGAACCCGGGTTCGAAAAACTTTTGAAAGACAAAACAGTTATAGTGGAAATCATTGGAAATCAGCCCATAACGGTTGGAGAACTCACTGAAGCACTAAAACAAAAATTTTTCCATGGCATGGAAGGCGCGATTAAAAGTAAAAAAGTTAACAAGAGGAAATACGAAGTACTCGAAGGTATCGTGCAAAAACGGCTATTATTGAAAGAGGCACTAAAACAAGGTATCGACAAGTCAGATGAATATAAATACAGAGTAAAAGAATATGAAATATCTGTAATTTTCGGAGCATTCATAGAAAAGGTTATAAATCCTGATATTAAACTAGATTTAAAGGAGCTGAAAACCCACTACCAGGAAAACATTGAAAAGTACACTTTTCCAGAGATGATGAGAATTAAAGAGCTCGTCTTCGGGAAAAAGAGTGACGCTTTCAGTGCTCTGGAAAAACTGAAGAAGGGCACTGACTTTGATTGGTTGAGTTCCAATGCAGAGGGTCAGGTGGAGGAGAAGGGTAAGGGGTTCTTAAGATTTGAGGGTAAACTCCTAACCGTGGGGAGTTTCCCGGAAAATGTGCAGAAAACCCTATCGGGGGCCAATCCTGGAGACTTCAGGTTGTATGAAAGTCCTGAGGGATATTTTTATGTCTTATACATATATCATTTGCTCCCTGCCGAACCACGGCCCTTCGAGAGTGTGAAGAAGGACATCGCCAAGAAAGTTTTTAAAGAAAAAGCCAGAAAAGCTGTTGAGGCTTATGCAGATCAGCTAAGAGAGTACTATCCGGTCAAGATTTATGCGAAGGATCTTCAGTAGAAGAGAATCTGTGGCAAGAGGGGGAAGGTTTTGATTGATATCGTAGCCTGTTGGAGTATTGGAGTAATGGAGTGCTGGAGTGGTGGAAAAAAGCCGAAACTCCATCCTCGAGCAACTGACACGACTTTGCACGGCAATAACACGGTTTGAATCTTTAGCGAGAGCGAGTGTTATCTTGTTAGACAGGAAACGTACATATATCTTGGCGGGAGTATTACTTCTCCTATGCGCGCTTGTTTACCTGGCAGCCTGTGCACCCACGGCCAAACGGCGCAGGTTCGTGCGCAAGGATTGTCTGGATTGTCACCAAGCCTTCGCCGATAAATACTTCAAAATGAAAAGTGTACACCCGGTTGTCCAGGAGAAAAAATGCGAGAAATGCCACCTCCGACACGGAATAGTCCCAAGGCTGATATTTAAAGAGCAAGGGAATCAGATCTGCTACACCTGCCACGAAAAAGAGAAGATAGGACTGGACAAACCTGTGGTGCACACCGCTTTGAAAAGAGAAAAATGCATCAGCTGTCACAATCCCCATGCATCCCAGGCGAACCATCTTCTGGGGGCAGAAGGAAGTGAGTTTTGTTACCAGTGCCACAAGAAGGACAACTATGAAAAAAAAGTAGTACACAAGATATTAATAGAAAAGCCCTGCGACACCTGCCACCTCTCCCATAGCTCGGATGAAGCTAATCTTCTTAAGACTAACGAGATTACCCTTTGTATATCCTGCCACAAAAGTAATGAGGGAGCCTTCAAAAAAGCACACGCAGGTTATCCGGTGGAGACTTCGTCCTGTAGGAGCTGCCATAATCCCCACTCGTCATCACAGCCCAAGCTTCTGAAAACAAGCGTGCATCCCGAGGTGGCCAAAGTCGCCTGCGAAAAATGTCACAACCCGCCAACGTCCCAGAAACCTCTCGAAACCACAGAGAAAGGCAGCAAGCTCTGTTACCAGTGTCATAAACCATCAGACCTCAAGGCTGGCGGTGATATGGAGCACGTACCTTTTCAACAAGGAAAGTGTAATTCCTGCCACAATCCCCATACCTCGGAGAATCCGCTTTTGCTCGCCAAAAAGGGCAGAGAACTGTGCTTTGCTTGTCATGCAGGCAAAAGCGTGCCGGTGGAAGTCCCCCATAAGTCGGTCGCAAGCGAGAGGGAATGTCTTTCCTGCCACGTACGACATGCCGCCAGGAACAAGAAACTTCTTTTAAGCAAAGAGCCAGGCCTGTGCTACACCTGCCACGAGAAAACGAAAGAGGCTCTTAAGACCCTCAAGCAGCATAAACCTTTTAAGGAAGGCAATTGCAGTACATGCCATAATGCCCACGGGTCGAATTTCGTCGGTATGTTAAAAGACAGGATGGACGTCTCCTGTTACAGATGTCATGTTGATGCTGAAAGAGAATTTACCAGGACTAATACCCATAAGCCCTTGATCGACGGCCAGTGTAATGGTTGCCACAAGCCCCATGGAGCAAATGAAGATAATCTGCTCTTGGCTCCTGCTGATGACCCTGAGCTGTGCGCGAAATGTCACGGTGAGTTCATGAAGGAGGCTGCAGACGGGTCCAACCACGAGTTTTTCAAGAAAGGCCGGTGCCTCAAGTGTCATAACGCCCACGGAAGCAACATTCCGGGGATGATCGTGGCAAAACAGGGGTTTCTTTGTTATTCATGCCACGGCACGGATCCTGGTAAGGAAGTCAAGAATATCAAGAGCAAACACTCCCCCGTGGTTGCCGGCGAGTGCACAGCGTGCCACAGCCCTCACAAGGCCAAGCTAGATTCCCTCCTCTTGGCTGGATACCCTGACATCTGCCTGAGCTGTCATACAGAGCTGAAAGCAAAAATGTATAAGAAAGGTAAGGGTGCGCCAGCGAGCCAGAGTGGAGGTTCCGGCGGTACCGCTGTAAAGGCGGCAAAACCAGCCGAGACAAAAATTTATGTGCATGCGCTAGCCGATCTTGAAAAATGCCAGACATGTCACAAACCGCATTTCTCGGCAGAGCCTGCCCTGATAATCGAGCCTATTCAGCCCTTGTGCGGTAAATGCCATGATTACAAAAAGGCTTCTTTCGGCAAGGCCCACATCAATGTTGCTGCTAAAGTTATGGATTGCAGGAACTGCCACGCTCCCCACACCTCGAAGTCCCCCATGTTTTTCAAAGACGAAATGCACAAACCCTTTGCGGACAGATCATGTAAGGATTGCCACGTAGTAGAAAAGCCATGAAAATAAAAAATATAAATTTAGGATACGTTACTCTTTTCTCGGTCTGCCTCATGAGCTTTCTTACCTTTGCCGCACCGGTTCACTCTAAAAACGAGTTCAAGCTCAAGCTCGGCGCCAAGGGGCAAATATGCCTTAAATGTCATGAAACTTTAAAAAAGACTCTAAAAAGTCGTTTTGTCCACCCGCTCCTAAAGAAAGGGGAATGCATCGGCTGCCATGTGCCCCATACCTCTTCTCACAAAAGCCTGTTGAACGAGGATAGAGCAAAGCTTTGCTACAACTGCCACAAAGAGGTATTGCCAGAGAATGCCCGCAGCTCTCATGATGTTGTTGTCGAAGGCAACTGCAAAACCTGTCATGATTCTCACGGGTCAAATAACAGGTTTATTCTGTCGAAATCAGGCAATGAACTCTGTCTTGATTGCCATAAAGATATGAGCGCTGATGTCCGCAAGGTCAGATTCAAGCACAAATCTCTGGAGAACCGCAAAGGTTGCCTCAACTGCCACGACCCACACGCCTCAGCCAAATCAAGTTTTTTGTTGGAATCCCAGGCCCCTACCCTCTGCCTAAAGTGCCACAAGACTGACAAAGCATCCTTTGCCAAAAAACACATGAATTATCCCGTGAAAAACGCCGATTGCACTTCCTGCCACAATCCCCATGGATCGAACAACAGGGGAATCATATTTGACGTTGCCCACGCTGCCGTTACCGAGGGAAAGTGTACCGAGTGCCACCAAAAACCCACTTCGCTAAAGACTAAAAAGAAAACCACTCAATTATGTCGAGAGTGTCACAAAGATATGGTCGACCAAACATTCAACAAGAACAGGGTGCACTGGCCATTGGTCGATAAGGTTGGCTGCGTAAATTGTCATGACCCCCATGCCACCAAGGAGCAGAAACTTCTGAAAGGATCAATAGTAAACGTTTGTGGCAGGTGCCATGCGGACACGGTGGAACTGCAGGAATGGTCAATAAAAAACCCCAAAAACGACAGGTTATGTGAACCTGTAAAAAAGGGAAACTGCATAACCTGTCACTCCCCTCATGCTGCCGACAATGTCTTGCTCATAACACAGAAGTCTGTCACTAATGATCTTTGTGGCCGTTGCCACGAATGGGAGACCCATTCAACCCATCCCATCGGAGCAAAAATCATAGACAACAGAAATAAGAACCTCACTGTCGAGTGTCTGACCTGTCACCAGGCTTGCGGGACCGGAAACAAACCAGCTATGTTGACTTTCAGTAACACGTATGAGCTTTGCCTTCAATGTCACGTTGAACGGAGAACATGACAGAAATGTTAAACGGTTCAGGTAAAATCCTTTTAATATTGGCCGGTTTACTTGTTTCACTATTGTTTCTCCGGCTTCCTTTAGGTGACACGGCGTCGAAGTTTCGGTACATCACATCCATATATGCTGATGATAAAGGCCTGGGCCTCAAGCAACCCGAAGGCGTGGCCTGCAGTGGTGAATCACTGCTTATTGTGGCTGACAGTGGAAACGGCAGACTCCTGAGGTACACCTTTAAGGACGGAGCTGTAGAAATAGGGACGGTAGAGATGAAGCCGGACCAACTATCTTATCCCATAAAGACAGAATTCGATTCAAGAGGTGAAATCTACGTTTTTGACCGCAAGCAGCGGAGCATCGTTCGCTTCTCTCCTGCTGGAGCGTTTCGAGGCTATCTCAAACCCGCGGGACTGCCCTCCCCGGCCACATTTGTTCCCCGTAGTTTTACTATCGACAGGAATGACAATATCTATATTTTGGACATACTTTCTGAGCGGGTTCTGAAACTTGATCCCGAGGGAAGGTATGTGCGCCAAATAAAATTTCCTCAAGAATACGGCTTTTTCTCCGACGTAGCAGTGGACTTCAAAGGAACTGTGCTACTAATTGACGGTGTTCATGGTATGGTATTTTCTGCGGAGAAAAACTCCGCCAGCTTTTCTCGTCTGACCAGCAGCTTAAAGGAATATGTGCGCTTTCCGGCCAGCCTGACCACAGATGAAAGGGGCCGCATTTACCTGGTAGACCGCAATGGCGGCTCCATTATAATCCTCGGGCAGGATGGTTCTTTCATAGGCCGGCAGTCTGGCATGGGCTGGAAAGAGGGCAGCCTGAATTATCCGGCACAAATGTGCATTAACAACAAGGGGGAAGTTTTTATTGCGGACACGAGGAACCATAGGATTCAGATCTTTGCCGTAGTTGAATAAGCTAGTTCCAGGACATGCAAATCGGTCTTTTCCTTTAGTTTCTAGCAGAAAAACTCTTGTCATCTAGCCCGGATGTTTCACGAATTGATGTCGCGAGACCATGAAGATGAGCGTGCCACCGGGCAACCGCAGGGTGTTGGTTCCGAGGCGTACCTGAACGGTACGTCGCAGGGACCGATACCCGAGGACGCCCGGAAGGACGGTCATATCCGTGGTCGCAGCAAGCGAGTCATGAAACATCCGGGCTAACCCTGACTCTACCAATACCCGTCGTCAATTAAGGCTGACAGATGACTTTTAACTTCCGCTCATTCATTTTTTTGATCTCGATCTACTTTGCCTTCTTTGCCTCAGGCGCCAGTAGTCTGATCGCCGAAGTCACATGGAATAGGATGCTGATCGTGGTCGTCGGTAACTCGATGAGTGCCACCGCCATGATCATAGTCGTATTTATGGGAGGACTTGGACTTGGAAGCTATGTCGGGGGAAAGATTCTCGGCAAGCGGCGTGCTTCCCTCGTGCCCTATGTTTTGTTGGAGATTTCCATCGGCATCTATGTTCTCATCTCTCCGTCGCTGTTCGACTTGCTTTCCCACCTCTTCACCTCACTGGCGGAAAGCGTTAACGACAGAGCCAGCTTGACGCTTGTGCGCATTGTAGTGAGCCTGGGTGCGCTTTTGCTGCCCGCATGCCTGATGGGTGCGACATTTCCGGCAATGATCTCCGGCGCGGCACCCGACTCGCCTTCACAACGAACGGCTCGTACCGGCTATCTCTACAGTATTAACACCCTGGGCGCTGCCGTGGGTTGCTTCGCGGCGGGATACCATCTCTTGCTCGAGCTTGGCGTTCAGACCACCTTGGCCTGTGCATTTGGTCTCAACATTGTTGCGGTACTATTCGCACTCGGGGCCAATACAGTTGCAAAGTCAAAACCCCGCGAGGCAGCCGAAAAACCGCTTCCCCTTCCCCAGGGGAGCAACCCAGCCGTAGACGCCGGGTTGCGGCGTTTTCTGAACTGCGCAACCTTCGGAATAGGATTCGTCGCCCTCGCTTACGAAGTTCTCCTGACCAGGCTGGGTATTTTATACCTGGGTAACTCTGTATCGGTTTTTCCCCTGGTGCTGACAGGCTTTCTTTTGGGAACAGGAATCAGTGCCGTGCTGGGGACCTGGCTTTATGGGGTGTTGCACCGCCACACAAAGAGCAGCAGTAGCCTATTTGGTTTCACTGCACTTACAGCAGGGGGTTTTGTCTTATTGACACCGTATCTCCTTTTAACCGATTGGGTGGTCAGCACTGATCAGCTTGCCAGGTTTGCAGATGCCGGTCTTAGAAATCCATTGCCCATCTTGGCGATCATCGTCGCTCCCACAATCTTCGTCGGTGCTCTATTGCCGATTGCGATCAGGATGCTCCAACAGGAGGAGCCTGGTGAGGCAACGCGAGAAGCCGCCACGCTCTATGCGCTCAATACTGCAGGAGGATTACTGGGTGCCGGCCTGGCAAACCATTACCTTGTGCCTCTTATGGGAATCCAGGGTGCCCTCATTTTCCTGGCTTCCATATGTGCTGCTTTGGGTGTCGTCAATCTGCTCTCCCCAGGCAAAAGTGTTCACCGCTGGTCCGTCGCAGTTCTGTCCGTTGTTGCGCTCGCGGTAGTTTTTACAGCGGCCCTGCCCAAGATCATGGATCTGTACGCAGGGAAAATTGCGGCATCGACGCGCGCGCGTTCAGCGGAAGTTCGACTTATTCGCGAGGGACGGGCCGCAACCGTAACCGTCCTTGACCAGAGTGATCCCCAAAAGGGTACCTACCGCGATATGTACCTGAATGGTGTTGAAGAAGCCTCAACACGCTATTGGCACACCCAGCTGTTCAAGCTCCTGGGAATCTTTCCGGTACTGAAGCACAAGTCCGACCAACCCAAGGAGGTGTTGGTAATCGCCTTTGGGGCTGGGATCACAGCAGGTTCGGTATTGGCTTCGGATCAGGTCTCGTCCCTCGATGTTGTCGATCTAAATCCTGATGTGGAAGAGATCAACAACTTGTTTAAGGAGGTGAACGGCGATGTTTTTCACCAGCCCCGATTCCATTTCCACAACGACGACGGCCGAAACTACCTGGTAACAAGCAACAAGCGGTATGATTTGATTATTGGCGATTCGACCCATCCGCGTGCCTACGATAGTTGGATTCTCTACACGGAAGAATTCTACCAGGCTGTCCGGGAACATCTTCTTCCTGGCGGTGTGTTTGCGCAGTGGGTGCCTGTACTCGGCTCCATGCAGGGAGATCTGTTTAGGATACATCTGAACACATTTCGACGCGTGTTTCCCAACTCCACCTTCTGGTACGTCTACGGCTCCGACCAGGCTTTTTTCCTGGCGACCCCCGAACCGTTCTCCCTCGACCCTGCAAGGTTGCAGCGACAACTAGACCAGTTGCCCGCATGGTTTCGTGCCGAAGAATACCAGATCGACACGGTCGCCCGTATAGCCGGTTTTTTCTGGTTGGATGAAGCGGCAATGGCGAGAATGATCGGTCGCGAAACCAGAATCAATACTGATAATCGCCACTATTTCGACAAGCAATCCGCTGTGCGGCCAGCGCCGCCGCAGTGGCGGCTACCACGATACCAGGCGAGAATTATTCCCTACCTCGAACAAGCAGAAGATCCGCTGCGCGCAGCCATCCGCAAAGAGCAGGGCATGGCTCAATTGCTGTCTAATTACGGGTTTTTTGGTAATAAGCGAGCCCTATTTATGGCCTACTGCACCATGCCCGAGAATGGAAATGCTCGATATTGGATGTCTCGAGAATTCTCGAACAAGGTGCCGGATCACGAGACTTTTTGTCGGGCGTTTCGTAAGAATCGTTAGTACAATAATAGAACGAAACCTTGTGCATCAATTTAAGGAGGAACGTTTGTGAAGAACTATCTCATTATGTTATTGGCCATCCTGGCCCTAATAGTTAGCTGCAAAGACGATGCCCCCAAGACTGTGGAACAACCCGCACCGCAAAAACCTGCTGTTGACGAAACCGTTGCCGGTGGCTTCACTGGTACGGCGTTGGAAACCATGAAAGCCGACCGCTATACCTACGTCCAGGTGGATACCGGCACGGAGAAGATCTGGGCTGCAACTCCCGAATTCCTGGGCAAGGTGGGAGATACCGTGGTCGTTCCCAAGGGACTGGCCATGCAGAACTTTCACAGCAAGACTCTTGAACGCGATTTTGAGGTGGTCTACTTTGTAGGCGCTATCACAGTGGCCGGGAATGACCAGGGACCCAGCCAGATGGCCCAGACATCTTTCATGCATCTTCCTAAAAGCGGCAAGGGCAGTAAGCCCCAGACTGAGGTCGGCGGGATAAAGAGAGCAACAGACGGCAAGAATGTGGCGGAAATTTTTTCCGGTAAAAAGGATTTGGCTGGCGAGCAAGTCACGGTGCGCGGCAAGGTGGTCAAATTCCTCCCCCAGATTATGGGGAAGAACTGGCTCCACCTGCAGGACGGCAGCGGCAGCGAGGGGACCAATGATCTGACCGTAACCACCACCACCACGGTAAAGGTTGGCGATGTGGTGCTGGTCAACGGTGTGGTCTCAGTCGACCGCGATTTTGGCTACGGTTACAGCTACGACGTTATCATCGAGGATGCCAGGGTCACGGTGGAGTAAGAGAATGTCCTACAACGTCATTCTGAGGCATCAGCCGAAGAATCTCAAACGCGTGAGTAGCCCGACCATATGAGATTCTTCGCTTCGCTCAGAA
>Ga0224514_10000352_pt1 | contig 13467 bp, 9 predicted proteins | sample SF_May12_sed_USG_3_FD_169107 | JGI IMG/M metagenome (GOLD analysis project Ga0224514, IMG submission 169107) | Sediment microbial communities from San Francisco Bay, California, United States - SF_May12_sed_USGS_24 | ecosystem: Environmental > Aquatic > Marine > Sediment | place: USA: California... | reverse complement strand
AGGCGCCGGGTAGTACCGAAGAAGCGGGCTCCGGCATGCTCGAATCCCTCGAACTCATGTATGAAAGCGCGCTTAAAACAATGGATTTCCAGCAGAAAGTCGAATATATCGCTGAACGGACTTCCGATGTCATCGAGCACCTGATCCAGCTTAGCGTTGTATTCATTCTGCAAACCGGCATTCTTCCTATCGCTTTCCTGTGGATTTTCCTACAGCTGTTTAAGCAGATTTTCCGAGATAGAATATTGACATAAATGTCAATATTTGACATTATTGTCAACGCAATGGGGAACCAGGAACCGCAACAAACCTTTTCTGGTGGCCGGGAGAACGCACAGGGGACGTCATTGACCCGGCCCGTGCGGACAGAGTGGTTTGGCGGCAGGACGATCCGGGCCGGGAATGGCCTGGGTCAGTCCTTTTTTTACGGTTTGGCAGCGAAAAGGAGATCCAGATGCCGGCTGACCACAAGCAGAGATACCAGGAAGCCGCCATGCTTACGCGGGCGGTGGAGAACGTTTTTCGTAAATTGATCCGCTTCCTGGTCGGGCGAATTTCCCTGGTCAGGCTGCAGGAGATGATTCGCTATATCTACGTCGAGGAAGCCGAGAAGAATCTGCGTGCGGAGAATCCCGGCAAGAACGTGCCGATGACCCGCCTGGCCCTGGTGACCGGGCTGGATACGCGAACTCTGGTGCAGATACGTAAACGGCTGGAAGTGGACGTGTTGCAGTACCGGCAGCAGTTTCTGGCTGAGCTTACTCCGGAAAGCGCCATTGTTGAGGCCTGGGTGGGCAGGGTCAACTCTGGTGCTGCAGAACAATCCACGGTGTTGAGTTATGGATCTGACCGGGGTGAGTTCGAACAGATGGTCAAGGCAACCATTTCTGGCCGAGGTATTACCACGCAGTCCATCATCGAACGGTTGGTTGCTACCCGGAGCGTTGAGCGGGACAAGGAGAATCGCACACTGAAGCTGGTGGTCAACGAGTTCTCGCCCTACCTGTCCGATGACGAACCTAACATGGTGAATGCGGCTCTGTCGGCTATTTCCAACCTTATTTCCACCATCGAACACAACATGGACGCTTTGCCTGAGGAAAAGTTTTTCCAGCGCCAGCGGTGGACCTTCAGGCTGGATCCGGAGGAGCGGCAATCGTTCAGAAACGCCATGCGCCAATTATTGGAACGCTATAAGGAAGAAGCAGAGACCCATATCGAGCCCTGGGAAAGCGAGGCTTATGGCGAAGGCCTCGTGACCGCGGGTATTGGCCTCTACTACTTCGAAGAACGGTAAATCTGTTACTAGTCGGATTTACCTTTCTTACCGAGCCAGGTCGTTTTCGGCTTTTGGCGATTGTCGGAACGGTTTGATTTTCCGAGCCAAACGGTTTGCGTCGACCGGGGTTGCGATACGGTGCGCATTACGCGCTCGTAGTTGTCCATCGTCACCCTGCGGGTAACGGTCGTCTTTGAATTAATAGATTTTCTGTAGACGGGCGTGCTTGGTCGATCGGTTTTGTGGGACGGTATCACCCTGGATTTGGTCGCCTGCGTTGACTCATTCAAAGCGGTTACCGGGTCTGCAGCGAAAACATGGAATGAAGGCAACAGCAATGCCAGGAATATGAAGTGGTTCAAGGCTTGCTTCGACGTGGTTCTGCGGCTTTTCGTATGAAACATCTGAGTAACCTCCTTGCTACTGCATCAGAGAAAATCATTTTCTCCTGTAGCTGAATAAATGCATAATGCATGCCAAGAATGACGTCCAAAAGAAATCTGTATGTTTAACAGTTAGATGCAAAAATTGGAATCATCCCGGTCGGGTCATAAAACCTGCAGCCATGACAATTAAGGTCATTAACTAACAAGAACTGGGTGCCGCTATGAAATGGCGCCCTCGACACGATTCGAACGTGTGACCTATCGCTTAGGAGGCGATTGCTCTATCCAGCTGAGCTACGAGGGCGAGCGCGAAATTATATCAGCAGTCCCGCAGGCGGTCACATGTTCCAGCCCGGCGCCGGGTCGGCCGATGCGCCCGGCTATTCTGAATAATACGATTCGAGGAAGTTCCTGAGCAGTTCCGCCCAACCCATAAACATGCGCCGTGCATCCGCCGTGTTGGTGACCCGGTTGGTCCAGGATACGTTTCCGGTGCTATTGCGAACGGTCCTCCGGTCCAGGGCCCTGCCGATAATCTGGCCGCTGACGGAATCATACAGTTCAATGTAGAGCGTGGCCGCCCCACCGGTGGTAGTGAATGTCCTGCTGCGCCCGGGACTGGCCAGGTCAGGGGCGGTAATATCCAGATCGATGATCGCCGGGCGAATCAACAGGACATCGAAATCAGGCTCTTCCGCGAGTTGCATCGCATCCCCTTTTTCCAGGGTTTCGGTAAATACGTCCCGAAACAGGTTCGCAACGTCGGTCTTGATTCGGTCCATATCGCTGGCCGAGACCCTGGTTCGGCTGCCGGTGCGGCGCTGGTCGCGCTCCCAGTTGCTGCGAAAAGCCACATGGGGCTCAAGAATCATGAACCGTTTGAATACGCTAAAATCCGCGTCGGGGTCGATGTAAGCCATTCCGACCTTTGCGTCTTCAACCGGGGCCAGATTTTCAAAGGGATCGGCGTCTTCTTCAGCGTTCGCTCCGGTAAGTGTGACCAGGCTCAGCATGAAGGACATCAGGATGAGCGAAGGTCTCAGTCTTGGCTGGAACATGGGTATTACCTCTGTGATCGTCGATGGATAACGTATGCGGTAATCATACATCATATTTTTTTCATCTTTAATGCTAGCCCGAAGGGATCATGCTGATCGCCCGGTCCTGGAAGGGTTTGAACTCCCTGTTGGTGCAACAGTCTATATAGCGACATCATAAATACATGATCTAAATGCTGGAAATTACTTGGATTTTCGATTATTTTATAGCACATGAAGTTATGGATTCTTATTCTTGCCCTGGCGATCAGCGCCCAGCCACTGCAGGCTGGCGTGTGTGATATGGAGATGGAAGAAAATCAGGAATCCACTCATCAGATGGACATGTCCGGCAAGCAGGGGCATGACTGTTGCGATACCGAAGATACCGACTCCCGGGATGGCTGTGATGCCGGAATGAACTGCGGAATGTGTTTCGTCAGCGTTTCTGCAATTTTCGATATTCCCCGCGTGGAACCCGTATGGAGTCGTTCGGTTTATCGGGAATCTTCAATGGGCGTCATTCTGCCCAGCCACTCCTCACCTCCGTTCCGACCTCCAATAGCCTGATCTGAACAGATTCCGGGTCCGGTCCGTCCGGCCCGGGCCCATTGCTGTTTTGGATTTGAAAAAGCGCAGAGTGGCGCTTGCAGGATATTGGAGAAAGTCATGTTTTGGATGCACAGACGCACCAGGTTAAGCCGGGTTTTCACGGCAATCCTGGCTTTTACCGGCATCGTTTTTGCTACACATAGCCCGGCCTCATCGCTGAGCCTTGCGGCCGCGGAGGACCTGGCCCTGTCGTCGGACCCCGGTATCCAGTCGGTCAGGGCAAGCCAACAGGCGCTGGATGAGTTGTCGGTCGCGGCCGAACAACTGCCCGACCCCTTGCTTAAAATGGGGCTGGTTTCATTGCCGATGGATACGTTCAATCTCGGGCAGGAGGCGATGACCCAGGTCCAGCTTGGCCTGGTACAGAAATTTCCGCGTGGAAATTCCCGTGCATTGCGATCAGAGCAGTTCGGGCTGAAATCCCAGGGTCTGGACAAGATGGCGCAAGACAAGGCGCTGCAGGTTCTGCTGGCAGTACGGGAACAGTTCCTCGAGGTAGCAAAGCATCGAAAACTGGCCCATATCAATGCTGAAGCAATGACGGCATTTGCCGATGTGGCGGACATAACCCAGGACTACTACGCGACCGGCAGGGTGCAGCAGCAGGATGTGTTGCAGGCAGCGGTGGAACTGGCGAAAGTTGAAGACCGTGCTACCCGTATTGCCCAGGATGAGCAGCAGGCGCGCGCACGCCTGGCAATGTGGATTGGCGAGGCGGCCTACCGTGACCTGGAGGAAACCTGGACGCTTATGGATTCCGGACTCTCTGCCGACGCCATCAAGGACAATCTGCTGGCTCATCCGCGAGTACAGGCCTTACAGAAACATATTTCTGCAGCGGAAACCGGTGTAAACCTGGCAAAACAGAAATACAAGCCGGAATTTGCACTGGACGTAACCTACGGTGGGCGCGGTGGTACCAATCCTGACGGCAGTGCACGAACCGATCTGATGACCTTCATGGTGCTGATGGACGTTCCGCTGTTTCATAAAAACCGCCAGGACCGGGTTGTGGCTGCACAGCTGGCTGAGTCCTCGGCAGCGATGTACAACCGTGATGATCTGCTCAGGCGCATGAGTAGCGAGGTCGATTTTCATTTCTCAACCTGGCTTAAACAACAGGAGCGCATCAAGCTGTTTGAAAACTCCCTGTTACCAGAGGCGGCATTCAGTTCAAGTGCCTCGTTCGATGCGTACCAGTCATCCGTAACGGATCTGACCACGCTGCTGCGAACCCGCATCACCGAATTCGATTTGCAATTGGAGCACGCACGGCTGCAGGCGGAAATGTTGAAAACCCGAGCCCGTCTGCGTTACCTGGAGGGAGAATAGGAATGAACAGCAAAATCATCATGATCATCCTGGTGCTGGCGGCTTTTGCGGTGGGTGTAATTATTGGGCCGGGAATCAACCATATGACGCCCGGCAATGCGCCAGCCAGTGAAGAATCGACAGCAGAGCAGAAGATTCTCTACTGGGTTGCTCCGATGGACCCTGACTTCAGGCGGGACAAGCCCGGAAAGTCTCCAATGGGCATGGACCTGGTCCCGGTCTACGAACAGTCTGGATCAGACGAAGACGCCGTCACTATCAGCGCCGCAGTGGTCAATAACCTGGGCGTGCGCACGGAAAAGGCCAAGGTCAGGCCACTTTGGCGGCGCATCGAAGCCACCGGTTATGTGGGTTTCGATGAAACCCGGATCAGCCATATCAACACCCGTGTTGCCGGCTGGATCGTCAACCTCAGGGTCGACGCTGAAGGTGAAAGAGTTTCCCGCGGAGACCTTTTGTTCGAGTTTTACTCGCCCGAACTGGTCAACGCGCAGAAAGAGTACCTGCAGACGCTGCAGCGCGGCGGAGCCCGCCTGCAACAAGGTGCCAGGGAGAAACTCCGGGCGCTGGGTCTGATTTCGTCTGAAATCAGCGAGCTCGAAAAAAGAGGATCCGCCTCCGACAACATCAAGGTGGTGGCGCCCCAGGATGGCATCGTCGCTTCCCTTGGCGTCAGGGAGGGCATGTTTGTCCAGACCAACACGCCAATCATCAGCCTGGCGGACCTGTCGAGTGTCTGGCTGCAGGCACAGGTTTTCGAGGCCCAGACGAGCTGGGTTGCAGAAGGACAGGCAGCCGAAGCCAGGCTTGAGTATCTGCCGGGCAAGGAGTTCAGCGGCCAGGTCGATTACGTGTACCCCGTGCTGGATCCGGTAACCCGGACGCTAAAGGTTCGTTTGCGGTTTGAAAACCCGGGGGAGAAGCTCAAGCCCAACATGTATGCACGGGTCTCAATTTACGGCCGCCTGAAACCCAATGCGCTGAGTATACCCCGCGAGGCGCTGATTCCGGCTCCAGGCAGGGACCGGGTCGTTGTAGCGGCAGGCGACGGAATCTTCAGAGTTCATGAAGTCCTGACCGGCCTGGAGTCCGGTGATTTCGTGGAGATTCTTGCGGGCATTTCCGAGGGTGATGAGGTGGTTTCGTCCGCCCAGTTCCTGATCGATTCTGAAGCCAGCCTGGCCGGCAGTATCAAGCGGCTCGAATCAGTGGACGAGCTCCCGGCCCAGAGAGATCTCGGTTCCGTGTTCGCCAGTGGCTGGGTGGACGGTGTGGACCGGAGTGAACGGCGGGTCCGGGTCTCACATGGCCCCATCGATGCGCTGGGGTGGCCGAGCATGACGATGGTGTTCGACGTGAAGCCCACGGTCGATCTGGCCGGAATCGAAGCGGGGCAGGGTATTCGCTTCGCGCTGGTGCAGGAACACGCCGGCGAATATGTGATCGAGCAGATCTTCTCTGGTGACAGCAAGGAAATGTCCGAGGTGCCGGTCGATGAGGGAGATCATGATCATGATTGAAGCGATTATCCGCTGGTCGATTGCAAACCGTTTCCTGGTGGTATTGCTCAGTGTCATCCTGGCTGTGAGCGGAACCTGGGTGATGGTCAATACGCCGGTCGATGCGATACCGGACCTGTCCGACGTGCAGGTTATCATCAAGACACCGTTTCCCGGTCAGGCGCCGCAGGTGGTCGAGGACCAGGTGACCTATCCGTTGACCACCGCCATGCTTTCTGTGCCCGGTGCCTCCACGGTCAGAGGCTATTCTTTTTTCGGCGATTCCTACGTCTATGTCATCTTTGAGGACGGAACGGACCTGTACTGGGCGAGGTCACGGGTGTTGGAATACCTGAATCAGGTTGCCGGCCAGCTGCCGCCGTCGGCCAGGCCGGCGCTGGGGCCGGATGCGACCGGCGTGGGGTGGATCTATGAGTATGCGCTGCAGGATCGTTCTGGTCAGCACGACCTGGCGCAGCTGAGATCCATCCAGGACTGGTTTCTCAAGTACGAATTACAGACGGTTACCGGGGTCGCTGAGGTTGCGACCGTAGGGGGTATGGTCCGGCAATACCAGGTGGTTCTGAACCCGGATGCGCTGAGGGCCTATGGTTTGCCGCTGGCCAAAGTACGCTCGGCCATCCAGCGGGGTAACCGTGAAGTGGGCGGATCAGTCATCGAAATGGGTGAAGCCGAGTACATGATCCGCGCCACCGGTTACCTGAAATCAAAAGAGGATCTCGCCGCGATACCTCTCGGAATGAATCAGCAGGGCACTCCTATCAGGCTGGCGGATGTGGCTGATATCCGCATTGGGCCCCAGATGCGCCGCGGAATTGCGGAACTCGACGGCGAGGGTGAAGTGGTTGGCGGCATTGTCGTCATGCGGTTCGGGGAGAATGCCCGAAAAACCATCGCCGGCGTCAAAGAAAGGCTGGCCGAACTGCAGAAAAGCCTGCCCGAGGGTGTCGAGATCATCGAAACCTACGACCGGTCTTTGCTGATTGAACGGGCGGTGGATAATCTCCAGAACAAACTGCTATTGGAGTTCCTGGTGGTGGCCCTGGTTTGCCTGGTATTTCTGTTCCATCTGCGCTCGTCCCTGGTCGTTGTCATTAGCCTGCCGCTGGGCATTCTTGCTGCGTTCCTGGTGATGAATGCACAGGGACTTAACGCCAACATCATGTCCCTGGGTGGCATCGCGATTGCTATCGGAGCGATGGTCGACGCGGCGATCGTCATGATCGAAACGCTCCATAAGAAAATGGAACAGGCTTCATACGATTCCAGGTCGCACTGGGATGTGGTGACTGAAGCGGCGGTCGAAGTCGGACCGCCACTGTTTTTTTCTTTGTTGATCATCACGCTCAGCTTTCTGCCGGTATTCACCCTGCAGGCACAGGAAGGCCGGCTGTTCGCACCGCTTGCGTTCACCAAGACCTATGCCATGGCGGCCGCCGCAGGGCTTTCGATCACGCTGGTGCCGGTACTGATGGGCTATTTCATCCGTGGAAAAATTGTTGCAGAGCACCGGAATTCGATCAATCGTTTGCTGGTCTGGTTGTACCGTCCCCTGGTTGGCCAGATCACCCGGCACCCCTGGAGCGTGGTCCTGTTGACTGCGGTACTGGTGATGATCGGGTTCTGGCCTGTGAACAAGCTCGGTTCGGAATTCATGCCCGATCTCAACGAAGGCGACCTGATGTATATGCCCACGACCTTTCCGGGTATTTCCATCGGCAAGGCCCAGGAATTATTGCAGCAGACGGATAAACTCATCCGCACGGTTCCCGAAGTGAAGCGTGTTTTCGGGAAAATCGGACGGGCTGAAACGGCTACCGACCCGGCGCCGTTGACGATGATCGAAACACTGATTCAGCTGAAACCCGAGGAAGATTGGCGCGAAGGGATGACCATCGATGACATCAAGGAGGAGCTGAATCAGCGCGTGCAGCTTCCGGGGCTTACCAATGCCTGGGTCTGGCCGATTAAAACCCGCATCGACATGCTGGCCACCGGAATCAAGACGCCGGTCGGCATCAAGGTGGCCGGCCCGGATCTCGGCGTCATCCAGCAAGTTGGCGAGGATATCGAAGCGATTCTCCAGGAGGTTCCCGGTACGGCCTCGGCCTTTTCGGAGCGGGTCGCGGGCGGCCGTTACGTGACTGTCGATATTCTGCGCGACCGGGCCTCACGATACGGGCTTAATATTGATGACGTGCAGGATATCGTCCGCACGGCTATTGGTGGAATGAACGTCACCGAAACCATTGAGGGGCTGGAACGCTATCCCGTCAATCTGCGTTACCCGCGGGGCCAGCGGGACTCCGTGGAGAAACTCAGAGAGCTTGCCGTGGTAACCCCATCAGGACAGCAGATTCCACTGTCGGCGGTGGCCGATATTCGGGTCGAGGATGGCCCGCCGATGATCAAGAGCGAAAACGCCCGGCTTAATGGCTGGATATTCGTAGACATCGAGGGCGTGGACCTTGGAACCTACGTATCGGCCGCCCGGAAAGCCGTTTCTGATCAACTGGATTTGCCGCCTGGCTATTCCATCAACTGGTCAGGGCAATATGAATACATGGAAAGGGCCAGGCAGCGATTGACCGTCGTTGTGCCCATCACGCTGATGACAATCATCATCCTGTTATTCCTGAATTTCAGAAATATGACGGAAGTGCTGATCATCCTGGGTACACTGCCCACCGCCCTGGTAGGCGGAATCTGGCTGCTTTACCTGCTGGGTTATCACATGTCCGTTGCGGTCGGCGTAGGATTCATCGCCCTGGCGGGCGTCGCGGTGGAAATCGGTGTCGTGATGCTGGTCTATTTGAAGCAGGCGCTGGCCAGTGAGAAACTGAAGGCCAGCCAGGAACAACGAGCACTCACATCCTCCGACCTGGTGGCAGCCGTCACCAACGGGGCGCTGATGCGGGTCCGTCCGATCATGATGACGGTTGCGGCCATCGTTGCAGGTTTGCTGCCGATCATGTTCGGCAGTGGGACAGGATCGGAAGTGATGCGGCGCATCGCGGCGCCGATGGTCGGCGGGATGGTCAGCGCGACCGTGCTGACGCTGGCGTTGATCCCGGCGATATTCCTGCTGTGGCAGCGGCGAACGCTTAAGAGAGATTCCAGTGAACCTGCAACATGATAAAAGTCATATTAGGAGAAGTTAATATTTGATGAAACTCCCGAAGGGAGATTAAATCGTCGACGACACGCGGGGTATTTGAAATGAAATCGATAAATTGGTTTGCGAGTTTAGTTCTGGCAACCGGGCTAACGGCAGTCGTGGCTGGCGCGTTGGCTCATGAATCGGGTCATGACGGCCATCCGGATGGAATGATCGTCACCCGGCATTTCAGTGGAATCTGGGACCAGGTCGACCAGGAAGCCCAGGGTCTGGCCATTCAAGTAGTCGAACAGTTTGATGACTCCCGGAAATCGGTCGCCTATTGGTACACTTACGGGGCGGACAGAAAAACCGCCTGGTTCGTTGGAACAGGGGACCTGGTGGAAAACCGGATAGAACTTGAGCTGTTTGAATCGGATGATGTCGGGTTCATGCAGGATAATGATGCTGGCAGCGATTCAGTGGAAAGCATCGGCTCGATGGTCATCGTTTTTGAAAGCTGTGACGGCGGTTCGGTAACTTTTGATACTTCCGACGATGAAGTGGGAAGTGGATCATTCCGGATTGAACGGCTGCTGGAAATCATGAACACCCATTGCACCGGCGGTATTTCCGACGACATGCACATTGACGGCATGTTCGGAGAGCAGTACCTGGCCCTGGAGCCCGCCAGGGAAGGAATTACCGGCGAAGGGCGGGCCAAATATGAAGATTTCCCCGGCCATATGGAGTTCGAAGTAAAAGTGGAGGATTTGCCAGACGGCGCTTACCACCTGCACGTTGGAATGAGAAACCGCGGGGACTTCACGGTTAGCGAAGGGCGCGGTGAGATCAAATACGCAAGCCCGGCTGAAGACGGTCACATGCCGTTCAATTTCGATCCTCGCGGAAGACGGATCGAAGTTTACGACGATGCAGGCGTGGTGCTCTCTTCCTTCGATAACATGATGGAAGAGGATGACCACCGCCATCATGGCTACGGTGACGGCGATCAGGGGTGGGGAGATCACGATTATGATTGCGATTCTGATTCCCATCACGGTGGTGGTCCCGGTAGTGGTCCTGGAAGCGGCCCGGGTGGCGGCCACGGAGGAAGGATGCCCGATTGCGTGGAAGACGGCGATTACGTCGAGATCGAAGTCGACATGAAAAGTACCGGGGTGCTTCCCGGAGCGGAAGGCGAGGCCGAATGGGAAATGAATTCCAGCCGTGTCGAGTTTTCTGTAGAGATCGAAGATGTACCAGAGGGGAACTACGGACTGGAAGTTGCTGGTATTGACCGGGGAACCATTGGGGCGTTCAGAATGCACGACGGTGATGTACACGGCCGAATCACGTTCCGTGATCCCGAAGTTCCCGGCAGGGAACCACTGGATTTTGATCCGCGCGGCCAGATGATCCAGGTTCTTCAAGGCGATCAGGTTATTCTCGAAGTCCAATTTCCGATGGAATAACTATAATGGGAGTATCCTCCAAACCGAATTGAGACATGCTTGACACGGGACAGGTGCGGGTCATTTTTTCAGCCGTCCTGCTCCTGTGCCTGGTGTTGACATCACATCCCCGCCCCTTGTATGCAGCCGAACCGGAGGAAACCGCCGGCAGCGTGGTGGCGGTCCTTATACCTTCCGTTGCTTACGGCGCCACATTCAAGCTGGAGGACAAGGAAGGCAGAAACCAGTTTTACAAATCTTTTTTCACAAACATCGCAGTCACCTGGACGCTCAAGCAGACGATTTCCAAAACCCGGCCAAATGGTGAGGACGATGAATCCTTCCCTTCCGGCCACTCCTCCGTGGCGTTCCAGGGCGCCGCTTTCATCCACAAGCGATACGGATGGAAATATGCGGTTCCCGCCTACCTTGGGTCCACTTTCGTCGCCTGGAGCCGGGTAGAATCAGATAACCACTATGTGGTGGATGTGGTAAGCGGGGCAGCCATCGGTATAGTATGCAGTATGATATTCACCAGGCCTTACAAGGATTTCGTCGTGACGCCCGTTGCATACGGCGGTTTTTACGGCGTTGGCATCACCAGGAAGTTCTAAGAAACCGGCTAAGCACCCACGCCCACTACCCGAAAGTCATCTCATGAAATACAGAAATCTGTTAACCGTAGGTTGTGTTTTGCTTGCACTCACATTTTCCCCGGCCACAGTCGCTGATACTGAACGGGAAAAAGAGCTGGAAGCTAAACTCCAGGAGTTGGAAAGTAAACTGGAAAACGCCAATCAGACCATAGCCGAGCTACAGCAGCAGCTGGAAAAAAATGCAGAGCACGAACCAGAATCCCAACTCGCGGATTCGGCACCGGTTGAGGCCGAAACCTCCGCGGAGAAGCCGACGGGAACAGCACTCCGGGTTAGCCGGCAGAACGACACCATCACCCCGGCATCGGTCAGCAACGTCGGCTGGAAGGACCTGATGCTGGGCGGCGTCGAGGATGTCTCACGGTTGCAATACCTGGTCCCCGGCCTGCGTTACGGCCAGACCGGCCATGATGTGCGCCTGGGCATGAGGGGTGCGCGCAGCAACAGCATCGGGCCGGAAACCTCGAACGTGGTGGCGATGTACGAGGACGGCGTATACACCGCAACCAGTACCGAGGGCCAGTGGTCTTACATGGACGTCGAACGCATTGATGTGCTGCGCGGTCCGCAAATCACAAATTTCGGTCAACAGGCCTATGCCGGGGCGGTCAGCGTCATTTCCCATAAGCCTTCGTTTGAAGGGTTTGGCGGTTATGCCGAGCTGGAAAACGGTTTGCCCGACAAAACCCGCTGGCGGCTGACACTCAATGCGCCGGCAACGGATACGCTGGCATTCCGGATTGCCGGTGTTTCTGAAAGCCGTTCAGGCTGGGTGGATAACAGCTATATTTCTTCGGATGCGGATGATTTGAACGACCGCAAAGTACAGTCAATCCGGGTCAGCATGCTCTGGCAACCCAGGGACGACTTCAGCATCCTGTTCTGGAGCCGGTACCACGACGAGAACGGCACCACCTCGGGCATCTGGGGCTATCAGCAAACCGGGGCTTATGTCGATGGAGAACTGCAGCCCGGCAACCGGTTTGCCCCCGGCGGACCTGCAATCGATTACAGCCCCTGGGCTGTCAGCAGAAACTTCATTTCCAACGCGTCCTATGAGAATTGGGTCAACACGCTGGACCTGAACTGGGATATGGGATTCGCCGATCTGCGCTGGCTGGCAAATTTCACTTCGTTCCACGGCAAGCAGTTTTATGACAACGACTACAGTGACCGGGGTCTGCCTCGAACCAGCGCATTTTCCGGCCGGAAAATCGATCAGTCCGGCTGGTCTAATGAATTGCGCATGACCTCGCATCCGGGACAACGCCTGAACTGGCTGGTGGGATTGTATTTTTCTGATCGCAACTCGGACTGGGGCTGGCTCGAGTCTTTTCAGGGTGCCACGTCACAACCCTACTGGGACGTTGATGGTACTTATTCAACCGATACCCAGGCGGTATTCGGGCAGATCAGCTACGATTTCAGCGAGCGCTGGAGCGTTACCGGCGGTCTGCGCTGGAACGACCAGGGCAAGCAAATGAGGAGCGACGAGAAAGACAGCTGGGACGATGTGTTGTGGAAAGCAGCGTTGCAGTATGATTTCTCGGAACACTCCATGACCTATCTGTCGGCATCGACCGGCTACCGGGCAGGGGGCATCAACACCGCTACTGGCGTGAATCCCTACTGGAAGCCTGAGAAACTCACTGCCTGGGAACTGGGGCTGAAAACCATGCTGGCCGATGGCAAGGTCCAGATGAACCTGGCCGGCTGGTACAACGATTTCAGGGACGTCCAGTCGCAATCCTTCCTGGTATTGCCGTATCCGGGTTCACCGGAGGCGACGGAATACACTGGCAACGGAGGGTCGATGGATGCGAAGGGTATCGAGGCGGAAATTCAGTGGACGCCGATGGAGCAATGGCATATTGCCACCCAGATCGCTTACACGAATGCTGAATTCAACAACTACACGACCGCGAGCCTGGCTGGTCTGGGCGACATAGCCGGCCATACGGATGGATATTCCCTGCAGTACAGGGGCTGGCGTCCCGCCTTGACGCCCGAGTGGGTGGTCGGCCTGCAAACGTCTTACACCTTCCAGTTCAAGGATGCGGGAACCCTGACACCCTACCTGCAATCCAGCTACAC
>Ga0224514_10000351_pt1 | contig 13489 bp, 11 predicted proteins | sample SF_May12_sed_USG_3_FD_169107 | JGI IMG/M metagenome (GOLD analysis project Ga0224514, IMG submission 169107) | Sediment microbial communities from San Francisco Bay, California, United States - SF_May12_sed_USGS_24 | ecosystem: Environmental > Aquatic > Marine > Sediment | place: USA... | reverse complement strand
TTTTGCCAAACCCACTGAACGGGCACACATAAAGGCACTATTGGCACAGGAAGAAACCCACAACAAGGACCTTTTCAAGAGCATTTTGAAGGCAATAACCCCACTTTTATCAATAAAAGAGGCTTATTGAATATTAATTCTATATATTCGCCCTTTTTGCCTTCTAAGTGGGTAAATAGCATCAATATTTATTCATTATCTAACTAATTGTGGATAAATATATTGTCTGGACCGGGTGGCCCGTAAGAAACAAATTACCTTAATATATAAAGCATGCTGCTGATTTTTCTGAAACTCATTGCCTGGCTGCCATTACCCGTATTACATGCCATCGCACACCCATTGGGCTGGTTGCTCTATGGCCTGCAAACCAAGCAACGCTACTATGCCGAGACTAACCTGGCATTGTGCTTTCCTGAACTCTCCGAAGCCGAGCGTCGTCGTCTCAGCCGCGGCAGCCTGATCGGAACCATCAAAGTCCTGCTAGAATACCCGCTGTTATTCCTGGGCCGGGGCAATCGTGTCCTGAACCTGGTGCGGGAAGTTAGTGGAGAATCCCTGTTAAAGGAAGGACTGGCTCGGGGCAAAGGTGTGATTGCCCTGTGCCCCCATCTCGGCAACTGGGAAGTGGCGGGGCTGTACGTTTCCCGTCATTACCCTATTACCAGTATGTACCGGCCTCAACGTCACCCTGACATGAATGCCATGATCAAGCAGGGGCGGGAACGCTTCGGGGCGCAACTGGTGCCCTCCAATAACAAAGGCATGCGTGACTTGTTACGCACCCTGCATGAGGGCAAGCTGATTGGCGCCTTGCCGGATCAGAATCCTGGCGCAGGTACGGGTGTATTTGTGCCTTTTTTCGGCATCAATACCTATACCCCGGTATTTGCCGGACGCCTGGCTAATCGCACCGGTGCGAGCGTGGTGATGGTGGTGGCCGAACGCCTGCCATGGGGTCGCGGGTTCCGGATTAAGTTTACCCCCGCCAGTGAAGGCATCTATGCTAATGACAATAACGAAGCGGCTACCTGTATGAATCGCGATATTGAAAGCATTATTCGTGCAGCGCCGGTGCAATACTGGTGGGGCTACAACCGCTTTCGCACGCGGCCCGAAGGCGAGCCGCCTATCTACGAAAGATAAGAAAAAAGATCGGCTAGCGCAGCTCGCTCAAACACTGCTCGGTCATGCGCTCTGCCTGGCCGGCATAACCACCCCCAAACATATTGAAGTGGTTCAGGATGTGATAAAGGTTGTAGAAAGTTTTACGCAGCTGGTAACCACTATCCAGCGGCCAGGTATCATCATAGGCCGCATAAAAACGTTGCGAAAATCCACCAAATAGTTCGGTCATGGCAATGTCCGCTTCCCGATCACCATAATAGACCGCCGGATCGAAGATGATCGGTTCGCCTTCGTGTGTAACCGCGTAGTTACCTGACCAGAGATCGCCGTGCAGCAATGAAGGACTCGGCTGATAGTCCGTGAACAAGCCGGGCATCAGTTGCATTAACTGTTCGCCCTTGCGCAGTAAACTGCTTGGGCCACCTCGTTGCTCGGCCAGGCCAAGTTGATAGCCAAGCCGACGGTCTCGCCAGAATTCCAACCAGTCATCCCTGGGCGTGTTTGGCTGTGGGGTAGAACCAATTGTGTTATCACGGTGCCAACCGAACTGTTCAGTAGACTGCTGATGCATTCGTGCCAGTTGCTGGCCGAAGTCTTCTGCCGCACCACTATTACCACCACCACTCTCAAAATACTCCATCACCAGATAGGCCTGGCTCCCTTCTACCCCGGTACAAAGCGGGACAGGCACCCTGATGGCACGCGCTGCTGCCAAGGCTTGTAAGCCATCCGATTCCGCCTCGAACATATCGAGTCGCTCGGCACGATTCAGCTTTATGAAATAGCTTTGCCGCTCGCCTACCAATCGATAGGCAGTGTTAATACAGCCACCACCCATACTATCGGCGCGTTGAAGATGAAATGGCTTGCCGCTCGCCGTAGCGATGGCCTCGGCAATGTGAGTCCAGCTCATTGCTTACACTCATTATTATTGACCAGGTTCATTATTTCATAATTGCTTGGCTGATATCCCGTACCCAAAAGACAGGGGGACAGGTACACTCTAAAATTGAGTCCTAAATATATTGCCCAAACCAAAAACAATATTTATGAGCGATACTCCCATTCTTACCCTGGAACAAACCGAATGGATACAGGCCCAGCCACTGTTTTTCGAAGCACAATCGACGAAGTATTGATGATTTGCCCACTCCTCAATAAACCAGCAGGGACATTCAATAGCCATGTCGCCTATCACAGAATTCCAAACCATGGCATGGGGACGCACAGATTTAGTGCGCGTTATACACAGAACCAGAAATTACAATATGTTACGTAAAAGAAGTGTCACAAAAACACATCTGGCACTACAAAAATAGTATAAGGCATTGATATTTAATGTTTTATAGACGCGTTTAATTTGTAACCATTTTAACAGGGCTGTAACATACATGCGGGTTCGATCTGTTTTACCCCAAAACTTCCACAGAGTTATCCACAAGTTTTGTGGATAACCAAACTTATCAAGACCCGACAAGCACTTAAGTAAAATTACTTAGAAATGTTCTTAATCCTCACCGCTAAATGGAGTGTCCCGGGAGCCGGATTATTGTGAGTCAACAACCCGTTCCGCCAGTCTTGCGAGTCGCAATCGCCACACCCTTGCGGCGAAGTTTTGATTATTTGCCCCCGAAGGATGTTGATATCGCCACGCTCAAGCCGGGGATGCGGTTACGGCTGCCATTTGGCCGCACTGAAGTCATCGGGGTGCTGCTTGAAATTACCCAGCAGGCTCAGGTTGCGGCAGTACGCCTAAAACGCGCCAAACAGCTTCTCGATGCAGAACCCATCCTCAGCCCCGAATTATTATGGTTGCTTAATTGGGCCAGTCATTATTATCAGCACCCCATCGGCGAGGTAGTACAGCAAGCCCTACCGACCCTGCTGCGTCAGGGCCGACCTGCCCGCGTGAAAGGCGTTGAGCACTGGCAACTTACTCCCAGCGGACAAGCCCTGCAGCCAAATGACATTTCACGTGCGCCGCGCCAGGCAGCCCTGCTATCCCTGCTTCAACAGCACCCCGCAGGCATAACCAGTGCTGAACTGAATCAATTACAGGATCGGTGGCGCCCGGTAATGACACGACTGGTGGAAAAAAACTGGATTGAAATGACTGAACAACAACTGGCTCCCAACCAGGCGCTGCAGCCGAGTGAAAAGCCCGAACTCAACCCGGACCAACTACTGGCCGTGCAGCAGATTTTGAACCAGCTTGATCATTACCACGCGTTTTTACTCGATGGTGTTACCGGCAGCGGTAAAACCGAGGTCTATCTACGTGCTATTGACTCGATCCTGGCGGCTAACAAGCAGGCCCTGATTCTGGTACCGGAAATCGGCCTGACCCCCCAGTTGCTGAGCCGCTTTCAACGCCGCTTCCCTGCTGTTTCAATCGCCGTGCTGCATTCAGGGCTCAACGATCAGGAACGCCTGCAGGCCTGGTTGCGCGCCAGCAAAGGCGACGCCGGTATCATAATCGGTACCCGCTCGGCATTACTCACTCCGCTGGCTCGTCCCGGGATCATTATCGTGGATGAGGAACACGATCTCTCATTCAAGCAACAGGAAGGGTTTCGCTACTCGGCCCGAGACCTGGCTATCGTGAGGGCCCAGCACTTAAAAGTCCCTGTCATTCTTGGCTCTGCCACCCCAGCACTGGAGAGTCTCTATAACTGTGAACGCGAACGCTTCACCCGACTGCATTTACCGGAACGTGCCGGCGCAGCCACTCCGCCAGAATTCAGCCTGATCGATGTGCGCGGCCAGAAACTGGACAACGGTCTGTCCGCCCAACTTCTAACCCACATACAAACTCATCTGGATGCAGGTGGGCAGGTCTTACTGTTTATTAACCGCCGTGGTTTTGCGCCAGTGTTGATGTGCCATGACTGCGGTTGGCATGCCCGTTGTAATCGCTGTGATGCCCATATGACGATCCACCAGCATGCCCGGCGTTTGCGTTGTCATCATTGTGGTAGTGAGCGACCACTTCCTGCCAATTGCCCTGATTGCGATAGTACGAATTTATTTCAGGTCGGCTATGGGACTGAGCGGGTGGAACAGGTGTTGAACTCGCACTTTCCCGACACACCGATTTTACGTATCGATCGCGACACCACCCGCCGTAAGGGTGCCATGCAGGCGATGCTGGAGCAGATCAAGGAAGGTGAATCCCAGATCCTGGTTGGCACCCAGATGCTGGCCAAAGGCCACCACTTCCCCAACCTAACCCTGGTAGGACTTCTGGATGCGGATTATGGCTTGTTCAGCGCCGACTTTCGTGCAGCCGAGCGTCTCGGCCAGTTGGTACTCCAGGTTGCCGGGCGAGCCGGTCGCGCCAAACGGCAGGGGGAAGTTTTAATCCAGACTCATCACCCTGAATCACCGCTACTCCAAAGTCTACTCAGTCATGACTATGGTCGATTCGCACATGCCCTGCTAACCGAGCGTCAGGCCGCCTGCCTGCCTCCCTATAGTCACCTGGCCTTACTGCGGGCCGAAGCTGTTGATGCCCAGGCCCCCCATCGTTTCCTGCAAGAAGCGCACTCCCTTGCCACACAGCTGGATAGCAATGGGATTGAGGTATATGGACCCTTTCCGGCCCCAATGGAACGACGCGCCGGTCGAAGCCGTGCCCAGTTACTTTTGCAAGCCAATTCACGCGCGACCCTGCAACTATTACTTTCAGCATGGTTGCCACGACTGGAAACATTCAAAAGCGGGCGTAAGGTACGCTGGTCAATCGATGTCGACCCACTGGAGATGTTCTAGGCCATCAATAGTGAAAAATATTCAAGCCAGACAGTAATTTAACCGATATGTTAGTCAGATGTTTGCGGTGGAGGACAGGCCACCTCAACCATTTTCAGGGATATAAATACATATACAGGCACTGGAAAAAGCCCATAGGTATAACACCATGCAAAAACTGAAATATTTCGTACTCGGGTTACTCGTCGTTGTGGTGCTGTCCTATGGTGGTCTTAAGGCTTACATGTATTACAGCCTCAAAAGCAAAATGGACCAATTGGCACAACAGTTCAGCCTTTTTGGTCAGCTGAAATATGGTGGTCTCACTACTTCGGTGAAAGGCAGTCTCGCGGTAGAAGATTTAAGCATCCGCGTTCACGGCATGGATGACGAACTGCGTATCAAGGCCATTCGCTACCAGACACCCAACCTGTTGTACCTGGTGCAAGCCAACAAACAATTTGAGCAAGGGCGCATCCCGGAAAGTCTGAGCTTGAGTGTTGAGGGTCTCAACGTAGAACTGTACGGGGAGTTTACCGACCGACTCGAGCAAATCATCAATGAACTTAATTTCCAGCTACACGGAGTCAACCCGTTGTGTGGCGGCCGTCTGTTTTTCGGACCACGCGAACTGCGTGATATGGGTTATGAAGAAATTACCGGCGACATCCAGATTGGTTACCGTTTTGATGCGGCTAATGCCCGGATCATTGTTGATATTACATCCCGCACCCAGGATATGATGGCCACCAGAATGCAAGGCATCGTTGAAGGGGTCAGTGACACTTCATTTATTAGCATGATGCAGCCGACTAATCCGCCGCGCCTGAGCAAGATTACCGTTAATTACACCGATCAGTCCTACACCAAACGTTTCACCAAATACTGTGCCGGCCTGAGCAAACTCGAGCTCAATGAATACATTGCCGCCGAGGCAAACCAGCAGCCGGTTTATTACAGTTACGCCTGGGGATTTGTCCCAGGGCCCGGTCTGCGCCAGGCCTATCGTGCGTTTCTAACTAATCCGGGACAGATCGATATCAGTCTGGAACTACCCGACTCTGTCACCCCAGAAAACATAAACCTGTTCAGCCCCGAAGACATCCCCGGACTGCTCAACCTGCAAGTCAGCGTCAATGGTGAAGCAGTTAATGATCTGAGCTTCAGTTTTTACAAGGGGCAAAAACTGGATATGGGCGGTAAAATCGAACAGTTGTTTGCCCAGCCGGGAGCAGCACCGGTTACCCCCCAGCCAAAAAAGAAAAAAGTAAAATATGAAACAAAGTACTACCGTGTTCCGGTTTCCGGCCTGAAAAAGTATCTTGGCGAGGAAGTCCGCCTCCAGACCACCTCTGGAAAAACACGTCTGGGCTTTCTGGCCAAAATTGGCACTAATGTGGCCCATGTGGAACAACGGGTGCATGGCGGAAAATTCACCATGCAGGTCCCCTTGGGCAATATCACCAAGGCCGAAGTCCTGCTGACCAGACCCGTCAAATAATTCCTACCACCATCAATTGAAAGGGTGTGTTTGCCTTCTGGCAGGGCACCCTTGTGTTTTTCGCCTCGCCTCAAGCAACCCGCAATCCGCTATAAACAGGTATAATCCGCGGCTTCGTTGACTCAAGTGATGAAACCCTGAAATGAAGTCCCGACTTAAAGACCTGGTGGCAGCGGCCATCACCAGCCTGCAACAAGATGGCGTGCTCCCGACCGAGCTCGATCCCAATATCCAGATTGAGCGGACGCGTGATAGTAGCCACGGTGATTTCGCCTGTAATATCGCCATGCTGCTGGCCAAGCCCGCGCGAGCCAAATCCCGTGATCTGGCCGAGAAAATCGTTGCCGCCATCCCGCCAAGCAGCGAGGTCGAGAAAGTCGAGATCGCCGGTCCCGGCTTTATCAATTTTTTTCTCAAGGCTGACGCTATTACCGCGGTCATCCCGGCTATCCTGGAGGCCGGCGAGGCGTTTGGCCGATCCACCATCGGCAATGACAAAAAGGTCCAGGTGGAATTCGTCTCCGCCAACCCCACCGGGCCGTTGCACGTTGGCCATGGTCGTGGCGCTGCCTATGGAGCGGCTGTAGCCGACCTGCTAGCTGCCGCCGGTTTTGAGGTTCATCGTGAATACTATGTGAATGATGCCGGCCGTCAGATGGACATTCTGGCTGCCAGTGTCTGGTTACGTTACCTGGAGCTGTGCGGTGAAGAACTGCCCTTCCCCACCAATGGCTACAAGGGCGACTATGTGTGGGACATTGCCGCCAAGCTGCATCGGGAAAACGGCGAAAAATTTCGTCATGCATGGGCTGTGATTCATAGCAGCCTGCCCGCTGATGAACCGGATGGCGGTGACAAGGAAACCTATATTGACGCGGTTATCGGTCAGGCCCGTAACTACCTGGGCGACGACGATTACCGCTTTGTGTTTGATACCGGCCTCAACTACATCCTGGCCGACATTCGCGATGACCTGATGCAATTCGGCATCGTCTACGAAGAATGGTTCTCCGAGCATTCACTCACTCATAGTGGTGCGGTAAGCCGGTGCATCGAGCGCCTGCGCGAAAGCGGTCATACCTATGAAGAAAAAGGTGCCCTGTGGTTTCGCTCCTCTGACTTCGGGGATGAAAAAGATCGCGTCCTGGTACGCGACAATGGCCAGAGTACCTACTTTGCTTCAGACATCGCGTATCACATGGACAAACTGGAACGCGGTTTTGAGCGCGTCATCGATGTTTGGGGGGCCGATCATCACGGTTATGTGCCACGCGTCAAGGCGGCATTAACCGCGCTGGGTGATGACGTCGACAAGCTCGACGTGTTATTGGTGCAGTTCGCCATTCTGTATCGCGGCGGCGAAAAGGCCCAGATGTCCACCCGCTCCGGTGAATTCGTCACCCTGCGTCAGCTGCGTAAGGAAGTCGGCAGTGATGCCGCCCGTTTCTTCTATGTGATGCGTAAGTGCGAACAGCACCTGGACTTTGACCTCGATTTGGCCAAGTCCCAGTCGAACGATAATCCTATGTACTACATCCAGTATGCCCATGCCCGGGTATGCAGTGTGTTCCGGCAAATGGAAGATAAAGGCATGGATCATGATCAGACTAAAGGTGTTGCCAGCCTGTCGCGTTTGAGTGAGACGCATGAGCAGGCATTGATTACCCGTCTGTCGCGTTATCCGGAACTGATCGAAACCGCTGCGCTGAGTCATGAACCTCATCAACTGGCCCATTACCTGCGTGAACTGGCAAATGACTTCCATACCTATTACAACGCCCATCAGTTCCTGGTAGATGATACTGACCTGCGTTATGCCCGCCTGGCACTGATCAGTTCTGTGCGGCAAGTGATCGCCAATGGTCTGGCTCTGCTTGGCGTATCGGCACCAGAACAAATGTAGAACAGGAAACAAGTTTAAGATCAGAAGACCCGCGCTGGGAAACGGGTGATAAAACCGGCTACTCACTGCACACAGCCCTAGCTTTTCTATATACTCAAATCTGATTTTTCGCCCTAGTTACTCGATACTTGCTCCATGCCTCGCGATTACGCTAAAACTCCACGCCAAAAACACAAGGCCTCCTTGCCAGGCTGGGTATGGTTGCTGGGTGGCTTGTTCATCGGCCTGTTTGTGGCCTTGTTGATATATCTCGATAAAACCAGCCCGCAACGGGAAAAAGCCCATATTGGTGAGGCAGTGACCCAATTCTTTCAACAAAAAGCGCAGGATGTCCGTGAGGCGACACGAGCAGAAACAAAAACCGAATCAAAATCCACCGACAGCAAGACGCTACCCCGCTTTGATTTCTATACCATCCTGCCGGAACTGGAAGTTGCCATACCTGAAGAAGAATTGATTGAGGCGAGCAAAAAACCCGCTACGCAAACTACCAGCAATGGTATCGACTATATGCTACAGGCAGGCTCCTTCCGCAATATGGAACAGGCGGATCGGCTTAAAGCCAAACTTGCGCTGCAGGGTATTGTCGCCACCATCCAGACCGTGCACATTCGGGACGGTGAAACCTGGCATCGTGTACGCGTTGGTCCGATCAATGATATTGCAACACTCAATCAAACCCGCAAACGGCTCAGTGATATCGGCGTGCCTTCTATTGTGATCAAAGACAAGGGATAAGCGTCTGCCTGGATAAACCTCTTCACCCAGACTCCATGACTTGAGCTGCAAACGTGCCCTATCTCATCGTTATCGTAATCCTGATTGTTTTACTGTTCGGTCCCCAATGGTGGGCGAAATATACCTTTCGACGCTACGCCAAACCACTGGAGCGTATTCCTGGTAGTGGCGCCGAACTAGCGCGTCACCTGCTGGATCGCTTTGAGATGCAAGCGGTCAGTGTTGAAAAAACGGAGGCAGATAGCGATCATTATGATCCTCAAAGCCGTAGCGTGCGTTTGAGTCCCGCCAATCATGATCAGAATTCGTTAACCGCGGTAGCCGTTGCCGCACATGAAGTGGGGCATGCCATTCAGCATCACCGTGGTGAAGCCCTGCTTAGCCTGCGCACCCGCCTGGTAAAGGTTGCTTCGGTCGCACAGAAATTCGGGGCCGCCGCCCTGGTAGTGATGCCGCTTGCGGCTCTGGTTACGCGTGCTCCCTCAACGGGTTTAATGCTACTGATCGCCGGCGTGGGTTCCATGTTTATCGCCGCCCTGGTACACCTGGTAACGCTCCCGGTGGAGCTGGATGCGAGTTTCAATAAAGCCCTGCCGATTTTACGCGAAGGTTACGTCAGTAAGGATGATGAACCCAAGGTAAGAAAAATCCTGCGCGCCGCTGCCCTCACCTATCTGGCAGGTTCCCTTGCCAGCCTGCTAAACCTGTGGCGCTGGATTGCGATATTGCGACGCTGAGGTACAGGCATTTAATACTTAACTGAAGTTGTAGTGCTTCTTGACTTCCTCACGGATTTCCCAGGTGCACTTCATACCCTTGGGAAAAATCACAAGATCGCCACTGCCCATTTCAACCGGTTCACCGCCTTCCGGTGTCACGATCACACTACCGTCAAGGAAATAACAGGTTTCGGTTTGATCATAGGTCCACGGAAAGGTAGAAATCTCCTTACTCCAGATGGGCCAATCATAAACACCCATGACTTCAAGCTTGGCGGATGAGGCATGCTTTTCAACCAGAATTTTATCCATTATTACTACCTTCAAATGTTATTTAGTCTTCAAGATAAGTATAACCATGTAACCCGGCACTCAATTCATTCAAATACTGTTGCTGTTGTGCCTCATTCAAACTGGCCCGTTCAAGCTTGGCACGATACTGCTCCAACAGTTCATCTGGATTGAAGTGTACATACCGCAATACATTATCAACTGTATCGCCCTGCTGAGGCTGGCTGTATTGATAACTGCCATCTTTCCTCAGTACCACATTGATGGAATCGGTATCACCAAACAGGTTATGCATATCACCCAGGATCTCCTGGTACGCCCCAACCAGAAAGATACCTAACAGGTATTCCTCCTCTGGTTTAATCGAATGTAATGGCAGGCTGGTTTCCAGGCCTTCGCTGTCGACATAATCGTCAATTCTACCATCTGAATCACAGGTAATATCTTCCAGTACTACACGTCGCACAGGTTGTTCATTCAAACGTTGCAGTGGCATTACTGGAAAAATCTGATCAATAGCCCATACGTCGGGAATAGATTGAAACAGGGAAAAGTTAACAAAGTACTTGTCGGCAAGTTTTTCATTCACCCGTTCAAGTATTTCATAGTGAGACCGTTGTGAGTTAACCAATAAAGCTTGCACCCTGCGACAAATCGCAAAATTGACGGCTTCAATCTCTGCCCTTTGATTCAACGTCAATAGGCCTTGATTAAACAGATTTTGGGCTTCTTGTAACCAGTGCACCGTATCATGCCAGACCTCGACTGCCAGGTTGCTACTGCCTGATTTCTGCAGTCGTTCATAGGCTTCCCACAGATCATGCATTACGCGAGGGTTCGCCTCGTCTGGCTCGGTTAAATCAAACGAATCCGGCACTTGTTCGCTATCTATGATGTTGGTGATCAGCATCGCATGATGTGCAGTTAACGCTCGGCCCGATTCACTCAAAATATGCGGTTGTGGCAAATTGTGTGCAGTACAAACATCCAGCAAGGCACGCACAATATTGCTGGCATACTCCTGCACGCTGTAATTGATCGAACAGGGATTGCGAGAACGGGTACCTTCATAATCAATCCCCAGTCCACCACCAACATCCACCGTATCAATCACCACATCCATACGGTGAAGCTCTGCATAAAAGCGGGCACACTCCTGCATACCGCGTTGAATATCCCGAATGTTGACCAGTTGCGAACCAATATGAAAATGCAGCATGCGTAACGCATCCAGCATACCCGCTTCGCGCAGCCGTGCTATCACCCATAACACCTGCGCGGCAGATAAACCGAACTTGGATTTTTCCCCACCAGTATTTTGCCATTTGCCAGCACCGATCGAGGCTAGCCGCATGCGAACACCGAGGCAGGGAGTGATACCCAGGTCGGCCGCCTGTGCCAGCACCAGTTCCAGCTCAGAACGTTTCTCGATCACAATATAGACTTGATGTCCCAATTGCTGACCGATCAGCGCCAATCGAATGTATTCCCGGTCCTTATAACCATTGCAAACAATCATGCTGCCGGGCCGGGCCGCACCCAATACCGCCATCAACTCCGGTTTACTACCTGCTTCCAGACCGACCCTTGCCGCACCATGTTCGACAATCTCCTGTACAACACTATGTTGCTGATTGACCTTGATAGGATAAATCGCGGTATAACCACCACGATAATCGTTCTCCCGCATGGCTTCGGCAAAACTGTTACACAGGGTATCCACCCGGTCATGCAGGATATCGATAAACCGCACTAAAACCGGCAGGTTCAAGTGCAACTCTTTAATATCCTCGACCAATCTGGATAAATTAATGCTGTTGGCCTGCTGCGGTCGCGGCCTGGCCAGCACCTGCCCGGCCGTATCAATGTCAAAATAGCCTTCACTCCAGTGGGCGACATTGTACGTTTGGCGTGCCTGTTCGATGCTCCAGTCTGTCATCTGCGTATTAGTCTCTATGTTACTGGCTGTTGCCAGGTCGTAGACTATAAAATAAAGGTTTTTACAGGTATATATTCAGTATTATCTGTGCAGCAGTTATTTTGCGTGAGGAGCGATCATATGTCACTTGAAGGCAACTGGTTTACCGAAGAACATCAAGATGCCGGCTCGGCTTTTTCCTTGCGCATTCGGCAAAAACTGCATGAAGAACAAACCCCGTATCAAAAAATTGAAATTTTCGAGACGGAAAAATTCGGCAAGCTGATGACCATAGATGGTTTTGTCATGCTGACCAGCTGGGACAATTTCCTCTATCACGAGATGATGACACACCCTGTTTTGTTCACTCACCCCGCGCCACATCGTGTCCTGATTATAGGTGGTGGAGATTGCGGCACCCTGCGGGAAGTCCTGAAGCACCCGGAGATAACCCTGGCACAACAAGTGGACATTGATGAACGCGTCACTCGCCTGTCGGAGCAGTATTTCCCTGAACTGTGCGAATCCAACACCGACCCGTGTGCCGAGTTACATTTCGCCGATGGCATTAAATGGGTCAAGGATGCCGATACAAATAGCTATGATGTGATTATTGTCGATAGCACCGACCCCATCGGTCCGGGAGAAGTGCTATTTACCAGGGAGTTTTACCAGAACTGCCATCGCATCTTGGCCGAGGCTGGTCTGTTGGTGCAACAGAGTGAATCGCCCTTATACCACCTGGAATTATTGACTCGCATGCATAAGAACATGCGCGCGGCCGGATTTGCCAAAACCCAAACCCTTAATTTTCCCCAACCGGTCTACCCCTCAGGCTGGTGGAGCGCCACCATGGCAGGACATACCGACCTTACTGCCTTTCGGCAACGTGACGTGGAAACCCGTCCCTTTGAGACCCGCTATTACAACCACCGCATCCATAGTGGCGCACTAGCGTTACCGAATTTTGTCGAACAGCACCTGCAGGAAAATATCTAGTCACACCATTTACGCACCTCGGCGTGCAGGGATTCCAGGTACCGCTGTTTCTTCGCCTCGCTGTAATAAACCCGGTTACCCTGCTGATCATAATCATAAATCAGGTTTGCCCGCTTGCTGGCCGTCCACTCCGCGCGTGCAACTTTACAATTATGTTCTCGCCTCGCCTGTTGCTGCTCGCGTGTTGATTCAGCTTTTTGCTTCTCCTGCCGATCCGCTTCGAGTGAATCTGACAGTTTCTTTTGTCTGGCACGGCGCTCTGCATCCGTGAGCGATTCCTGTGATGACGTGCTAGCTGCGGAAGCGGGAGTCCGTAATTGATACGCGGGGGTATCCTTGCTGGGAGGCTTGTCGCTGAAATGCACCCGCCCATGTTCATCTGTCCACTTATAAACCTCCGCCTGGACTGGCAGTGTCAGAAAAAAACACACTACCAGACCCAAGAGATATCCATTCTTCATTATTAACTCCGTCCCTGTATTAATCGATCCAGCCGTAAGCGACAACGCTCATCAAACAACCGGCGCGCACCGATCCAGCTT
>Ga0224514_10000350_pt1 | contig 13522 bp, 19 predicted proteins | sample SF_May12_sed_USG_3_FD_169107 | JGI IMG/M metagenome (GOLD analysis project Ga0224514, IMG submission 169107) | Sediment microbial communities from San Francisco Bay, California, United States - SF_May12_sed_USGS_24 | ecosystem: Environmental > Aquatic > Marine > Sediment | place: USA... | reverse complement strand
TATCCGCCCGATCTTGTGATTGATATCCCGCGCGATGCTGCGCGGACCTTTGATGTCGACAAAGCCGCCGAAATGATCGAGCTCGGCCGGCGGGCAGCGGAGGCTGCCCTGCCTTAAGAATCGGGCGTTCAGAGGGGAGTTCATACCGATGGCTGGCCGCTAACTTACTGATAAAAAAAGAATAAAAAGTTGAATTCTCGCAATTGTGAGTCGCCTCACAGCGGCTTTCTTCTCCCAGGGATAGAGTGTCAACTAGCGCCCAATGGGATAAGAGCCATTAGCCAGGACAACAAAGCCTTTGATGATTGCGTGATCCTGTCGAAAGAAGCTTTCGACCCGGATGCCGTGTTTCTCGATGACATCGTGGACGACGATGTCTTGCCTTATCTGAGTCTCGAGGTCGATGGCCTGACGACGCACCGGGAAGGCAGGAAGGGCCGTCTCGAACTGCGTCCGGAAGATGTTGCCGCTAATGAACCGATCCAGCCGGACACGACGATGCCGGTCGCGACTCTCGATTTGGACGCGCTCGAAGTTTACGGCTGGGAGTCCTCTTTCTGGAAGAAGATCAAGGGCTACCTCGGCTTCTGATACCATCTCCGAATGATTTTCAAAGACAAGACCGTCATCATTACCGGCGGCTCCGAAGGCATTGGTGCGGCTGCTGCACGTCTGTTCGCTGAAGCTGGCGCGAATCTGTTGCTTGTCGCGCGCAGCAAGAAGAATCTCGAGTCGATAGCAGCGGAACTGCGCGATAAGACGCACGTTGAAATTTTCACGATGGACGTAACGGACGCGGACGCCTGCGTCGATCTCTTCAAGAAAGCGGACTTCGAATTCGGCCGCGTCGATATTATCGTCAACAATGCCGGATATCATGCGCGCGGTGCGGTGCGCGACGTCAGTGCCGAGGATCTTGGTCGAATCATCGATGTGAACCTCAAGGCGCCGATCATCCTGACGCGACTGGCGTTGCCCTACCTGGAAGATGCTGGCGGTGGTGTGATTATTAATGTCGCGTCGCTGCATGGTCGCCTTGCCAGTCCGGGTGCATCGGCGTATTCGGCCAGCAAGTTCGGACTCAGGATCTTTACATTTGCCCTGCGGCAGGAGCTGGAAGGCTCTGGTATTAAGGCGGCGGTCGTCTCACCGGGTCCGGTGGATACCGGTTTTATCATGGAGAACCTTGACGACGTTGACGACATCTCGTTTTCCCAACCAATGAGTACTGCGGAAGATGTGGGTCAGGCTATTCTGGATCTGTGTGGTAACAACACCGCGGAGCAGGCGATGCCAAGGTCCACCGGTATCCTCGCAACTATCGGTTACCTGATGCCCTGGCTCGGCCGTTTTCTCAGGCCGATGCTTGAAAGAAAAGGCGCGCGCGTCAAAGCACGCTACAAGGCTGAGCGCAGGCGCAAGGCGGCTGAATAAAAAAGCGGTCCGCCCTGGGGGGTAGGACGGACCGCCGACAACCACCGACGATATGGGGGGTATAGTCGTCAGTGAGAATCCTTGTGTACCGTCATGATGTATCCCCTGACGACCTCTGACAAACGACAAAAATTGTCGCGAGAAATGAAATAAATTCATCATTCGAGCGCGAGTTCCTGCAATAGCCAGCGTCGAAACGTCGCAATGTGCGGTTGAGCGGCTGCAGCATCGCTGCAGGTGAGGTAATAGGCTTCACTGTATTCGAGCTCATGATCGAAAATCGGCACTAACGAGCCCGAGCGAATACGTGCATCGCACAACTGTGCAGGCATGAGAGCTGCCCCCAGACCCTGCTCGGCCGCCCTGGCAATGGAAACCATGTCGTTCAGACGAATGATCTTGCTTCGCCCAGGCAAAGTAATCCCGGAGGAGCGCTGCCATCGCTGCCAGGCTTTTGGCCGCGTGTCGTGAACGATGAGCGGAAACTTGCTCGTAACCCGACCGCCAGCGACTTTGACATCATCGTAGAAGCCAGGTGATCCGACGGGCACGAGCCGCAGCGCGAACAGCCGGTCCCAGATGTCGGTGGCGGGTGGTGCGGAAAACAGTCTGATTGACACATCCGCGGATCGATCGATCTTGTCCGCGTCGCCGTCACTGGTATCGACAGTCACAGAGATGTCGGGATTGTCGGCGAAAAATTCTGCCAGTCTGGGCACCAGCAATTCGTTCGCCAGGAACGGCTGCACTGAGAGTTTCAGGACTTCTTGGCCGACAACGCGGCTGTTCCGCTGGATAATCTGGTCAAGATCTTCGAGCGTCGGACGCAATTCATCGGCTAACGCAATGCCCGCATCTGTAAGGCTAAGCGAGCGCGCAGTGCGTTTGAATAGTTCCACATCGAGTGCGCTTTCGAGTTGCCTTATCTGGTGGCTGACGGCGGACGCAGTCAGGTATAGATCATCAGCGGCGAGGCGAAAACTCTCGTTTTCCGCCGCGGCACAAAATGCACGCAGGGCGCGCATCGACACGTTTCGATTCCACATAGCCATGCAGGCTTACTGCATGAACCATGCCAACGAGAAAGTCGCCCATTGGTTGAACACTAAGGGCGTCCGGTTGTGAGTTTGCACCGAAACCGGGCATCTCAATCCAATTGAGCGCCGTTATGAAACACCGAGGAAAGCGTCACGAGTCAGGTTCTCCTGACCATTGGCCATGACACGGATGTCGTCTTCGATACGGATGCCGCCGAAGGGCCGCAGCCAGTCAACCGTCTTCCAGTTCACGTGGCCTTCGGCCGGTGTGCCGCGCAGGTTCTCGAGCAACATGTCGATGACATACATGCCGGGTTCGATAGTCAGGACCATATCTTCCTCGAGCACCCGCGTGAGGCGCAGGAACGGATGTCCGCTGGGTGGATCGATAATTGTCCCTGACTCGTTCTCCTGGTGACCACCGACGTCATGGACCTGGACGCCCAGAAGGTGCCCGAGGCCGTGTGGGAAAAATGCTGAGGTCACGCCCGTCTCGAGCAGTGTATCCGGGTTACCGCTGGCAAGCTCTGCATCTACCAGCACCTCGGCGAGCATTTTGTGCGTGCCGACATGCAGGTCGCGATAGTCAACGCCAGCCTGCACCTTGTCGACGATCGCCAGTTCCATCGCATCCATGCGTTGGATGAGTTCCTGGAAGCGTTGGTCGCCGTTGGAGTAGGTGCGCGTAATATCCGATGCATAGCCATGAACCTGTGCGCCGGCGTCGATCAGGAATGAGCGGATCGACTCGGGGGCTTCCCGATCAAGATCGGTGTAGTGCAACACAGCCCCATGTTCGTTCAGTGCGATGATATTGCCGTAGGGCAGCTCGGGGTCGGTGTGGCTGACCGCTTTGCAGTACGCCCGGTGGATATCGAATTCTGACCGTCCGTCGCGGAAGGCCGCTTCCGCCGCAATATGACCCAATGCGCCGCGCTCGGCAGCAAGTCGCATGACGGCGAGCTCGTACCCGGTTTTTACGCCACGGGCGAAGTGCAGAATATTGACAGCGGTATTCGGGTTGATGCGTTCAATACCGAAAGCCAGGGCTTCATCGTCAAACTCGCCGATCGCGATGCACTTCTCGCGGTTTGCAGGCAGGTGTGCGGCGATCTCATCGATCGAATGCACAACCCGAACGTCAAGATGGCTGGTCCAGTAGCCGTCTGGTGCACCCGGCACTACGTGCCAGTAGTCATGCGGCTGATAGTAGATAAGGACCGGGGTTTCGCCTGGGGTGTACACAATGTAGGAGAACGGCAGTGCAATCAGCGGCACCCAGCCCACAAAGTGGGGGTTGGCCTTGAACGGGTGGTGGTAGTCGTCCAGGAATGCCAGCTTCGGGTTGCCGGAATAGATCACAGCGTGGCTTGCACCTGCCTGCTCGAGGGCATAATCGTGACGGGCCGTAATGGTCTCGAGGTGATCGCCGTACAGGGCACCGAGAGCCGGGTTCTTATCGCCATATTTCGTATTCATGGCGAGGATCATACCCTGTTGCCGCGGTAGTCGGCGAGTGCCATTATGGGCAGCCCATTCCGGGGAGTGGAGCAGAGGATGAGACGACTCGCATGCCTGGTTTTAACCACGTTTTTGGCCCTGGGAAGCACTGTCATGGCAGCTGAGCCCGGCTATGATCGGGTGGCTGGCCGCGCCCATGCTTCACGTTCTGAAGTCATTGCGCCTCACGGCATGGCGGCCACGAGCCAGCCGCTGGCGACGCAAATTGCGATCGACATTCTCAAGGCGGGCGGTAGCGCCGTCGATGCGGCGATTGCCGCAAACGCAGCGCTCGGGCTGATGGAGCCAACGGGCAGCGGCATTGGCGGCGATCTGTTCGCCATCGTTTGGGATGCCGAGAAGAAGGAGCTGACAGGTCTGAACGCCTCGGGCCGCGCGCCGCAAGCGATGACCCTCGAGTATTTCCAGGATCGTGGTATCGAACAGATTCCGAAATTCGGGCCGTTGCCCGTCAGTGTGCCGGGGGCCGTTGATGGCTGGTTCGAGCTGCACGGTCGTTACGGACGCCTGCCGATGGAGGAGGTGCTTGCTCCGGCGATTCGCTATGCGCGCGAGGGCTTTCCGGTTTCGGAAGTCATCGCGCACTACTTCGTGAACAACCGCAATCGGATCGGTCACTACCCGGGATTTGCTGAGACGTTCATGCCGGGTGGCGATGTACCTAAGAAGGGTGAGATGTTCCGCAATCCACGCCTTGCGAATACGTACGAGGCGCTTGCAACCAAGGGGCGCGATGAGTTCTACAAGGGCAGTATCGCAAAAGCGATCGATGCCTACATGGCCGAGCAGGGTGGATTGTTGAGCTATGACGACCTGGCTGCCCACACGTCAGAATGGGTTACGCCCGTGTCGACGAACTATCGCGGCTGGGATGTTTACGAACTTCCGCCCAACGGCCAGGGCATTGCTGCATTGCAGATTCTGAACGTGCTCGAAGACTACGATATCGCAAGCATGGGATTCGGCAGCGCTGAGTATCTGCACACATTGGTTGAAGCAAAGAAGCTGACCTTTGAAGATCGTGCCAAATACTACGTCGACATGGATTTTGCTGACGTGCCCGTCGAATGGCTGATCTCGAAAGACTATGCTGCCGAGCGGCGCAAGCTGATCTCTGCAGAGCGCGCATCGATGTCATTGCCGGCGGGCGATCGCAAGCTCGAAGAGGGTGACACGATTTACCTGACGGTAGCCGATGCCGACGGCAACATGGTGTCGCTGATCCAGAGTAACTATCGCGGCATGGGCTCGGGCATGACGCCCGGCGATCTCGGGTTCGTGCTACAGAACCGAGCGGAGCTGTTCGCACTCGACGCGGCTCACGCTAACGTCGTCGCAGGGGGCAAGCGGCCATTTCACACGATCATTCCTGCATTTGTCATGAAAGATGGTGCGCCACTGATCAGCTTTGGGGTCATGGGCGGTGCGATGCAGCCGCAGGGCCACGCGCAGATTATCGTCAACATGGTGGACTTCGGCATGAACCTCCAGGAGGCAGGCGATGCTGCGCGCATCAATCACACGGGTTCGTCGGAGCCGACGGGATCCGTCATGACGGACGGTGGCATTGTGCATCTTGAAGACGGTTTTAGTGCCGCAACACGTGCCGCTCTGGAAGAGAAAGGCCATACCCTGGGTGCATCTGACGGCAGCTTCGGTGGCTATCAGGCAATCATGTTCGACAAGGAGCAGGGCGTGTACTATGGCGCCTCCGAAGTACGCAAAGATGGGCAGGCAGCAGGCTACTAATGACGCAGGACACGTTTCTCACGGGTATTACCACGACCGGAACGCCACATATTGGCAACTACGTGGGCGCCATCCGGCCAGGTATTGAAGCCAGCAAGGACCTCGATACCGGGCATTTTTATTTCCTGGCCGATTACCATTCGCTTGCCAAAAACGAAGACCCGGACAAGATCGGTCAATCGACGCTGGAGATTGCGGCCGCGTGGATGGCGCTGGGTCTCGATACCGAGCACGCGTATTTCTACCGGCAATCGGACATTCCCGAAATTCTCGAACTAACGTGGATCTTGCATGGCATGACGGCCAAGGGTCTGATGAATCGTGCGCACTCCTACAAGGCGTCGGTGCAGGCGAACGTCGAAGGCGGCGACAAGGATCCGGATAAAGGTGTCATGATGGCACTGTTCAGTTACCCGATTCTGATGGCGGCCGACATCCTGATGTTCAAGTCCACAAAAGTGCCCGTCGGCCAGGACCAGAAACAGCATGTGGAGATGGCGCGCGATATTGCGCAACGCTTTAACCACAATTACGGCGAGACGTTCGTCCTGCCCGAAGCCGTCATCGGTGAGGATACCGCCGTCCTCAAAGGGCTCGATGGTCGAAAAATGTCGAAGAGCTACAACAACACGATTCCGCTGTTTGCGCCTGAGAAAAAACTTCGCAAGTTGATCATGAAGATCAAGACGAACAGTCTTGAGCCTGGTGAGCCCAAGGACACGGCCGACAGCACACTGTTCGATATCTACAAGGCGTTCGCAACGCCTGCAGAAACCGCCGCCGTCGCACAGGCTTTTGCCGATGGCATTGCCTGGGGACAAATGAAACAGCAGCTGTTTGAGTACATTAACGAGCACATAAAACCTGCGCGCGAGGAATACGAGCGCTTGGTATCGGATCCGGCCGTGGTTGAGGCGGAACTGAAGAAAGGCGCGGAGCGCGCCAGGCAATTATCGGTGCCGTATCTGGCACAGATCAGAGATGCCATCGGCATCAGGAAGCTGGGTTAAGAACATGAGCAAAGATCGAATCAGAGAACTATTGGCGCAGCTGCAGGATGAAATCCGCAATACGGATATGGACGATGAGCTGAAGACGCTCGTGAGCGATCTCGACAGCGATATTCATGCCGTCATAGAGAATGACGAGGAAGTAAATGCGCTGATCGACCGGGCCAAGGAAGTGGAAGCCGGATTTGCTACCCGCTACCCTGCGGCCGAGCGTTTCTTGCGCGAGGTGATCGACGCCCTCGTGCGAATGGGAATCTAGGTTTCATAGGTGCGCTTGAAGAGAATTTGTCCTCGTCTCGCCGGAAGACAAAGCCGGGTTTATCCGCGCAATTGAACAGGCAAAACAGGAGGCGAATTGACAGCCGAACGGAGGAAGCACTGGGACGGCGTTTACAGTAGTAAGGCGTCAACCGAAGTGTCCTGGTACCAGGAAATACCCGACAGGTCGCTGGAGCTGATTGGTGCTTCAGGGATTTCATTGAATGACGCCATTATCGATGTTGGCGGCGGTGCATCGACGCTGGTCGATCACCTGCTGGACGCTGGATGCGGTGACCTGACCGTGTTGGACCTGACCGAGACGGCGCTCGAACATTCTCGTGAACGTCTGGGTGAGCGGGCCGACGCCGTAAACTGGATTGTCTCGGATGTTGTTCATTTTGAACCGCAGCGCTTATACCGGCTATGGCACGATCGTGCGGTGCTGCATTTTCTGACAGACGCAACGGACCGTGAGCGCTATGTTGATGTGCTAAAACGGGCGCTCGCACCCGGGGGCTGTGCGGTCATCGCAACATTTGGGCCTGCGGGTCCGCTCAAATGCAGCGGTCTCGAAATCCGTCGCTACACTGTCAGAATGTTGGAAGAACTGCTGGGCGCAGAATTTGAACTGCAGTCCCATGAACTTGCGAATCACCGCACGCCGATGGGCGCGACACAGCAGTTCCTGTATTCCTCCTGGTCCAGAAGGGGGCAACAATGAGTATTAATTTTCCTGCCGTGCTGGCCGCGGCGTTCTCGAGTTTTGTCCTGGGCGGGTTATCGTATTCGCGTTACGGTCTAATGCTCGGTGACTGGCACTGATGAAAGAGTGGCAACTCGAGACGGAGCGCCTCTACCTGCGGCGCGTCACTCTCGATGACGCTGATTTGCTGCTCGCTGTCTGGAATGATCCCGCGTTCATAAAGCACGTCGGGGATCGCGGCGTCCGCACGACGGAAGAAGCAGAGGAGGCGATGAAAGGGGGCGCCTTAAAGCTCTATGCAGATTACGGCTACGGCCCCTACGCGGTGGTGCGCAGGGACGACGGAGTCAGAATGGGAATCTGCGGCCTGTTCAAGCGCGACAACCTTGATTACCCCGATATTGGTTTTGGTGTACTGCCCGAGTTCTGCGGCAAGGGTTACGCCGGTGAAGCGGCATTCGCTGTTCTTACGCACGCTCGCGACGATTTGCGGATTGAGGAACTGACGGCGATTGTTTCTCCGGGCAATGGCCCGTCAATCGGCCTCATTGAAAAGCTGGGGTTGGTGTTCGTCGGATTGATCACAATGCCGGGCGACGATGAGGAAATTCTTCTTTACAGCAAACGACTGAGACAGAACTAGCATGGAACTCTTCAACAGCGATGGAGCGCGCACCGGATTATTCTTCGGCGCCACCTCGGGCGTCATTACAACCATCGGCCTTATTGTGGGCCTGAATTCAGGCACACAGTCGATTACAGCGGTACTGGGGGGCATCCTGATTATTGCCGTCGCCGACGCCATGTCGGACGCGCTCGGTATTCACCTGGCTGAGGAGGCAAACCCCGATACCACTCACGCGCATGTGTGGGCTGCGACGATCGTAACGTTTATCACGAAGTTCGTGTTTTCGATCAGCTTCGCCGTTCCCCTGCTGCTACTCCCGCTGGCCACAGCCGTTGTCGCCTCAGTGGTCTGGGGTATGCTGGTGATCGTGGTGCTGAGCTATTTCCTCGCAAAGTCACAGAATGAATCGCCATTAGCGATCATCGGTGAGCATGTGGGTATTGCGGCACTCGTGGTCGTGTTGTCCCATTATATCGGTGTGTGGGTGGCCATTACTTTCGGATAGGGGGCGCTATCAGATCGCAACACAGCTCGCATACGCCGTCACACCGTCATGGTGTTCATTACGCCGGGTGAGGGTACGATTAACGCTGAGGAACCGGTCCGGAGAAAATAGTGAATGAGTGACGATGCGACAACCATCAGCTGGCGGCAGTTACGCGAATTCGCGGACGTTGACCTGACTCAATCTTTTGTCCTGTCCTGGCACGGGGAGGGGGAAATGCTTGTCGTTGATATCGACCTCGTTCTCGAGCCGGAGCATCCTTTTTACGAAAAACCCCGGCCCGCTGAGAAGGTGTGTATCCGGCCTGCGTTCATCGAGTTTCCATATTGCGAGGAGCTCCGGTCTGCCCATACCGGGAGCGGTGAAGTTGCTGAAATATCAGGAAAATTAGGTCTCGGAGCAATCAGCGATCTCGTGGTATTGGATGATTGTCGATACGCAATCAGTGGCGAATTTGGTACCGTGTCCATTGTTGCCGAGCGCCCGGTACTGAGACTGAAAGGGCTTTAAGCCCGGGAGTCGCCCATGAGATCCGAAAACCGCATCGACTACATCGAAATTCCCGTGACCGACCTGCCCAAAGCGCGGGCCTTTCTCCAGAGTATGTTCGGCTGGAAGTTTCAGGAATGGGGCGACGAATACTTTAGTTTTAATGACGGAAGCCTCAATGGTGGGTTGCGCCAGGCTAATGAGCCCACGCCGGCCAACGGCGTCCTGCTGATTTTCTATAGCGAAGACCTGGAACGCGACGTGGTGCGCGTACAGGATCTTGGCGGCACGATCAGCCAGGAGATTTTTCCATTTCCAGGCGGTCGTCGTTTTCATTTTATCGACCCCGTCGGCACGGAATTCGCGATTTGGTCGGATAGTACGAAGTAACGGAGTCTCAAACATGGCCACCCTGATAGATCACCCCTGCGTACAGCATAAGCTCGGCATCATCCGCGCTATCGATACAGGGCATAAACGTTTCCGTGAGCTCGCAACGGAGATCACCAAGTTCGTTTGCTACGAAGCGCTCAAGAACATCAAGACGAAAGAAGTGATAGTCGAAACGCCTGTGGCGAAAGCAACGTGTCGTGAGATCGATACCGACATTGTGGTCGTACCCATTCTGCGTGCGGGCGTCGGCATGCTGGAAGGTATTCTCGAACTGGTACCAACCGCGCGCGTCGGTTTTGTCGGCCTGTACCGCGACGAGGAAACCAAGCAACCCGTAACCTACTACGAGCGCTTTCCGCGGCAGATCAAAGGTGGTACCTGTATTGTTATTGATCCGATGCTCGCAACAGGTGGTTCGACGGTTGCTGCACTGAACCTGCTGAAGGCGAGTGGTGCCGAACACATCGTCGTTATCTGCATCGTGACCTGTCCTGAAGGCATTGAACTCGTTGAGAAAGCGCATCCGGATGTAAAAATTTACGCAGCCGCCATCGACGACCATTTGAACGAAAAGAAGTACATCGTCCCGGGCCTTGGCGATGCCGGGGACCGCTTGTTTGGAACCACTTACTAGAAGGTTGAGCCGTGGCTGAGAACAAGACCAGGGCGACCATAGCCAGTGTCACCGAGTTCATCAATACAATTGAGGACAGGCAGAAACGTGCCGATGCCCGCAAGGTCGCGGCGATTATGCGCAGGGTGACGGGCAAACGTGCGAAGATGTGGGGGTCCAGTATCGTCGGTTATGGAACCTACCATTACAAATATGAGAGCGGCCGCGAAGGCGATTTCATGATTACCGGGTTTTCGCCGCGCAGGCAGGCTCTGACCGTATATATCCTGGCGGGTTTCGGGCGTTTCGATACGCTCATGGGTAAACTCGGGAAATACAAGACGGGCAAGTCGTGCCTCTATATCAAGCGCCTCTCCGACGTGGACGAGAAGGTCCTTGAAAAGCTGATCGATCGCTCCGTCAAGTACATGCGCAACAACTACGAGACCTGGTGAAACTGCAATGAACAATGAAATCCTAAGTTCACGGCTGGAAGGAACGAAGCTGATCATCGAGACGGCGGAGGGCATGCGAACCTATGATTCGCAGTTTCTCGTCGCCGCATTGCTGGTCTTTGTTGCCCGGGGCAGCGGGAAGATCGAACCTGAAGAGTCGGCGAAAATGATTGAACTCATCGAGGACCATTTTCATCTGCAGGGAGCGGAGTCACTTGAGCTGATCACTACGGCCATGTCGGAATTGACGGACAAACCGACCCTCGGGATGCTGTTGGCTGACCTGGGAAAGACCCTGTCAGACGGTGATAAGGAAGATATTGCCCTCATGGGACTCAAGGTTGTCGCTGCCGACGGTCACCGGCATTTTGCCGAGATGGAACAGTTCAACAAGGCCATGACGGCCGCCGATATCCTGCCTGAAATCGTACATCGAGCATTCGACCGCTATTTCGCTGAAACCATGCCCGGCGAGTAAAGAACTCCAGGAAAACTATGCAAGCGACAATCAAGAACTTTCTCCGCCTGGAATCATCGGGCGGCATTATCCTGATGGCTGCCGCAGCGCTGGCGCTATTGGCTGCGAATTCCGGCGCTGCGGGACTTTACGCCTACTTCATTGATACGCCGGTCGAGGTTCGTGTCGGCGCGCTGCTGATCGCAAAGCCCCTGTTCCTGTGGGTCAATGACGGCCTCATGGCCATCTTCTTCTTCCTGGTCGGACTGGAGCTGAAACGCGAATTCCTGGAAGGCGAATTGTCGCGGCCCGCGAACGTGCTTTTGCCAGCAGTGGGGGCCGTCGGTGGCATGGTGGTGCCGGTCGGCGTCTTCGTTTTCATGAACCACGGCGACCCCGTTGCGATGCAGGGCTGGGCCATTCCGGCCGCAACAGACATCGCTTTCGCACTGGGTATCCTTACCTTGCTGGGATCGCGAGTTCCGGTATCGCTCAAGGTGTTCCTGGTTTCGCTGGCTATCTTTGACGATCTCGGCGCGATCGTGATCATCGCAATTTTCTATTCCGGGGATTTATCGACAGAAGCCCTGGCGGTAGCGCTGGTCTGCCTTGCAGCGCTGACGCTCATGAATCGCCGTAACGTCATGAGCATCTCGTCCTACGTGCTGGTTGGCATCATCATGTGGATAGCCGTGCTGAAATCCGGTGTGCATGCGACGCTTGCCGGCGTTGCGCTCGCTGCTTTCATACCGATGCGTGACCCGAATAACGCGGGACACTCGCCACTGCGTGAACTGGAACACGACCTGCACCAGGTCGTGGCTTTCGCTGTGCTGCCGCTGTTCGCGTTCGTCAACTCCGGCATCGATCTTAGCGGCGTCGGTATCGACACGCTCATGCACCCGGTACCGCTCGGTATTGCCGCCGGTCTTTTTGCGGGCAAACAGATCGGGATTTTCCTGTTGTGTTTCATTGCGATTAAACTGGGTATTGCACGTTTGCCCGACGGCGCCAACTGGGGTGGACTGTATGGCGTTTCGATTCTGTGTGGTGTCGGATTTACGATGAGCCTGTTCGTCGGTTCGCTTGCGTTCGAGAATACCGTTCTCGACCCGGAAATGGTTTTCGATGAGCGTCTTGGCATTATTCTCGGCTCGCTGCTGTCCGGCATCATGGGCTACATCGTGCTGTATCTGACGTTGCCAAAAAACCGGGAATGAACCAGTGGCCGCTGCAGGTTGATGGCTGGACCCTGGCCCCTGCGGCAGAGATAGACTTTGACGAGGTAATGTCCTGGTTTCCGGATGCGCAGTCGGTGGATATCTGGGGAGGGCCGAACTTCCGTTTCCCTTTTACCGGTGAGACGTTTCGCGAGGACTGCGGTGTTGATGTAATGACATCCTATGCCCTCCGCAACAGCGCCGGTGAACTCGCGGCCTTCGGCCAGTCCTACGATCGCCAGGGGCGAGGGCACCTGGCTCGCCTTGTGTCCAATCCGGCTCTGCGGCGGCAGGGCGCCGGCCGTCAGCTTATTCGCATGATTATCGCGGCGCTGGAGATCGCCGGCGACTATGATGAGTACTCGCTGTTCGTCTACCGCCACAACACCCCTGCATATCAGTGTTACCTGTCATTGGGCTTTGTCGTCGTGGACTACCCGGACGATGCGGCCATGCCAGACAAGTGTTTTTTCCTCACGAGAAAAGCAATAAGGAGAGAATGATGACGCCGGAGCTAACGAGTCTTACCTGGGTGGCAGCGCTGTCTGCCCTGATGTGGTTGCCTTATGTTCTTAATGCGATCACGGTGCGCGGTCTTGTCGATGCGGTCGGCTATCCCGACGATCCGAAACCCATGGCCGCCTGGGCCGAGCGCATGAAAGCCGCGCACTACAACGCCGTCGAGAACCTGGTGTTATTTGCGACCCTCGTCCTGATTGCCCACGCGGCGGGCATCAGCAACCAGACGACCGTACTCGTCTGCCAGGTGTACTTCTGGGCGCGCCTCGTGCACCTGGTGGCCTACACGCTGGGCATTCCATGGGTACGTACGCTGTCGTTTGCGGCAGGCTGGATCGCCTGCGTCGCATTGCTGATCGAACTACTTTAGGAAGGACTCCTGCAGCGTTTCGAGTTCGCCCCAGCGCTCGACTCGCTGTTCCAGCAATTTCTCGGTTTCACTGAGCTTGTGCAGCTGCTGCTGCACGAGCACGGTATCCTGCGCGTAGAAGTCGGGGGCCGCGATGGTGGCCTGCAGGGCTGCGATCG
>Ga0224514_10000348_pt1 | contig 13624 bp, 11 predicted proteins | sample SF_May12_sed_USG_3_FD_169107 | JGI IMG/M metagenome (GOLD analysis project Ga0224514, IMG submission 169107) | Sediment microbial communities from San Francisco Bay, California, United States - SF_May12_sed_USGS_24 | ecosystem: Environmental > Aquatic > Marine > Sediment | place: USA... | reverse complement strand
AGTCGGCAAAAAGATATGAGGCAGGAGAGTGTTTCTGGTACTGGATATAGAGGATTTAAGAGGATTGCCCATTGCAGATCAGGTGGAACTGCTTTTTCACCGGAACAGTCTTTCCATCTTCATCACCAGTTCTTCCGTCCCGAAGGGTTTGAGAATATAATCGTCATAACCGGGCAAGTCCAGGTCCTTTGTCTTAAGGGTCTGACAATCGCCGGTTGAGAGAAGGATGGGGATATGTCTCGTTTCTTTCAGGCTTTTTAGCAATTTACAGGTATAGTGTGTGCTATTTCTTTCAGAGCCGGGATGAAAAATTATAAGGTCGGGCTTTTCGGTAAGGGCCTTAAAAACAAGTTCCCTCGAACTTCGGGCGCCAATAGTGCTGGCTCCCCAATGTGAACAGATGGATGAGATAATCTCTCTAAGTTCCCTGCATTCCTCAATAATCATGACTTTCTTGTCACAAAACCTGCCTATTCTTTCTCTTGCTTTCATGGATGTCACCCCCCCTAATAATTAAATGTTAAACAAAGTTATCATTGATATCATTGTAATGTCAAGTTAATCATATACAATTATCATTATGAAAAAAGACGACTTGCTTGCTGCAAGAATAACAGAAGAGATGAAAAGTATCATCCAAAAACTTGCCGACGATGACGACAGGCCTCTTGCCTGGATGGTAAGGAAATTACTTACGGAAGCCCTGGAGGCAAGAGGCGTTATAAAAAAGGGCAAGGGAAGTAAATAAGCCCTAAGCCATGCTTTCATCCACGCTGCGACCTATGTGGTTAAATTTTTATGCTTTAAACCTGCAACCGCCCTTCACAATCCGCAATCCCAAATCCGAATTCCGCAATAGATAAAACCTGCAACCGTCTTTTCTTTACCAGGAAAACAGGGAATTAAGGAGGCACAGAAAAAATCAAATTATCAGTGAAAATCATAAAAAAATCAGAACAAATCTGTCTCAAATTCATTCCTATCTCTGCGCTCTCTGCGCGAAACCAATGTTTTTAACAGGGATTTACAGGATTTTAAAAAAGACCTTTCTCCATAAAATCTGCGTCATCTGCGGAAAAAAGGGTTAAAAGGTTTTCAACCTGCAACTAGTAACCTGAAACTGTTTTCATCTCTTTTACCCATTTCTCTGCACCGGCTGCCTTCTATTCTGCCCTGTGAATTTATAATTTATTCCATCATCCTCAGCATATCTTCAGAATTTGCGCTATACTTTGCTAAAAAACCTATAGTTTAAAGGAGGACGACATGAAAAAGGGAATTAAATTAAAGACTCTCATCCTGTTTCTTGCCGCATCGTTTTTATTTTTTACAACGGCACAGGCACAGGAGAGCTTTCGCTTTGAAGGGGAAGCACTTATCCATGCTTCAGAGGATGACGATGATATTGAAGTCAAGGTTATAGGTGTTGGCGGCACATTTTACTTTACCGACGTAAATACATCGGATCACCCTTATGCCGAGGCGGCCTTCCTTGAGCGGGTAGGCAGTGTTTATGCAGGGGTCGGTATAGGAACTATTGATAGCGATGTAGGTATGGATGGAGATATTACCAGCGTCATGGCAGATGCCGAGTTTATGCAAACCGGTTCACCTATCTTTCTCGAAGCATCAGTAAGCAGGATGATAATCGATGTCGATTCACCTCCCGGCGGTGATGTTACCTGGACCATTCTTGGCATTGGAGGAGGCTGGTTCATAGAAGACGGCCTCCGTGTCGGTGTGGAATATATCCATGAAGAAGAGGATAGGGACGTGCCTATCCTGGTTGAAAGAACAATCGAGTACGACACATTATCAGTCAATGGGAAAATGGTAAAAAAACTGGGGGCAGGAAGGGCCTTTAATGCAGAGGCCACCGTGAGTTATGTCATGTATGATGATGAAGTTGATGACGGCTCCAATAATGTTCTATCCCTCTCAGGTGATTATTTCTTTAATAGAAAAATGTCAGCAGGCGCCGGTTTGGAATACAACAGGGGAGATGATAATAGCGAAGAGGGAGAAACCTTTGCAGCCAACTTTACAAACTTCTTTATTCCCCGTTTATATATCACTGTTGACGTTGAAAGGTTCGAAGCCGATAACAGAAGTGGAAGCGATGAAGATAGCCTTGATGTCTCACTGACGCTTCGCTTTTAGGGATTATATTTTTTTCAGATTTTAAGCAGCCCTCTTTCCCTTTAAAGAAGGGGAAAGAGGGCTTTATTCTGCTAATTAATTAGTTTTCATCCGGAAAGGGTGCTTTTTCGCAATCTCTACGTCAATCTTCGGTTTTGCTTGTGCGATGTACAGTAGTACATCTCCGCGCAAACCCTTGATTTCCTTGACCTTGCAAAAAAATCCCTCCTTTCCGAATTGAAAACATAGTTTGATTTATTATAGTTTCTGGATGGACACTAATTAAGATCTTTCCCCCCTATCAGGAGGGGCAGGGGGATTAGATTTTCAAACCCTGAAATCTTCTCTACGTGACCCTTATGGATAATAAATCTTTTTCCGGCCCTTTTCGGTTTTCTCCGTGGTTAAAAGCTTTTGATTTTCCGCGTAGCGGCCATAGAATCTTTTGCTTTTCTTAGTGTTCCTTCGTGCCCTTTGTGGTTAAAAGGTCTTAATCCGCCCTTATCCGTAAAATCTGCGTCATCCGCGTTCAATCGTCGTTTGCCTTTCAATCCCCAAATCCGAAAGGGTTTTATTAACTGCCTCAAGTGCAATGTGATGAAACTAAACTGACTGCCTGATCATCTTAAAAGGCAAAGGGAAAAGGAGGCAGGAGCAGATAGAATGAACAGACGACGTTTTTTAAAAGCCGGATTGATTATTGGCGCATCAGGTCTTCTTGTAAACAGGGCTTTTTCAAAGAATAGGCAAAAGTTTAGCCCCACACCACCGGAAACAGAAGGGCCTTTTTATCCTCTGTTAGCCCAGAAGGATAAGGATTTTGATTTGACAAGGATAAAAGGGAAAGAGGGTGTTGCCAAAGGAAAGATTATTTTCGTCGAAGGGCGGGTGTTAGACAGGGAGGGCAATCCCCTTGAAGATGCCACCGTTGACTTGTGGCAGGCCAATGCCGCCGGAAAATACAACCATCCCCATGATAAAAATCCGGCGCCAATAGATCCTGACTTTCAAGGCTGGGCCATTGTACCAAGCGGCAAGGAAGGAACATTCCGCTTTAAGACTATCATGCCGGGCCTTTATCCGGCTGCTCCAAACTGGTTAAGACCTCCACACATTCATTTCAAGGTCTCGAAAAAAGGCTACATTGAACTGATTACGCAAATGTATTTCCCCGATCATGAACTCAACCATTCAGACCTCTTGCTGAAAAGAAAGAGTAAAGAAGAGAGAAAACTTATGATTTCCTCAAAAGTAAAGGATAAGCCCGAGGTTTACGACTATAATATGGTCTTGGAGAAAGTGAGGTGATCCCTCTTTAATTTTTTTAACCAGGAAATTACGGAAAGTCACGGAAATAAATATTAAGATCTAAAATCTTTTTTCCGGCCCTTTTCCGGCTCTTTCCGTGGTCAAAAAAGTTTTCAGCTTTTCAATCTCCATTCCGCAATCCGAAATTGAATTGCCTTTCTCTCCGCTCTCTGTGATAAACTCTTTATCAATTATCAATTATCAATTATAAGGACCTAATGCTAGTAAAATGGTTATCCAGGATAGAGAAGGTTTACGTCGCCAGGACAGTGGAGGAACTCCAGGCTATTTATCGTTTTCGTTACACCATCTATGTAGAGGAGCTTAAGCGCCAGATCGGCGGGGTAGATCACAAACGGCGCATGGTTCATGACGAAGAGGACGAGAAAGAGGGCGCCGTCCACCTCTATGCAGGCACAGTGGATGAAATTATCGGCACTCTGCGCATACGCATCTGGGAGCCGGGCACTATCCCCGACTACGACTTTAAGACCTTCTCGCTAGAGTTATTTCCCGGTATTGAAAAAATGCGCGTCGCCGAACTGGGGCGCGTCATGATCAGCCGCACCATCCGGGGCCGTCTCGTTCTCCTTTCCATGATGCAGGAGGCCTATCACCTCCTTGCAGGGAAAAAGAAGGTAGACCTCACCTTTCTCTACTGTCGTCCCGGACTGGTTCGTTACTACAGAAAATTCGGCGCACGCCCCTATAGCGGCAGGCTCGTCGATGCGCCCGAGGGGATGGAGATCCCCATGGTGGTGGTCCTCTCCGACCATCGCTATTTCAACAAAATCGGTTCACCTGTTGCACCGCTGGTGAAAAAGTACTTTGGACCGGGAAAAAGAAAGCCTCTTGACCTGTCTCACTTCAAAAAGATATTCGATAACGAATTACTTCCCGTAGAAACAGATCCCCAGCTAATCTGGGACAGGTTGCAGCATGACTTTATCCAGGAGCAGGAAAAACCTAAAGCAGCCTCCTTCGTTGATTCATTATCAAAGCGCACCTTAAAGAAGTTGTCAGATTACGGTTTCATTATGGATATCCCGACAGGCACACTGGTAACAAGAGAAGGGCATGTGGAAAAGGAAATGTACATCATCCTGGAGGGAACCTTTGAGGTTTTTACCGCTAAAAGGGTATTTGCCATACTGGAAAAAGGAGACCTCTTCGGTGAAGTAGCCTTCTTCCGTGAAAGCGGAAAACGCTCAGCCTCCGTCCGTGCCCTGACAGACGGAAAACTTCTCGTCCTCCGCCGGAACCTGATGAAAGAACTCAGCAAAAGCGATCCTAAAACGGCCTACACCATCCTCTTCAACCTGGGCCGCATCCTCTCGGAGCGGCTTGCATCGACGATTACCAGGGTTTGATAGTTAAAAATCTTTTTTCTGACAGGGATTAACAGGATAAGCAGGATTTTTTCTTAAAAGTCTTGTCATTCCCGATCTGATCGGGAATCCAGATTTTAAAGTCCTTCCTTCCGGCCTTTTCCGTGGTTAAAAAAACTTTCCTTTCTATTTCTCACAAAAAATGCACTTTCTTTGATAAGTCAATAAAGTTCTGCTATAAGTTTTTATGTAAGCTAATAAAAACTAACTGCACTTTAAAGGGGGAATATATGGCTTTAATGATTACCGAAGATTGTGTGAATTGCGCCGCCTGTGAACCGGAATGTCCCAATGAGGCCATATCGGAAGGTGAGGACATTTTTATCATCGATCCTGATTTATGCACAGAGTGTATAGGGGCCTTTGATGAATCCCAATGTGCGGCTGTCTGTCCCACCGATGCCTGCCTGCCTGATCCCGATCATGAGGAGGACAAGGACAGCCTGCTTGAAAAATACAACAAGATTCACGGTGCTTAACGCCATTCTTTTGACAGGAACTAGGGGATTAACAGGATTTTAAAACTCTCTAATCTTTTCCATATCTTCCGTTATAAATATCTTTTGCCCTTCCACGCGCCCGAACGTAGTGACAAAGTACTCTTGGGGTGCAGCGGCATTAAAAAGATTTATCCTTTCTCTGCATCCCTGTACCCACAGGGCACTTGTACTCTGTGAGTATAAACTATTCTGCGCGAGATATTTTTTTCTCTTTTCCGGTTTTCCTTCGTGACCTTTGTGGATAATAAATCTTTTTCCGGCCCTTTCCGGCCTTGTCCGTGGTAGATATCTTTTGCCCTTCCGCGTAGCGGTCATAGAATCTTCTGCTCTGTTTGGTTCTCCTCCGTGTCTTCTGTGATCTCCGTGGCGAATAAGCTTTTGCCCTTCTATCCGCATTCCGGAATCGAATAATCCGAAATAGACACCTTTTTGTACTTGATAGTTTAGCCATAAAAACCTGTTTCTTGATGCACATCTGTATGTTATGTTTTCTCTTTTAAATTTCGCTAATTAAGGAAGAAAATTGATTATTTATCTCGATGAATCAGGTGATTTAGGTTTTGATTTCAAAAAGAAAAAAACGTCAAACAAGTTCGTTATTACCCTTCTCGTTTGTAATGGGAAGGATGCATCAGACGGATTCAGAAAGGCCGTCAGACGAACTCTGAAAAATAAATTGAATCATAAAAAATCCGGAAAGCGTTTCATTAAAGAATTAAAAGCAACAGAAACAACAATTGCCATAAAAGAATATTTTTATCGTCATGTCCCTGTAAAAGGCTGGAAACTCTACTCGGTGACTCTAAATAAAAGGCGTGTAGATAAGTCTTTGCGAACAGTTCAGGGAAAAAAGAAACTCTATAATTTCCTGGCTCGATTTCTTTTGGAAAAAGTTGATCTCTCAAATCCAGGCAATGCGGTTACACTCGTTCTCGATAAGTGCAAAAATAAAGAGGATATTTCTGACTTCAACAATTACGTAGAGAATCAATTAGAAGCATTGCTACCTCTTAATATTCCATTAAACATTTACCATGAAAGATCACATGAAAATACTGGTCTGCAGGCTGTAGACTTATTTTGTTGGGGATTTTATAGGAAATATGAGTGGAGAGATATGCTTTGGTACAATGTTTTTAAGGATACAGTTGCTTTCGAAACGGAATATCTGAAATAAGGCAAAAAAAAGACGGACCCCGCTACGCCAATCATCCCGGGACTCTTGCCAACCGATGGAAGGGAACATCCCGGGCACGTAGAAGGACTTACCCGTCTAAATTTCATGTTAATCTTAACCATTCTATTTGTCAAACAGTTTTTAACTTCTTTTCTCTCTCCGTGCCTTGGCGCACCCACAGGGTATAAACATCTTTGCGCGAGACATTCTTTTTCTTTCCCTTTCTTCCGGCTCTTTCCGTGGTAAACAGTTTTGGCCCTTCAGCGTAGCGGCTATAAAAAGATCTATCTTTTCTCTGCGGTAAATAGCCTTTAGTCTTTTTACGGCCCTTTTCCGGCTCTGTCCGTGGTTAAAAAAGGTCTTCTCTTTTACCCATTTCTCTCTGCCCTCTGTGGTTAATCAGTTGCAAAATCCCCTCAAATGGGATATAAAACTTGAGCAGCAAAAACCCTTTGGGGAGTGGTGGTATGAAAAAGAGGACTGAAAAGATAAAGCCCGGTGACCGTGTAGACGGGCCGGGCTTTTTTGTTGTCCAGTGCTATAAATGACTATAGACTTAGCTTCAAAAATATTTTAAAGGATTAACCAACTATGCCTCAAGAAGACATAATTCAAAAAATTCTCAAAGACAGCAAATATCACCTTGACCTCTTTTCAGCAAAAGAGATTGATGCACTGAGAGAGAAGGTCTTTACAAGAGAGACAAGGAGCAAGGAGACTAATTATGTTAAATGTATTGTTCGCAACAAGGACATTCAACTAAAACCTGAAGAGATTGTTCGTCAACTCTACGCGGCAAGGCTTATAGACCAGTTCGGTTACCCTGTAAAAAGAATTGCTTTTGAATATTCCGTTAACTTTGGCAGAGAGAAAAAAAGCGCTGATATTGTAATCTTCGACAAGGATCGTCACGACACACCTTACATTATTGTTGAGTTAAAAAAGCCAAAGCTCACTGATGGTAAAAACCAACTGAGATCCTACTGTAACGCTACTGGAGCGCCCATTGGTGTTTGGACGAATGGGGAACAAATTTCCCATTATCACCGGAAAGACCCCAACTATTTTGAAGATATTACTGAAATCCCCGGTGCAACACAAACACTACAGGATATTCTAAGTGAGCGTTTCACACTGAGAGACCTCATTATCAAGGATAAGATTGCCAATGAGAGAAAATCACTTAAAGATATTATTCTTGAAATGGAAAATGAGGTGCTGGCAAATGCAGGAGTAGATGTTTTTGAGGAAGTCTTTAAGCTCATTTTTACCAAGCTCTATGATGAATTTCAAAGTCAGAAGGATAAGGAAGTTATTAACTACTTTTTACGGCAGGTAACTAAAACTGCTGTTCGACAACCAGCCTCTGAATACAACAATACTCCAAACTATCTTGATGGGCAAGACTACGATGCGCTAAAAGAGGCAGTTAGCGGTATTTCCGATGATGGATTCAGGGTAATGGAATTCAGGAATACGGGACAGACTGAGACAGAGCTTCAAAACAAAATCCAGTCCCTTTTTGACAAGGCAAAAGAACAGTGGACAGGCGTTTTCCCTGATAGCTCCACCTTTCAACTCTCAGCCAGTCATCTTTCTGTCTGTGTTTCCAGCTTGCAGGATGTCAAGCTATTCAACTCCAACCTGCTCGTTGTTGATGAAGCCTTTGAATACCTTGTCAATAAATCAGCCAAAGGCGAAAAAGGCCAATATTTTACTCCCCGTCATGTTATCGATATGTGTGTGCAAATGCTCAACCCAAAACGGGGTGAGCATATGATTGATACTGCCTCAGGTAGTTGCGGTTTTCCTGTACATACCATATTCAAAATTACGGGCCACCTTTTTACAAATGAGGAAATACCGGCGTCAGACAAGGAGAATGTCCTAAAAATCTTCGGTATTGATTTTGATGAAAAGACAGTCCGTGTTGCCCGGACATTAAACCTTATTGCAGGCGATGGGGAAACAAATGTATTGCACCTTAATACGCTCGATTATGAGCGATGGATTGACAAGGTAGGCGATGAAGATAAAAACGTTAAGGCCGATAAAAAATGGATTAAAACCTATGGAAAAGGTTTTGAACGTCTGGAAAAACTGGCCCTAAGAAAAGGTGACAATAAAGCCTTTGCCTTTGATCTGCTTATGGCAAACCCTCCCTTTGCCGGAGATATCAAGGAAAGCCGAATTCTTCATCAATATCACCTCGGTTTTAATGCAAAAGGAAAAGCACAAACCAAAGTCGGCCGGGACATCCTCTTTATAGAGCGCAACCTTAATTTCCTCAAACCCGGTGGCCGCATGGCGATCGTCTTGCCACAGGGACGCTTTAACAATACCTCTGATAAACATATCCGTGAATTCATTGCCGAACATGGCCGTATCCTTGCCGTTGTCGGTCTTCATGGCAACACCTTTAAACCTCACACAGGTACCAAAACAAGCGTATTATTCGTTCAAAAATGGGATGATAAACTCTGTCCGAAAGTAGATGACTACCCTATCTTTTTTGCCGTCAGTGAAAAGGGAGGCAAAGACAATTCCGGTGATTATGTTTTTGTCAAAAACGGTAAAAATCAATACAAGCTCGATAGAAACGGCCATCTCATTGTTGACCATGATCTGCATAATCATGATGGAGAGTTGCCTGATGGAATAGCGGAGGCGTTTGCTAAATTTGCCAAGGCTGAAAAACTGTCTTTCTGGGATAATATCTAGGATGGAATATTCAGTTTTAAAAGTGAGTGAAATTAGGAATGATAATCATTCATTTCGTTTGGATTCAGAGTACTTTAGGAAAGAATACGTAGAAATAGTCAATCTAGTTGAAAGTAACAAATTTGACTATCTTGAAAACGTTACCAGTTGGATAACGCAAGGCCCTAATCCCATTTTTTCAAAAACAGGAATACCATGTTTAACAGGAAGAAACATAAACAAAGGAGATGTTTCTTATACCAACTCTGATTATTTGAGTGAAGATGAATATAAGCGCATATCACGTTATCAGATTAAAGAAGGTGATACCCTCATTACTCTCAAAGGTAAAGGCTCAATCGGAAAAATTGGTTATGTAACTGATAAAAGGAAGGCCATATTTAGCAGAGATATAGGTATCGTTAGACCAGACAAAATTAATCCAGCATATCTTAATATTTTTATTTTATGCAAATATGGGAAAAAACTAATTGATAGAGGGGAAACGGGAGGAACTGGTCAGTCAACTTTAACTACAAGTTATCTGAAATCTCTACCTATTCCTAGATTTGAAATAGAAGGATCAATAGGTGGGTTACTTGAAAAGATAGAGTTACTAAAACAAAAAAGTAATAACCTTTATGAAGATGCCCAAAACCTCCTCCTTTCAGAACTTGGCGTTTCAGACTGGCGACCAAAACACCAGCTAAGTTTTGTTAAAAATTATTCCGATGTTGAGCAATCAGAACGTATTGATGCAGAGCATTTTCAGCCGAAATATGATGAATTGCTGCAAGCGATAGAAAATAATAGTGAATATATAAAGCTGGTCTCTGAAATACAAACGTATAATACGCGGGGATTACAACCCAAGTATACCTGTGAGGGCTCTCTTGACGTTATAACAAGTAAACGCATTCTTGAAGATGGTCTTGATTTTGAGAACTTTGAAAAAACAGACCATTCAAACTGGGACAGCCAAAAGAAAGCGCGTATTAAAAAGGGAGATATTTTGACCTATACCACTGGCGCAAATATTGGACGAACTGCCTATTACCCATTGGATAAACCTGCATTAGCCAGCAACCATGTAAATATACTCCGAATAAGAGGGGAAAACCCTGAATATGTTGCATTCGTAATTAACTCATTAGTGGGTCGGCTGCAAACAGAACAATTGAGTGCAGGCAGTGCTCAACCAGAACTTTACCCGAGAGATATAGATAAGTTTGTCATTCCATTTATCTCTAAAGAAGCCCAAAATACACTTCTTGGCAAGGTGAATGAGTCACATAGATTACGCAAACAATCAAAGCACCTTTTGGAATGTGCCAAGCGTGCTGTTGAAATAGCCATAGAACAGGATGAAGATAGAGCAATGAAATGGCTGGAAGAAGAAGTTGGGGTAATTGGGGATTGATTTATGAGAGAGGTACTTAAACAATGACTGTTGACCGCTCTGCTGAATTTTTATTAAGCCTATTCCATGAACTATGCAAGCTCCCGTCAGAAACAGAATGGCTTGAATTAAAGTTAAACAATGACAACCCTGAGGAGATAGGGGAATATCTTTCTGCATTGGCTAATTCTGCAGCCCTGTTAGGCAAGGTTAATGCCTATATGATCTGGGGTGTAGACAACAAGTCTCATGAAACTGTTGGTACCACGTTCAAACCTTCAACTTCAAAAGTTGGCCAGGAAGAGCTAGAAAGCTGGCTGCTTCGGCTTCTGTCACCAAAAATCAACTTCCGATTCTATGAGCTTCAGGTAGATGATCATTCTATTGTTTTACTTGAAATTGGTGCTGCATTTCGACATCCCGTTCAATTCAAAAATATAGAGTATATACGGGTTGGTACATACAAAAAGAAGCTCAAGGACTTTCCGGAGAAAGAGCGTGAGCTTTGGCGTGTCTTTGACCGGATACCCTTTGAAAAAGAGATTGCCGCCGAAAACGTGAGTGCTGACGAGGTTTTTCGTTTGCTCGATTACCCCGCTTATTTTGACCTCCTTTCTCTTCCTTTGCCAGAAGGGCGGGACGGTATCCTCTCCGCCCTGGAAGCAGATGAAATGATTGTATCTGTTAGTAGTGGCAAATGGAACATTACCAACCTGGGCGCTATCCTTTTTGCCAAAAAGCTTGGAGATTTTCACTCACTGAAACATAAGGCCGTAAGAGTTATATTGTACAAAGGAAAAAGCAAGGTAGAAACGATTCGGGAACAGGAAGGTACAAAAGGCTATGCTTCAGGTTTCGAGGGGCTGATTAGTTTTATTACCAACCTTTTGCCCAGCAATGAAGTGATTGGCCAAGCATTGCGTAAAGAAGTACCCATGTTCCCTGAACTCTCTATCCGTGAGCTTGTGGCTAATGCCATTATTCATCAGGATTTTCATGCTACCGGTACAGCGCCAATGGTTGAGATTTTTGATGATCGAATGGAAATTACCAATCCCGGCCTGCCCCTTGTAAAAACAGATCGCTTCCTTGATAGCCCACCAAAGTCAAGAAATGAAGCATTAGCCTCTTTTATGCGGCGTATTGGTATCTGTGAAGAACGTGGCAGCGGTATCGATAAGGTAGTATTTCAAGCTGAATTTTATCAGCTTCCGGCTCCTCTTTTTGAGACAACAGAAGAACATACGCTTATAGTGCTCTTTGCCCACCGTGAATTAAGAGATATGGATAAGTGGGACAGGATTAGAGCTTGCTACCTTCACGCCTGCCTGAAATATGTACAACGGGATTTTATGACCAATACAACGCTGCGTGGCCGCTTTGGTATAGAGGCAGAAAATAAAGCAATGGCTTCCCGGCTGATTAGAGATGCTCTTGAAAGTGGTGTAATCAAACTTCATGACGAAGATGCACCACCAAAGCTTAGAAAGTATGTACCTTTCTGGACCTGAATTTAGTTGACGGGTAGTTGACTGATACAAGAAATATAGGAGCCAGATGTAATAAAAACAAATACTTACGTTGCTTGGATTATTGATAGCTAGTTGATAGCTAGTTGAAATCAAAGGGATAAATAAAGGCAGCGGTTCAGTTTAATATGTGAGTATTATAAATAGCACCTATTATTTGTATAAAGTTTGATTAAGGGGAGATAATGAATCAAAAGTTACTGCAAGAGCATATTAAGAATTATATTAAACGTCTATCAACGGAAGATGAAAAACAGATAAAGGAACGGGAAGAACATTCAGAACGTGTTAAATATTATCAGGAAAAAAGTAAAGACAAAATCCTTAAAATGGATGCTGATGAGTTTTATGAATATATTGCAAAGCTCTGGGCTATGCTTATCTGGGGCAACAAGCAATATGTTGTTGATAAACTGATTCAGGACAATGGATTTGAAAGGCTGAAAGAAGAGCTAGCCGAACTTCTTTGGGGCACTATAAAAATAGATACGCGTTGGGACCGATTTCGAAAAAACATTAAAGGGATGGGTCCGGCCATGATGAGTGAACTTCTGTGCCATGTTCATCCAAATGAATGTATGATCTGGAACAGAAGGGCTTATGTCGGACTTAACCACCTTGGCTTTGAAAACCTTCCCCGCTATGACTATCAGGTTTCGGGTGAAAAATACGTAGAACTTACCCAATCTGCTAAATTGCTTGTTGAAGACTTGAAAAAAGCTGGAATTACCGACCCATCACTTCTTGTAGTTGACTACTTTATTTGGGATGAATTACAGGTTGAAGAAAAGCTTAGTAAGATTCACAGTAAAGAGGTAAAGGGCAAAACTGCACCTGGTGAGATCGAAAATAATAAGGCATCTGAATTTATACATGACGAAGTAAAAGAGAAACTGAAGGATATTGGCCGCTGGCTGGGTTTTGATGCAGATACGGAAAAGAAAGTTGCTCATGGTTCGATTGTCGATACAGTTTGGGAAGCAACCATTGGCAATATGGGAAAGGTAATATATGTTTTTGAGGTACAGACAAAAGGCAACATCGATAGTCTAATCGTTAATCTTCAGCAAGCCTTGAATAATTCTGCTGTGCAAGGTGTCGTAGCTGTTTCGGATGCTGCACAGATAGAAAAAATCAAAAAGCGTACAGCTACCATTGAGGGATTAAATAAAAAACTTAAATTTTGGGATTATGAAGAAGTACTTAACACGGCTGGACATCTTGAAGCTGCAAATGAATCGATAAATCAACTCGGCCTTGTGCCGGAGAGTTTTTAATAAAGGGGTAGGGGTCGCTTCTTTAACATAGCTGACGTGCTGGGGTCGGACCGTGAGTGCCCCGCGCTGGAGCCCCGCGCTGGGGTCGGACCGTACGCCGTTATCGGCAACATATCTAGCAGGTTAAAGTCCTGTCCGGGGAATTGCTCATTCGTCCCGGTAGTACCGTGAAGCAGTATTCGAGTAATCGTGTGCTGTAAGTTTCGC
>Ga0224514_10000347_pt1 | contig 13677 bp, 9 predicted proteins | sample SF_May12_sed_USG_3_FD_169107 | JGI IMG/M metagenome (GOLD analysis project Ga0224514, IMG submission 169107) | Sediment microbial communities from San Francisco Bay, California, United States - SF_May12_sed_USGS_24 | ecosystem: Environmental > Aquatic > Marine > Sediment | place: USA: California... | reverse complement strand
GAGGAAGACCTCCTGGTACGGGATGCTCGGCTCCCTCTCCCGGACCCTCTTGAAGATTACCTCCCCCGGGGTCCCGGACTTCTACCAAGGCTCGGAGCTCTGGGACCTTAACCTCGTTGACCCGGACAACCGCCGTCCCGTGGACTTCGAAAAGAGGACCGCGATGCTAAAAGAGTTAAGGGGTAGAGAAGGGGAAGCGGGACTTCCTGAAGAGCTTCTGAGGAACTGGCGCGACGGCAGGGTAAAGCTCTTCCTTACGTACAGAGCCCTTAGGGCGAGGCTGGCGAGAAGGGAACTTTTCTGTAAGGGTGCCTACGTATCACTTGCGGCCGAAGGGGCTTTTGGGGAGCACGTGGTTGCCTTCGCAAGGTCCCATGCGGGCGCGTGGTCTGTTACCGTAGCTCCGAGGCTTTTTGCCTCCCTTTGGGGGGAAGGGGAGTCCCCCGTGGGGAGCGTATGGGATGACACACGGGTGATCCTTCCCGAGGGGTGCGCTGCGGTGTGGGAGGACGCAATTACGGGGCGTACGCTCGGTGGCAAAAAGGCGATAGAACTGTCGGAGGCTCTCAGGGCCTTTCCCGTGGCCCTTCTTGTAAACCAAGAGGAAAAGGGCCGAGAAGGAGGGGAAGCGGGATATTGCTTCACATAACCTCTCTGTATTCACCATACTGCATAGGGGACCTCGGAAGGGGGTCCTACTGTTTCGCGGACTTCCTCTCTAAAGCTTTTAAGAGCTACTGGCAGATACTGCCCGCTATCGAGGACCGATCGGGGCCACGGAAACTCCCCTTACTCGAGTAAATGTTCCTTTTCCGCATACTTCCCCTCATAAGCCCCGAGTTCCTTCGAGATGACGTCCTTTACAGATAATAGACTGCTGAGAAAATTCACTCTGATGGTGGACCGACTTATAGGGGCAGCTCAGACGTACTTGTCTGCAGTGACTGCGGGCGCGTACTTTCAAGTGATGACAAACCACCTGTAATGGAGATATAAACTCTTTAACAGCAACTACTTCACCCTATTGTATATAGTTTTTCCGTGTTAAGTGTAATATTCTCACTCTACGGTAGCTTGTTATATCATTAGGTGTTATATTTGGAATAATATAGTCGTTTTATTTTGCATGCGTTCTTTCACATGATATGTTGATTAGAGGGATCATTTGGAAAAGGGATTAAGATAAGATGGTTAATATGGAAATATTGGATAAGGTCGTACAAATAGTCTATTTGATCATCAGTGCTTTAGCAGCGGTTGTAGTCATCTTGGGGGTAGTTCAAGCAATGGGCCGCTTCACATTATTAAAATTATCTTCCGGAAATATTGATAGTAGCATATCTGAAAATGAAGCAATTCGCCAACACTTAGGCGCTCATCTGTTATTAGGGTTAGAAATATTTATAGCAGCAGACATTATTAGTTCAGTTGTAAGCCCGAGTTGGCAGAAGGTGGGAATGTTAGCGGCTATTGTCGGTATACGCACCATCTTAAGCTATTTTCTGAGAAAGGAATTAAGGCAGGGTTGAAAATGGTGTTTATTTTTTCTCAGTATCTTACTGCGCATAAGGATGAAAGATACGCTTATATATGAATAAATAGAGAACAACCACTTCAATGATATTGACGTTCCCCTTTTTGGTGTACCACCCCAAAGTAAAACAACTCCCTCATCTCCCTCTGGTCAGTAATGACAGAACGGCCTCTGGGATTGACCTGCCCCTGTGAGTGAGTCCACCCCAAGAGTGAAGAATTCACCCGATAAGTCTCCTTGCTGTCCTGTAATATGTGGTGAGTACTCCTGTTTGAGAATGAAATTACTAAACGATCACTTTATTAATCTCACTGATCCTACTTTGTTTCAAAAACTGTTTAGTCTCTTCCTCGACCATGTTAGAATCAATACTTTCGATGAATTGTTGCACCTTCGGTAGGTACCGCGGATCTAAACTGAAATTGCGTATACCAATGCCTAACAAATAGGGGATATATTGTGTATCATGTGCCATATCACCGCAGATGGAGACGTTTTTTTTATATAAGTTGGCTGCATCAACAACTTTTTTTAAAGCTCTCAGGATAGAGGGGTGTTGTGGCAAATAAAGATCTGCCACTTTTTCATTTGTTCGATCAACAGCGAGCATGTACTGAATAAAATCATTCGTCCCGATGCTGAAAAAATCAACCACTTCGGCCAATTCTTCAATAATCTCCAAGACAGCCGGTAATTCGACCATCATTCCGATGGCGGGAGCCTTGTTACAAGCAACTCCTTCTTGGCTTAGTTCACCAATACTCTGCATTGCAAGCTCTTTAGCTTCAAGAAACTCATCCACCGAGGATATCATCGGGAACATGATTTTTAGATCGGCCCCTGCACCGGCCCGTAATATTGCCCTCAATTGCTGTTGGAAGATATCTTTATGCCTGAGTGAAAATCTTATCGACCGCATTCCCAGAAAGGGATTCTTTTCATTGTTGTAGTCGTAATAGGATAATACTTTATCTCCGCCGATATCAAGGGTGCGGAAGGTCACTTCTTTACCTGGCATACTCTCGACAAGTTTACTATAAATAACATATTGTTCCTCTTCGGTCGGGAAATCGATTCTTGTCATGAAGGGAAATTCGGTACGGTAAAGCCCAATCCCCTCCGCCTTAAAGGCACCGGCTGTTTTCAGGTCACATAGTAAGTTGATGTTCGCTAATAATTTTATTTTTATTCCATCTTTTGTATGCGTGATGTCTTTGCATTCCTTTTCAAGCTCCAGTAAGTGGGCCCTATCTTCTTTAATCATCTGAAAGGATTCTATGATATCTGCAGAAGGATTCAGATGAATAAGCCCCTCTACCGCATCTAACATAATTTTTGTCCTCGGCGGTAATCGAAGCAGTTGCTGTGTTTCTGTAATCACCAAGGGAATCTCCACAGAACGCGCCAGGATAGACAGGTGCGAGGTGACCCCGCCGCTTAAAAGGATGATGCCCTGAACCCCTTGAGATAACATTTTAAAAATGTCTGAAGGATAGAGTTCCGGTGTGATGATGATGCTGCCACCATAGTCATGATGCTCATCGGCAAAACCTATCAGGTTTTTCAGGAGTCTCCAGCCAACATCCTGGATATCATGTTTTTTTTCGCGTAAATATGCATTCGGAAGTCCTTCAAAACGTTGGGCACATGCCTCGGTGACTTCAACAATGGCTTGTGCGGGGCTTGTCTTTTCGCGGATGAGGCTGACAATCATGTCAATAAAGGAGTTGTCTTTCAGCATCAGAATCTGTGCTGCAAAAATCAATGAAGCTGTATCAGAATAATCTTCTTCAATTCTGCGTTGCAGAAGCTCTAGCTGCTCACCCGTGGTTTGAACCGCATGATGAAAGTCCTCTAATGTGTATTGTCGGCTGGTGGCAGCCTCCTGGAAACTCCACGAAACGTTCTTGTCCTCCAAAACAACTGCCTCCCCTAAAACCATTCCCTCGGAGGCAACTCTTCCTTTGATGAGCTTTACTTCTTTGGGCAGGGTCTCTTGCTCTTGGGGGCGATGCTCCTCCTTTATGCCCATTAGTATTGTTGCTGTTTCGATCGTATTTGCCAGTTGAGAAGTGACAGCCCTGAAAGCCTTAACATCCTTTTTGTTAAAGTAATTTTTTTGTGTGTTTTGGACGACCAATGCTCCGATGCGTGTCTGCCCACGTAGAATGGGAGCGGCTAGAAATGATTCGTAAGGCTCCTCCCCCAACTCTGGGAAATAATAGTAGTCTGGTGCAGCACTGGCGTTCGTTTCGCAAATGGGGCGCATCTCTTTAACTGCCAATCCTGCCAGGCCTTCTCCCCATCCAAGCTTAACCCTTCCAACTGCATCCGGCTTGAGTCCTTTGGTGGCTTTCAGGACTAGCTCTTTGCTATCTTCGTAAAATAAATAGATCGAGCATACTTCAGAATGCATATGTTCAGATACCATCTCAACAATATTCTGCAAAAATGCCTCAAGCGTCGCAGCATCAGAGAAAACCCCACTCAACTCCCCTACGCTACAGATAAGATCAGTATGATCTCTTTTCATACTCGAAATAAAGCCCGATTCCCCAAAGGGGATAATCGGGCTCCAGTGTCCCTGATTGGGACATCTAATTTATTTACTATGCGAATGTTTTTACTATACATTGAGAACCAAGTAACTCTTACAGGAGGCCCAGAAGATAGTTAGTCCTACTCTAGGGGATATACCCCTCCATCCGCCTTATATTATCCCCAACACACCCTGAGCACCAATAGGGGAAGAGACCTTCACTTTACATCAACATGGACTTTCTTTGGCTTCTTCTCCTCCACCTTCGGGAGATTAATCTCAAGGATACCGTCCTTGAAGGTGGCACTAACTTTTGAAGAATCCACCTTTGTCGGGAGGGCAATTGTCCGGGCAAAGCTCCTGTAGCTCCTCTCACAGTGGTAGTAATCTTCCTTTTTCACCTCCTCTTCATGCTTGATCTCACTCTTGATGACGAGGTTTTCATTTTCAATGGTAATGTCGATCTTATCCTTGTCAATACCGGGCAATTCCGCTTTGACAAGCACCGAGTCCTTTTTATCAATTACATCCACGGCGGGGGTTGCCACGCCCTCCTCGGATACCAAGGCTCTCCACGGTGCGGAGAAGATAGAATGCCTTGAAGCCGGATTGAACTCATCCCATAGATGATCAATCTCTCTCCGCATAAGATCAAGCTCCTTGAAAGGGTTCCATCTTTTGATTGCCATAACACCCTCCTTTCTCCATCTGATTATCTGACATATCGCCCGTTCCTTCTATAATAAATATAGTGACGTGATACAATGGTGTCAAGGGGTAAGGAGGGTCTATGAGAGAACAGTAGTCAGTAAACCTTGGCAGCTGTTTAGACCTAAACACTGCAAGGAATATCGTTCTTCTAATCCACAGAACGAAAGAAGCACTTAGTAAGTGTTGTATGCTGAGAGGCACTATATTTAGCCGATTTACTGTTCATTTGTAACTGCTCCCGCCTCTTGCACAGGAAGACCAAGACCGATCAGAAGGGTGCGATGGCGACGGCCCATCTCCTTTTCTTTCGCGAGGAGACCTTCTTAAGGTAGAGTACTGCATAATTATTGACATTGAACGAAATGCTTGGGTGAATACTTACCTTTGACAGCGACCGCGTCCCATTGGTTCACTTTCTCCAGGCGTATAATTGCGTCTCCATCATTTCCCTTTTTCCCGTTGGCTTTTACCTTGCCTCTTTTTGTACAACCCATCCAAAAAGTGCCGTCAGTAAGTGTCGCAGGTGTCCCCGTTGGAGAGAAAGCTGCACCACAACATTTTCTGAGATATGATATATCCGGAGTCGTTGATCCTTTTGAGAACGTGGCCGTAAATTTACCGAGGGTGGTCCACCCATTCCATCGATCTTCCTTGATCTCGAATACTCGGCTAAAGGTGCGTGGTGCGGGTCTATCCAAACCAATGTTGACAACAAAATGCTCTACATTTGCATAAATTAATGTCCGTCCAGTCTTCTTCATTTCATAACTTCCGTCCTGTGGCGTGAAATCTAATTTACTGATAACCACGCAATCTGTGCTGTTGGGTAGACATTGAGTAAAGAATCCATCTCGACCGGTCATTCCAGTGAGAAATAAAATGGCTGTAGATGCACATGCTATAAAGCTCAATGATCGCGGTACTCTAAAGTTGGATTGATATGACCTTTTGTTATTCATCGTTTCCCCCTTTCTCACTGAGGGTACCCCAAGAACCATACAAGGTAAAATGTAAGACTACTTGATTCTTCCTGGTGAAGCCTCTGCCTGCCTCTTACCGTTGTACCGGAGTTTATAACAGCTTGTCATCATTTATCGGTTCCAAGGCCGCATCGTACAGGTCGACGTGCTCCTCTACCTCATCTATGTTTTCGAAGGTGGCAATATGAAAGAGCGCATCTCCCCTGTTGACCAGTGGCAGCTTCGTAGAACCTATAATTATACCCTCTTTACTAGCCTCCACGGTAAAGTTATGGTTACCAAAAGGGTCTGATATGACCCCGAGCGTTTCTCCTTTTTCCACGCGCTCTCCGGCCTTCTTTTTCTGGACGAGGGTTCCGCTTGCAGAGGCCCTGATCCAGTGGCTGGAGCGCGCAATGAAGGCCTCCTTCGGCTTTGAGAGTACTTTATGGGAAGAACTCTTTATCATACCGATCTGCCTCATTACAGAGAGAATGCCGTACAGACCAGCCTTGATGATCTTCTCGTTGAAACGCAGCGCCCCGCCCCCCTCGAAAACAAGCATCTTTATGCCGAGGTCGCTTGCCGCCTCCCTGAGAGAACCGTCGCGCATAGAGGAGTTTAGAATGACGGGCGCCTTGAAGGCGCGCGCCAATTCTTCCACCTCCGGGATATCTATCGAAGCCCTGACGTGCGCAAGGTTTACACGGTGCCCTGCCCCCGTGTGGAGGTCTTTCCCGTGCGTGATCTTAGAAATGATCTCCTGCATCAGAATGTTAGCGACCTGGGCCGCCAGAGAACCATTGGGTGATCCCGGAAACGAACGGTTCAAATCGCGGCCATCCGGGAGGTAGCGGGACTTGGTGTTAAAGCCGTATACATTTAGTACACCCCTTAGCTGCAGCTTTTTACTTTTTTGGTTTCTCCGCTACCAAGGCCGCTGTAGTTAACATTAACGACGCAGTAGAAGCTGCGTTTTGAAGGGCTGTCCTTGCCACCTTGGTGGGGTCTATAACGCCGGCAGCCATTAAGTCTTCAAATTGCTCTGTATTTGCATTAAATCCGAAGTTGCCTTTCTCAGATTTGACCCTCTCTACAACGACTGGGCCCTCTACACCTGCATTCTCAGCTATCTGCCTTATCGGCTCCTCAAGAGCCCTCATTACAATCTCTACACCGAACTGCTCATCACCTTCAAGTTTAAGCTCCTGCAGAGCACCCAGGGTCCTTAGGTATGCGACACCACCCCCAGGGATTACCCCCTCATCAACGGCTGCCCTCGTTGCATTGAGGGCATCATCAACTCTGGCCTTCTTCTCTTTCATCTCCGTCTCCGTTGCAGCGCCGACATTGATTACTGCAACTCCCCCCACAAGCTTTGCGAGTCTCTCCCGGAGTTTCTCCCTGTCGTAATCAGAGGTGGTCTCCTTGATCTGGGCTCTTATCTGCTTTACCCTGCCTTCAATATCTTCCTTGGAACCTGCGCCATCGATTATGGTTGTTTTCTCTTTGTCAATAACTACCCTCCTGGCCTGACCGAGGTCATTTATCTCTAAACCTTCTAATTTTAAACCAAGCTCTTCTGTGATCATTTTACCACCGGTAAGGATGGCGATATCTTCAAGCATAGCCTTTCTTCTGTCACCAAAGCCGGGGGCTTTTACTGCAGCACAGCGGAGGGTAGCGCGAAGCTTATTAACAACCAGTGTGGCAAGGGCATCACCTTCAATATCTTCAGCGATTATAAGGAAAGATTTTCCAACCTTGGAAATCTTTTCTAGGACAGGAAGGAGGTTCTTCATGGCGCTTATCTTCTTCTCATGGATCAATATATGCGGATCCTCTAAAACACACTCCATCTTTTCAGTATCTGTTACAAAGTATGGGGAGAGATAGCCCCTGTCAAACTGCATACCTTCAACAATATCGAGAGTGGTTTCCATCCCCTTTGCCTCTTCCACGGTTATGACCCCTTCTTTACCGGCCTTCTCCATCGCTTCGGCAATGATCTCTCCGATGGTTACATCATTATTAGCAGAGAGAGTCCCAACCTGTGCAATCTCTTTCCTGTCGCTTATTGCTTTGGATTGCTTCTGGAGCTCTCCTACTACTGTTTCTACTGCCTTATCTATTCCTCTCTTGATCTCCATAGGATTATACCCTACTGCTGTGAGCTTGACCCCTGCCTTGAAGATGGACTGGGCAAGAATAGTGGCAGTGGTTGTACCGTCTCCAGCCACATCAGAGGTCTTGGTGGCTACTTCTTTCACCATCTGGGCGCCCATGTTTTCAAACCTGTCCTCCAGTTCGATCTCCTTAGCTACGGTAGCACCATCTTTTGTAATAATGGGAGGCCCCCAACTATTCTCAAGTAACACATTTCTCCCCCGTGGACCGAAAGTTACCTTCACAACCCCCGCAAGGATGTTCACCCCTCTCATTATTGATCTGCGTGCTTTCTCATCAAAGGATAACATTTTTGCTGGCATACTCTTTCTCCTCCTTCAAACTTAACCTCTTTCATCTATGATTTTCATTCTATCAATTATTTAAAGTGTGGTGTTAACTATTTCCATAACATGGGGCAGGGTGATATATTCCATCTCCTCTGACGGTTTTAACTTATATAAGCATATCTCTTGGGAGAACGGTAATGCCTCCGGTAAAACGGTGAAGTGCCTGATATCGACTGTACGGTCGATCCTTATCTCTATGCCTTCGGGGACTTTTACAGGCTTATCAATAATGGAACAGCTGATCCGGCAGTTTCATCCGATCTCATATGAGTGCTTAACACAAAGGGACTTGAAAGAGGCGGATTGGTTGAAACAAGTTGTAAACGGCAAGAAACTAAGGAGGAGGACGACAAAGATCCACGGGACTCTTACCTGCTCAACGAGTCGCCCTTCGATGAAAGTAAAAAGTAATACAACATCCAGGATTAAGGATATATTCAACATGTATTGACTCAGGTTACAAGAACATTCTCATCATTCAGGATTCATAAATTTGCTTCCGGCGCAACATCATTGATGACTATACCCTGGCATCACTGACACAAGGTGCCAGGGTCCCGGCCTCTTCGATAGACCCTCCGCAAGACAGGTCAATGCAAACAGAAGTACCAGATCCGACAGGAGTGTGCCGACTTGAGTTTCATTCATACCTTAACTATTAAGGCTTTCTCTAAAAATAAGTTCTTTCAGCATTTAATATTTCTATAATCCCTCTCAACCATATACATGAGGAAGGGATATACAATAAGATAAATTGGGTTTATTGAGTGGCAAAAACATTTCGAACAGTTGGGCAAAGGCGGCGAGCCTCTCGTGAAGCTTAAGGAAGTAGTCAACTTGGAGGCCTTTCGTCCGGTACTTGCAATTCTTAGGGAGAAGGAGCGCAAGTCCAACACAGGTCGCAAGCCCTTTGACGTTATACTGATGTTTAAGATGCTGATCCGTCAATCTCTCAATAATCTCTCTGATGACTAGACTGAATATCAGGTACGTGACCGTTTGTCGTTCATGTGGTTTCTGGGTCTTTCCCTTGGTGATGCCATTCCCGACGCCAAGACCCTATGGCTTTTCGGGAAGAGTTGAGTGGTGCCGGGTTGATAGATAATGTATTTTAACAATTTGACGCCCTTCCTCGTGAGAATGGTGTTGCCGCCAGGGAGGGACAGATAGTTGACGCCACTATTGTTCAGGCTCCCAAACAGCGCAACATCCGGGATGAAAACAGTCGGATCTAGGAGGGTGAGCTGGCCGAAGGGTTGAGTCAGAACAAAAGGCATCTGAATGACACCGATGCCCGCTGGCTCAAGAAGAAAGGCCAGAAGTACTACGGATACAAGAACCTTATAGGCATTGATATAAAGCACAAGCTGATTCGTGCCTATGAAGTAACGCCATCTACACATGACATTCATGTCTCAGAGGAGCTTCTGGACGAGTCCAACAACAGCCGTGATGTATTGACGGATTCGGCGTACCATTCCGATAAAAAGCTGGATGAACTGGCGAAGGCCCGATTCCGTGAATATCTTCAGCGAAAAGGCTGCCGCCATAAGAAGCTGACCGACCGTGGGAAAAAGGGCAATCACCGCCGATCCAAAATACGAAACCATGTGGAACATATCTTCGGTGTTCATGCCAAGCGTGCGGGGAACTTTTTGCCTCGAGCAACCGGTCTTATCCTAGCAAAGGCAAAGATCGGATTGCGGAACCTAGCTTATAATATTGACCGGTACAGTCTCCTGATGCAGACGTGACATAACGCGGCTGTTTGTGAGTCAAAACAGTCATAAAAGTATCAGTAAATACGTTGTATAGATTCAAATCTCAAATATCAGATTATTCCCTCAATATATTGTGGGAATAATCTGGGTACTATAAAGTTGCATTTTGAATTATTTTAGGTTACTAAACATACATGTCAAGTAAGATGTACCTTTTAAATTTGTACAGTAGATCACGTTCAGGGGCTACGCTCATTAGTGATTCTAATCTCCCACTTCTTTGGCAACCAGGGTATTGACGAAATGCTGGAGGAGGGAGTACAATCAAGATGTCCGTATAATTTCTTTGCAAATCAGCTGTTCCGAGTTGTACTATTTCTTTTATAGTGACAATGGAGATACAGCTTCTCAACCTTGAGCTCATAGTTGCTAATAACCTGGAATTCTTCGCCAACCATTTTCCACATAGTTTTTGAAAACAATATGGAGGTCGTATGACGCCCGATTCCAACATATGCAATACTGAAGATAACTTTCTTTTATTATCCTGCCAGCAACTCGGATATGACGACCATGTCTTCGAACTTTTGTCCACAGCCAGTCGAGAAATTCGCCTCGAGCTTCCGTTGCGTAAAGATGATGGAAGTGTAGTCGTATATAATGCATACCGTGTACAACACCATGATTCACGGGGGCCCTTCAAGGGAGGATTACGTTTTCACCCCACAGTCACTATGGAGGAGTGTCGCGGACTTGCGGTACTCATGTCACTTAAATCTTCTCTGATGAATATCCCACTCGGGGGGGCAAAAGGCGGTGTTGATTGTGACCCGTCCAGCCTCAGTGATCATGAGCTGGAACAGCTCACGCGGAAGTTCGTGGAGAAGATTCATCGTAACATCGGCCCTACCCTCGATATTCCCGCACCGGACGTTGGTACCAATCCGCAAATCATGGCCTGGATTCAGAATGAGTATTCCAAGATTTACGGTTATACTCCTGCGGTAGTTACCGGCAAACCTGTCGCGACAGGAGGTTCGCAAGGTCGAGAGGAGGCTACCGGGTGCGGTGTCCACATTATACTTCAAGAGTATGCCAGGGCCCGTAAGAAACAATTAACAGACAAAACTGTTGTGATACAGGGGTTCGGTAATGTTGGAAGTAACGCAGCTTCTTTCCTCGAACAGGCAGGGATGCGCATTATCGCAATTAGTGACTCGCATGGGGGGATTTTCAATGATGCAGGACTCGACATTGAAAATGTAGTGGCTCATAAGCGTAAATCGGGTACGGTTGCGGGTGCGAAAGAGTCAGAATCAATTGACAGCACTACTTTACTTGAGCTCGAATGCGACTTTCTGATTCCAGCCGCACTCAGTGCAGTTATCGATGAGTCGATAGCAGAGCGTATTCAAGCCGGGATGGTTGTAGAAGCTGCGAACAGCCCTATTACCTATCAGGGTAATCACATACTCGACCAAAGAGGCATTCCAGTACTGCCGGATATTCTGGTGAATGCCGGTGGAGTCATTGTGAGTTACTTTGAATGGGTGCAGAACATTCAACAATTCTCGTGGCCCCTGAAAACGATCCAGCAACGTCTGCGCGAAAAACTGCACATTGCTTCAGGTGAAGTATTCAAGCTTGCCAGGCAGGAAAAATGCTCTTTTCGGAGCGCAGCTTATCGTATCGCAATAAGCAGGCTGAAGGAAGCCTTCTTCGCAGTCGGTTTTTAAGTGGGTAAGGGAGGATGGATATACAAGCGCGTCCTCCGCTCTTTCAGACCGAGTACCCACTCTTCACCCGCCCGCAGTCGGGTCGGAGCATTCCCATTAATCCTCTTCTGCACCGTTATTAACAATCTTTTCCAGACTACCTGATACTTGCGTAGAAATGGATTGCAAGTGCAAATCTCTCTGTGGGAAAGGGATGGTAACTCCGGCTTCTTTGAATTTTCTGAAAAGGGTAAAGTAATAGTCACTTCGCAGGCCGGATATAACGCTCAACTGACGCATTCGGCACCATACCCTGATTGAAAAATCAAGGCTACTTTCGCCATACCCCTCAAAAAAGATTCGAAGCGGATGGTCAGCATCTTCTCTTGTTATTTCAACCTCTCGTGCCGCTTCTTCAGCTAAGCGGACAATTAGATCGGGATCAGACCCGTAGGAGACCCCAAAAGGAATATTCAACCTGCGCCAGTCATCCGCGTAGGTCCAGGTGTTCACCCGACCAGAAACAAACTCAGAATTTGGTACGATTACATCATCTCCATTAACGGTTCTAATAATCGTTGACCTGATGGCAACATTCTTCACTACACCGGTAACGCCGCTTTCAAGATTAACGATATCTCCGGCTTTTATGGTTTGTTCTGACAGCAGGATAATACCGCTGATGAAGTTATTTACAATTGTCTGCAGTCCGAACCCGATACCAACACCAAGGGCACCTACAATAACGGTGATCTGGCTCAAATTAACTCCCATTGTGGTAATTATTGCAATAGCACCTAAAACCAGGGCCACATAATATCCCAGTGTAGTTATGGAGGTAACTGACCCAAATGATAAGCGCGTCTTTGCATTCAATAAGGTAGCAGCCTTTCTGCGGGCCACTCGCAGAAGGGTCAGTCCGACAAGCAGTAGTAAAATAAATTTCACTATCGATGTAAGAGTGATGCTAATTCCTCCAACAGACAAGAGCGGATAGTAGAGAGTTGACTTTGATTTCTCCCATGACTTGTGTAAATACTTCTCAAAATACACCTGAAGGTTTTCGTGCCAGGGTATTTCCGTCAGAATCTGGTCCAGAAACCAGCCTATTTCATCAGAGAGCGTACTGATCCTATTGTTATTCTTTGAGATTGTTGCAATCAACTCATCGGTTAACTCGTTTTCTTTTAACAGTTGCCTTTCAAGCGCGGAGAGGGCATCTTTAATCTGTTGCGTAGTTGAGGCACTCCGGTCATTAACAACGAGCAGTAACTTTTGAGTCAGAAGGGATTTGCCTGTGTTTGCCTGCGATAGCTCCTCTTCCACCGTTTTCGCAGTAGTGCTCAGGTAGTCACGTTGATCCCGCCAGGACTGAATGACCTCACGCAGGCTTTTCTGTTCTTCATATCCGGCATACCGGTTCAGCCAGATATTTGCAGAAGAGGCGCCAATAGCATTGATTTTCAAGTTGAGTTTTCTCTGCTCTAAAACCTGCTGTCTGATGCCTAAAGATACAATTATGGAGGCGATGCGTGTTTTTTCAATTTTCAATAACTGTTTGTTGGTATTATCCTCTTTCTCCTTCTCCAGTTTTCCTGCCACATTTTCCAGCTTGAGTTCAAAGCGGAGCAATTGGTTATTTATGCTGTTACTTTCTTTTTGTACCTCCTGCAAAAACGCCTCTTCCTGAAGGCTGACCTCTTCAAAGATCTTCTTTGCAGCACTCCATTCCTCTTCTGAAACATGCAGAGCTTTCAGACAGGTTTTTATTAACACTACCCCCTCTTTCTGTAAGACATGGAGATAATCCATCTGTTTCTGCAGTCTGGACATCCGAAGTGTGAGAAGAGAATATTCGGACTGGAAGCTGAAAAGATCGGCTGCTTTTTCAAAAGCAAAAGCTCTTTCAGAGTTAACATGCCTCATTCTGGAATAATCAAACAAAAGTGATTCCAGATTTTTTTTAACGGCAGAAAGCTTTT
>Ga0224514_10000346_pt1 | contig 13740 bp, 17 predicted proteins | sample SF_May12_sed_USG_3_FD_169107 | JGI IMG/M metagenome (GOLD analysis project Ga0224514, IMG submission 169107) | Sediment microbial communities from San Francisco Bay, California, United States - SF_May12_sed_USGS_24 | ecosystem: Environmental > Aquatic > Marine > Sediment | place: USA... | reverse complement strand
GCTTGCCCGGCTAGTTATACCCCCCCCGGCCATCCCGGCCGCCTCACAACACGACCACCCTCTCATGTTCCGCCTGCGCCGGTTTTGTGTCGCCGGCTGCCCCGTTTGTCAAAACTGTGACGCAGTTCCGGTTTCGGACCGCCTGACGTGGCAGACAATATATTCCCCGATAAATCAGATAGATATATCCATATTCCGGGCTGAATCGACGCATTGTTGATGTTGGTACGCAAGTTGCAATTGAGGTGACAGGTAGCAGAAATAACCAATCATCTGGATGGCATGGCGGGGCGTTGTCCGCTGGCCAAAACGGGCAGGAGAGTTACACAGATGCAATTTGCAGATATCAAACTGGATCAGGAGAAGGTCGCCGTACAGGAAGCCGTGCAGGTACCGGTACAGGTGATCGCCATCACCGGTGGTGATGGCATGTCCGGTAAAAGCAGCATTGCTGTCAACCTGGCGCAGGCTTTGAACATGACGGGGCGACGCACCCTGTTACTGGATGCCGACCCCGGCATGACCAACATCCATGTTCTGCTCGGCCTGGAGCCGGAGTTCACGCTGTTTGACGTGCTGAACGGTAACAAAACGCTTGATGAAGTGCTGCTTGACGGCCCCTCGGGCGTGCAGATTATTCCGGCCGCCTCGGGTGGCAGAAAACATGCCGGGATTGGGCCGTGGGAATGTGCCGGACTGGTCAGGGCCTTCAGCGATATCAGCAGCCCGGTAGACACCCTGATTATAGATACCGCCAGCGGCACGGGTGATTGCACGATCAGCCTGTGTCGTGCTGCCGGTGAAGTTGTGATCGTCTTGTGTGGCGACCCGGAATCATTCAGCAGCGCTGTGACACTGATCGAGACCCTGCACCAGGAAAGCGGCATTTCCCGTTTTCGTGTGCTGCCCAGCAAGGTGGCATCGGCAAGCGAAGCCAGCGAACTGTTCACCATGTTGCTGCAGCGCTTCTCGGAAAATCACGAAGTCGTACTGTCCTGTTGTGGTTTTATCCCGCAGGACGAGAACCTGGGCACGGCTGCCAGCATGTGCTGCTCGGTTATCAGCGCCTTTCCACGCAGCCGGTCAGCCATGGCACTGAAGAATCTTGCGACCCGGGTCATGAAATGGCCGCGTAGCGGCCTGCCGGGTGGCCATCTGGAGTTTTTTGTAGAACGTCTTATTCAAAATGAAAACATGGATATGGAGGTGAGATCATGAAAGGCAATGCAGCAAAGTCGTCATCAGAATTTACCAGCAGTAACGAACTGGTCGTCTTGCATGAGGCACTGGTAAAACGAATCGCGTATCACCTGATGAGCCGTTTGCCGGCCAGCGTGCAGGCAGATGACCTCATACAGGCAGGCATGATCGGCCTGATCGAGGCGTCCAGGAAGTTCGATCCCAAGCAGGGTGCAAGCTTCGAGACCTATGCCGGTATTCGTATCCGTGGTGCCATGCTGGATGAAATCAGGCGCACCGACTGGACGCCGCGCTCGGTGCACCGCAAGGCCCGCGAAGTGGCAGAGGCCGTGCGCCGGATTGAAAACGAAAAGGGGCGTGATGCACGTGATGTCGAGGTCGCCGAAGAAATGGGGCTGAGCCTGAACGAGTACCACAAGATACTGAAAGATTCGACCGGGTGCCGGATATTCAGTTTCGAAGACCCGGGCATGCTGGGCGAGGCGGGTACGCAACAGTCCGGGCGGCACGCAGATCAGCCGCTTGAGAACTTGCAGAAGGGTGATTTCAAGCAGGGCCTGGCTGACGAGATCAAGGGACTGCCGGAGCGCGAGCGCCTGGTAATGGCACTTTATTATGATGAAGAGTTAAACCTGCGTGAAATAGGCGAGATCCTTGGCGTGAGCGAATCACGGGTCTGCCAGATCCATGGCCAGGCGCTGATCCGCCTGCGCGCGCGCATGGGTGACTGGCTGAACGACTGAGCACGGGAGTCCGTTATTCGTGAGGGTGATGTGGAGCAGGTAAGGGAGTCGCTGGTGATTGCCTGGTACACACGCCGTGAAGGCGTTGTACGTGGCCCCTTTCCGCCCGACCATATCACCCGCTATATACTGCTCGGCCGGATTCGACTGGATGACGAACTGAGTCACGACCAGTTGTCATGGAGGCTGGCACGTTCGGTGGCAACCCTGTTGCCCGCGGAAATGGTGAAGCTGCAAGGTTGGGAGGATTACCAGCAGCTAATCGAGGCACGCATGCGGGTGGATGAGCGCAAGCAGGACCGCCGTTGCGGGCAATGTCCGAATTGCAGCAACTGCCACCCCGAGAGAAGGGCGCCCGGAGATCGCCGCAAGGGTGACGATCGGCTGCTGATCAATCACTACCTGTACGAGAACAACCAGACACAGAAGGCGCAGCAGGTGCATTCGTGCCGTCTGCGTACCCTGCTGTTGACCCTGTTACTCGCTACCCTGATGTTTGCCTGGCTGGTGCCGGGCTCGCGCTGATAGTGCGCACTCCGAATACGGGTTTCCCTCTCACCATATAGTGCTGCTTGCTACTGGCTTGAGCCGGCCGCTGCAGTTGACTGACTGAAGTTGGTGCCGAGGGCGGGAATCGAACCCGCATGGAGTTTCCCCCGCTGGATTTTGAATCCAGTGCGTCTACCAGTTTCACCACCCCGGCAATGGCAATGAAGTTGTCTTGCGAGCCGTAAGTATAAGGGATACGCCCGCACGGGCAAACGGTAATCCCGACAGGCTGTGCTAACATGCCGCGCCATGCAACGCGCCGATTTCAGCTACCAATTGCCCGCCGGGCGTATTGCCATGCATCCCTGCCCCGGGCGCAGCGACAGTCGCATGTTGTGTATTGATCCAGGCAACAATCTCCTGCGCGATGCTTTATTTAAGGACTTTCCTGACCAGTTACAGGCTGGCGACCTGGTAGTATTTAACGATACCCGGGTCATTCCGGCACGCTTGCTGGGCAGCAAGGAGTCTGGTGGCAAGGTCGAGGTAATGGTCGAACGGGTGCGTAGCAATACCCGGGTGCTCGCCCATGTGCGGGCCAGCAAGTCACCCAAACCGGGGACGCGATTGTGCCTGGAAGGCGCCCTGGAAGCACAGGTCATTGGCAGAGATGACGATTTGTTCCTGCTTGAATTTGGCGGTCAGGAGGATGTGCTGAAAATGCTTGAGCAGTATGGCCACATGCCATTGCCGCCCTACATCGAACGTGCCGATGAACAGGATGATCGCGAGCGTTACCAGACGATCTATGCAAGCACACCGGGTGCTGTGGCAGCACCGACCGCCGGGCTGCATTTCGATGCGACCGTCATGGACCGGCTTGCCGCCAGGGGAGTGAAAACGGCCTATGTGACGTTGCATGTAGGGGCCGGGACGTTCCAGCCCGTCCGGGCGGATAACCTGGATGAGCATGTGATGCACCACGAATATTTCGAAGTGGATGCCTCAACCTGTGAACAGATCGCGCAGACACGCCGCGCCGGTGGCAGGGTCGTGGCGGTCGGTACAACCGTGGTCAGGTCGCTGGAAGCGGCAGCAGTTGATGGCCTGCCCGAGCCCTGCAAGGGTGAAACCGACCTGTTCATCACCCCGGGCTACCAGTTCAAGGTGGTTGATGCCCTGCTTACCAATTTTCACCTGTCTGAATCCACCCTGCTGATGCTGGTGTGTGCGTTCGCGGGCTACCGGCGCACCATGGATGCCTACGCCCATGCCATCGCCGCCGGTTACCGCTTTTACAGCTACGGGGATGCCATGTTTATCAGTGCGCGTGCAGAGCCGGGCGTGCCGGCCGAACTGCCATGAAATTCAGCCTTGGCTGTGTGGACGGGGCGGCGCGCCGTGGCAAGCTGGAGTTTGCGCGCGGCACTGTGCAGACGCCGGCATTTATGCCGGTGGGTACCTATGCCACGGTCAAGGCCATGACGCCGGAGGAGGTGCGCGGTACCGGTGCGGATATCATCCTGGGTAATACCTTTCACCTGATGCTGCGCCCGGGGACGGACATCATCAACAAGCATGGCAGCCTGCATGACTTCATGCACTGGGACGGACCGATCCTCACCGACTCGGGCGGCTTCCAGGTTTTCAGCCTGGGTGCGCTGCGCAAGATTACCGAACAGGGCGTGACATTCAGCTCGCCGGTTAATGGTGACCGGGTGTTTCTTGGCCCCGAGGAATCGATGCAGGTGCAGCGCGAGCTGGGTTCGGATATCGTCATGATTTTCGACGAATGTACGCCGTACCCGGCGACCGAGCGCGAGGCGCGGGAGTCCATGGAGCTATCGCTGCGCTGGGCACGCCGCAGTCGTGATGCGCATGGCGATAACCCGGCCGCCTTGTTCGGCATCGTCCAGGGTGGCATGTACCCGGAACTGCGCGCGGAGTCACTGGCCGGGCTGGTCGACATCGGTTTTGATGGATACGCCCTGGGTGGCCTGTCGGTCGGCGAGGAGAAGGCCGAACGCGAGGCGGTGCTGGCGGCCATCCTGCCGGCCATGCCGGATACTGCGCCGCGCTACCTGATGGGGGTAGGGACGCCGGAGGATATCGTCGAGGCCGTCAGTCGTGGAATCGACATGTTTGATTGCGTGCTGCCGACCCGCAATGCCCGTAACGGGCACCTGTACACGCACGACGGGGTGGTGCGCATCCGCAACAGTGCAAATCGTAGCAATACCGGCCCACTTGATGACTCATGCCCTTGTTATACCTGCCAGAATTACAGTCGTGCCTACCTGCACCATCTCGACAAATGCAACGAAATTCTCGGCGCGCGCCTCAATACCATCCACAACCTGACCTTCTACCAGGGGCTGATGGCTGGGCTGCGCGCAGCAATCGAACAGCAGGCCCTGGCAGCTTTTTGCAGAGACTTTTACCAGCGGCGCGGCACTGTGTCATAATAAGCGGGTTTTACCGGCAATATTGGCCCAGCCGCGGGCCGGGCCATCCATACGTAGTCGCGGATTTGCAAAGGAGCAAGACATGAACTTTTTTATATCCGATGCCATGGCGGCGGCGCCTGCGGGTCAGGGTGACCCGTTGATGAGTTTTTTGCCGCTGATCTTCATCTTCATCGTATTTTATTTCCTGCTGATCCGCCCACAGAGCAAGAAAGCAAAAGAACACAAGCAGATGGTCGAGGCGCTCGCCAAGGGTGACGAGGTGGTAACCAATGGCGGCCTGCTGGGTCGCATCACCAAGGTTGGCGATAATTTCGTCGAGCTGGAAGTTGCCGATGGCACCAGTGTCAAGGTACAACGCCAGGCGGTTGCCAACCTGATGCCAAAAGGCACCATCAAGGGCCTGTAATCAATACAAGGGATTTATTCAGTCATGAACCGCTATGCAACCTGGAAATACCTGCTGATCATTTTCATTGTGGCGACAGGTGCCATTTACGCTCTGCCAAACCTGTATGGCGAGGACCCTGCACTGCAAATTTCTGGCGGCCGTAACGCGGAAGTGGATGCCGATACGGCGGCGACAGTCAGCCGTACGCTTGAAGAAGCCGGCCTTGCCATAAAGCAGGTCGAGTCAGAACCGGGCCGACTGCTGGTTCGCTTCACGGATACGGAGACCCAGTTGGCGGCGGTTGATTTTGTCAAGGCAGCACTCGGCAATGGTTACATCGTCGCGCTTAACCTGGCGCCGGCCACGCCGGGCTGGCTGGAGAGTTTTAATGCCCTGCCCATGTACCTGGGCCTTGATCTGCGCGGGGGTGTGCACTTCCTGATGGAAGTTGATATGCCTGCCGCGCTGGAGAAGGCCATAGATGGTTATGCTACCGAGACACGTAGCCTGTTGCGCGAGGAGAAAATCCGATACCTGCAACTGCGTACCGGGGAACAGGGTGTTCACATGGTATTCAGCAGTGAGCAGGATCGGGACAAGGCGCACGGCCTGCTGGGCGACGAGTTTCAGTCACTATTGATTGAAGTCGTTGAAACGGGCGACAAGGCAGGATTGCTAGCACGTCCGGGTGAGCAGGAAATTCGCGAGATCGAGCAATTTGCCCTGCAGCAAAACATCCTGACCCTGCGCAACCGCGTCAATGAACTGGGCGTGGCAGAGCCGGTAATCCAGCAGCAGGGTACCAGCCGTATCGTGGTTCAGCTGCCAGGCGTGCAGGATACCGCGCAGGCGAAGCGTATTCTCGGTGCGACGGCAACACTGGAATACCGGGCAGTGGACATCGAACATGATGTCCAGCGGGCCGTGGATGGCAAGGTACCGTCCGGGTCGGAGCTGCTATACGAGCGCAATGGTAATCCGGTGCTTCTGAAAAAATCGATCATTGCCACCGGTGACATGATTACCAATGCCCGTTCCGGCCTGGACCAGACCTCGGGCTCACCCATGGTGTCGGTCACGCTGGATAGCAAGGGCGCCAGGAACATGCTGAAGTTCACCAAGGAAAACGTCGGCAAGCCGATGGCCGTGGTGTTCATCGAGAACCGTACCGAGACCACGCTGGTGGACGGCAAGCCGGTCAGCAGGACAGTAAAGGTGGAAGAGGTCGTCAGCGTTGCGACCATTCGTGATGTATTCAGCAAGCGCTTCCAGACTACCGGGCTGGACAGCTCGAGAGAGGCGCATGAACTGGCCCTGGTGCTGCGTTCCGGCGCGCTGGCCGCACCGATCGAGATTATCGAGGAGCGCACCGTCGGCCCGAGCCTGGGCAAGGACAATATTGAAAGGGGCTTTCAGTCAGTACAAATTGGCTTTGTGCTGGTATTGATCTTCATGGCCCTGTATTACCGTGCCTTCGGGCTGGTTGCAGACCTGGCGCTGGCACTCAACCTGGTGCTGATCGTGGCCGTGCTGTCCATGTTGCAGGCGACGTTGACGTTGCCTGGTATCGCCGGCATCGTGCTGACGGTGGGCATGGCGGTCGATGCCAATGTGCTCATCTTCGAGCGTATCCGCGAGGAGCTGCGCAATGGCAACAGTCCGCAGGCGAGCATTCAGGCCGGTTACGAGAAAGCGCTATCCACCATTGCAGACGCCAATATCACCACGCTGATTGCTGCCGTCGTGCTACTGAGTTTTGGCACCGGCCCGATCAAGGGATTTGCCGTTACCCTGTCGATCGGCATTGTAACCTCGATGTTCACCGCCATCATGGGTACACGTGCAGTTATCAATCTGCTTTATGGCGGGCGTCGTAATGCTCGCCTCATGATCTGATCCACGAAGGACTGACACACATGCAAATGTTCACGCTCAAACGCGCCATTGATTTCATGGGGCACCGGAAGATTACCGCGGTTGTATCGGTGCTGCTGGTATTGCTTTCGATTGGCTCGCTGACTACCCGCGGACTGAATTTCGGCATTGATTTCACCGGTGGTACGCTGGTCGAGGTGGGCTATTCACAGCCTGTCAAGCTGGAGGACGTGCGTGGTGCGCTGGCCAATGCCGGTTTCGATCAGGCACAGGCGCAGCATTTCGGCACCACGACCGATGTGTTGATTCGGATTGCACCGAAACCGGGCAAAGAGAGTGCACAGCTTAGCGAAGACGCCATGACCGCGCTGCGCGAGCAGAACCCGTCGGTGGAAATGCGGCGCGTGGAGTTCGTTGGACCACAGATTGGCGAGGAACTGACAGAGCAGGGCGGTCTGGCGATGATCTATGCCCTGATCGGAATTCTTATCTATATTATCGTGCGCTTCCAGTGGCGCTTTGCCCCGGGTGCCGTGCTTGCACTGGTGCATGACGTGATGATTACCCTCGGGTTCTTTTCACTCTTCCAGTTCGACTTTGATCTCACCGTGCTTGCGGCACTGCTGGCGGTCATTGGTTACTCACTAAATGACACGATCGTGGTGTTCGACCGTATCAGGGAGAATTTTCGCAGGATTCGCAAGGGCACCTCCTACCAGATCATCAATACCTCGATCAATCAGACGCTGTCACGCACCCTGGTGACATCCCTGACCACCCTGCTGGTGCTGGTCTCGCTGTTCCTGTTTGGCGGAGAAGTGATTCATGCCTTTTCCCTGGCATTGATTCTGGGCGTGGTCGTCGGCACCTATTCGTCGATCTACGTGGCCAGCGCCATGGCACTGACCCTGGGTATCAGCAAGGCTGACCTGATGACGGCACCGCCGGCAACCGACGGGGCAGAAAGCAGCGAACCCTGATCCAGAGACTGGCAGTAACAGTCAGTCGCTCTTGTCCGGGTCCGGAAAGGGCAGGATGTTGACTGATTCAGGCCGGCTGTAACGTGATTCCTCGACGGCAACGATTTCCATGTTTGCCGCATCACTGCCAGCGCAAGTGTCGTGGGTGAATTCCACCATGCCTTTCAGCACGTCAAACATGATCATTTCCAGTGCTGCGCCATTGATTTTTTTGTCTTTCAGTTTGTTATGCATCCCATATTCCTCAGCCCGGCAGTCATCGGTCGTTCCCGATCCTGCACGACATTTGCTTTCCAAGAGGAATCGGCAATCGGGAGACGGACTTGAGGTGTTGCACGCGCGCCGCTTGTGCGCGCCGGATCAACAGGGGAAGGCTATTTGGCGGCCAGCTCAGGGGTAACGTGCGGCCGTATCGCCTTGAGTATCTCGGCAAATACCTTGGGGTTACCTGATACCAGGTTGCCATTGGCAAGGTAGTCATGCCCGCCGACAAAATCACTGGAAATACCACCCGCTTCCTGGATCAGCAGCACACCGGCGGCCATGTCCCAGCTATTGAGGCCAATTTCCCAGAAACCATCGAGGCGACCGGCGGCTACATAGGCCAGGTCAAGAGCGGCCGAGCCGGGACGGCGGATACCCGCCGAGCGCGGAAACAGGGCGCGGAACATGTCGAGATAGGTATCCAGGTGTTGCTGGGCCTTGAATGGAAACCCGGTTCCCAGCAATGCGCCGTCCAGCCCCTTGCGGTTGCTTACGCGGATGCGTCGTTCATTAAGGAAAGCGCCGGAACCGCGTGATGCGGTAAACAGCTCCTGGCTGAGCGGGTTGTATACCACGGCCTGCTCCATGCGGCCCTTGTGTCGCAGGGCAATGGAAACTGCGAATTGCGGAAAACCGTGCAGGTAATTGGTGGTGCCGTCCAGCGGATCGATAATCCACTGGAAGTCATCGCCGGAATGGGCGCCGCTTTCTTCAGCAAGGATGCTGTGATCGGGGTAGGCCCTGCGCAGGATGCTGATGATTTCCTGCTCTGCCGACTGGTCGACCTCGGTAACGAAGTCGTTACGGTCCTTGCTTTGTACGGACAGGCTGTCGAGCCGGTCCATGTGCCGGACGATTATATTGCCGGCGCTGCGTGCCGCGCGGACGGCGATGGTGAGCATGGGCTGCATGGTGACTGGCCTGCGCAGGTGAAAAAAGGGTGCGAAGCATAACAGAGAAGCACGGATTGTGATATCCGGGCTAGCGCTGTTTTTTCTGCTTGCTGTATTTCTTGCGCAGACGTTCGCGCTCGGCGGGTGACATGCGCTGGTACTGATCACGCTTGTGTTCAACGGCCTCGCGCTTGTCCGCCGGCAATTCCAGGTACTTGCGAGCGCCCCTCAGTAAACGCGCCTGTTCCCCGGGGCTCTTGTCCGGCCAGTTATGCTGGTGTTTGCGCAATACTGTCTGTTCATCCTGGCTCAGGCTGCGCCACGGGATGCCCTGGTCTGCATATGCCGGCACAGTGCTGGCTCCAAGCGATACGGCGAGCAGGGCGGCAATAACGGTTCTCAGGTTCATGTCATGTATTGTTCGGGTTGCCGTGGTCGTCATCAGACCCCGAATCCTTCTGGTTGGCCAGCCACAGGTAGAAATCAAGGTCCTCATAGGTGTCCGGTATCGCCTCAATAGATTGTGCCGTCTGCAGGGGACGTGATTGATCACCCGGCTGAATTGTCCACAAACCGATGGTTACGGCAACCAGCAGCACCGCTGCGGTTGCGTAAGGGGCGAATGTGCGGGCATGGCTGTGGCGATGGCCGGCCAGTGCCACCCTGCGTGCCTGTTGCAGGTCACGCCGCAAGGCATCACTGGACAGGTGGGTATCCAGCTGTGCCGTGCCAAGGTGCGCCCAGCCCTCGTTCTGTGCGCGGCACGTGGAGCATGCGTCCAGGTGCTGTATCAGTGCGGCCTTTTCATCCGGATGTTCGTCGAGCAGGCCCGCCCGCAGGCGATCCAGTTGCTCAGGATCAGGGTGTGCTTGGTTGTGCATGATCCCATACCTCCGCCAGTTGCTTGCGTAATTCCCGCATCGCCCTGAAGTGATGCTGCTTGATGCTGTTCTCGGAACAACCCAGGGTGATGGCCGTCTCACTGATACTCATACCACGCCACTCCCTGAGAATGAAGACCTGTCGCTGTCGCTCGGACAGGGCCTGCAGCGCCTCGTCAATGCGTTCTCTCAGTTCCGTTGCAATATAGCCGACCTCGGGGCCGGTTATGCCGTCGGTTCGCCCGCTGGCAGGCAGTTCAAATTCCGTGTCATCGTCGGCATTCTCACGACGGTTCCGGAACAGCCCGGTCAGGGAAACCAGCTTGTGTTTGCCCTGCTCAAGCAGGCGTTTTCGACGGATATCATTGATCTTGCTGTTGAGCACCGTGCGGAACAGCGCTGGCCAGTCGTCGGCCGGTTTATTGCGATAATACTCAACCAGTTTCAGCATGCTTTCCTGGACTGCATCGAGTGCGCTTTCCCGGTCCCACAACGCCGCATAGGCAACATAAAATGCCTTGTCCTCGTTTGCAGAGAAGAACGCATCGAGTGCCAGGTTGTTTTGCGTGTCATTATCCAAGGCAGCCCCTGGGCTGTTGATGACATGTTGTGATGCTTGCCTGGCTGCCGTTGCAGCTAGCAACGGCAGCCCGGACTTACAGCTACCCAGTATAGCCGATGCCGGTTCTGCGCGAGGAGCGATGATGGTTGTCGCCATCATGGTCATCATCCCGTTCATGGCGTCTGTCCCGGCGTCCGTGCCCGTCCTGTTCTTCGTGTCTGTCGTGGTGGTAGGCGGCATGTCCACGGTGGTGGCGGTTATGACGCTTCAGGGCCCTCCGGTACAATCCGTAGTGATGCCCGTGGTCATGATGGCGATTACCGTAGTAACGGGATCCGGGATGCAACGGGCAGTAGCTGCTGTGATCTGTCAGGCGGATGCTGATGTGGCCGTGTTCAGCCTGTGCCGTGCCTGCCGTTCCCAGCCCCATGGCGCCGACCAGCAGGGTCGAACCAATGAGAGTGCGGATTTTCATGGTACTGCTCCTTTTCGGTTGTCTCAATGACAGCTAACGGGGAGCAGGGGTTTAGGTTAACAGGCCGGTTTGGTTATTTCCCCGGGGGACTAACGGTGCCGATGGTCTGTCCCATCAAGACGGGTGCCCCGGCAGCCAGTGATTCTGTCCACTGTACCTGGTTCGGGCCATACAGCAGGATGACCGTGGAGCCCATATTGAAGCGCCCCATTTCGGCGCCACGATCAAGCTGAACGGCCGGCATATCAGGCTGGTCATGGCGGGTACTCTGCATGGCTTGCCGCAGGCGAGGATTGACCACGCCGGACCAGACCGTTTCCATGCAAGAGACGAAAATAGCGCCGACCAGCACCATGGCCATCGGTCCGCAGGCCGTATCAAACACACAGACCAGGCGTTCGTTGCGCGCGAACAGGCCGGTTATGGCGCGCGTGGTGTGCGGCGCCACGCTGTAGAGCCGGCCCGGTATGTAAACGGTCTCCAGCAGGCGTGCGCTGACCGGCATGTGGATACGATGGTAGTCCCGTGGCGACAGGTACAGTGTGGCGAATTCTCCACCGCTGAAGGGCATGGCGCGTTGTGCATCTCCGCCCAGCAGTGTGATCAGGGAGTAATCATGCCCCTTGGCCTGCAGAATGCGTTGCTCGCTGATCCTGCCTGCCTGACTGACACGACCGTCAACCGGGCAGGCGATGTCGGTAGCGTTGTTCGGCATCGGACGGGTACCGTGCTTCAGTGCACGGGTGAAAAAGGCGTTGAAGTCGGGATAGGCGCTGGCATCGTTTTGCGCTGCCTCCGACATGTCGACATTGAAGCTGTTCACAAACAACCGGATCAGCGGATTCTTCCACCAGCGGGCCCGCCAGCGCGTGGCCAGCCTGACAATCCGTGACAACATCTGGTGTGGCAGTATGGCCAGTGGCCAGGACTTGAGGTGGTCCAGCAGGCTGGCGCGATGCTCTGACATGAGAATGTGACTGATGGCTCAGTGTTGATGTGATGATGATTCGGTCATGCGCAGTACAGGTGCTGTGACCGTAACGCAGATGCCATCCGCACGGTGTAATAACAGTATCACGTTGTCACCTTCAGTCAGCGGCCGCACGGGCCGGAGCAGCATGAGGTGGTAGCCGCCGGGTGCCAGGCTGATGTTACCGGTGGCGGGCACCGTTAGTTCGGAGACCGGTTGCATGCGCGCGACACCGTCCACGACCTGGCTGCGATGGATTTCCACGGCCTCAAAAGCCGGGCTGGACACCGCTTCGATCACCAGCGGGGCGCTGGTCGTGTTTGTCAGGGTCAGGTAGCCGGCAAGCACTGTTGCCCCTGGCGGGGCCTCGCGGATCCATGGGTCGGAAACCTGTAGCGTGTCATCTGCCTGTGCCGGGATGACGCAACAGAGCAGCAAGAAAGCAGTAATAAAGAAGCCGGCCGGTTTCAACGGAAGGCCTTGAGCATCTTTCTGAAATCGCTCGCGATGGCATCAGCCGACAGCGGCGGCGTGAATACGGCATGGTAGTTGCCTTTCGGATCAATCAGTAATAAACCGGCGCTGTGATCAACCAGGTAGCTGTCCGGGCTGGACTCATCGGCAACCTGCATATGCATGATGCCGAGCTGGCGGGTGAGTTGTGCGATGCCCTCTTCACTGCCGGTAACACCGATAAAGTCGCTGTTGAAATAGGTGACAAAGCGTGCCAGTTGTTCCGGTGTGTCGCGTTGCGGGTCGACGCTGACCAGTACGAAGCGAACCGGGGCGTTGTTGTCGGCAAGTTTTCCGGACACACTGTTGAGCACCGAAAGCGTGGTCGGGCAGACATCCGGGCAATGGGTGTAGCCAAAGAACAGGAATGACCAGTGACCGCGCAGCGCTGCATTGTCGAAGGTATTGCCCTGGTGATCGACCAGGCTGAACGGTTCCAGTTGACGTGCAACCGGAAAGCGGGTGGCAGCCAGTTCATCGACCGGTGGCTTGTTGTTCAGCAGTGCCTGCGCGGCCCATATTCCGGTGGCGAGCGCAACTGCGGCTATAATCAGCGTCGGCAGGATGCGGACCGGCGGGTTGGGGTTGCTGTTGGTATCCATGGGCCGCCATTATTCCATAGAGGCGCAAGCGATTCACCATGAAGAATACCAGTCAGGATATAGCAGCAGACCTGTGTCTGGCCAACACGCCGCGAGAACTGATTCGGCGTGGTGAAAAACTGTTCGAGGCGGCAGGCCTGGTATATGGGCATGGTACGGATAATGCGCTCGATGAAGCGGCTGTACTGGTGCTGCACGCATTGCACATAGGTTACGAGCAGCCGGATATCGTACTTGATGAAGTGCTCAGCGCGGAGGGTTGTGACAGGGCAGCACGGTTGCTGGCGCTGCGCATATCGAGCCGCAAGCCGGCCGCTTACCTGATCCGGGAGGCGTGGTTTGCCGGCATGCCGTTTTATGTCGATGAGCGCGTGCTGGTACCGCGCTCCCCGATTGCGGAACTGATCGAGGCACAATTTACACCCTGGATCGATCCC
>Ga0224514_10000344_pt1 | contig 13772 bp, 15 predicted proteins | sample SF_May12_sed_USG_3_FD_169107 | JGI IMG/M metagenome (GOLD analysis project Ga0224514, IMG submission 169107) | Sediment microbial communities from San Francisco Bay, California, United States - SF_May12_sed_USGS_24 | ecosystem: Environmental > Aquatic > Marine > Sediment | place: USA... | reverse complement strand
AAGGGGCAAGCTGGTTAAGCTTGTTGATGTAGGCAAGATTCCGCACCCGGGACGTGGCGCTAACTTTATTGATCCGAAATTCGGTCCCGTCTGGGCAACCAGTCACCTCGGTGATCACACGATTTCACTGATTGGCACTGACCACAAAAAACATAAGAAAAATGCCTGGAAGGTTGTACGCACTCTTGAAGGTGCCGGTGGTGGTTCACTGTTTATTAAAACACATCCTAAATCGAACAACCTCTGGGTCGACACCACGCTCAACCCAGATACATCCAATAGCCAGTCGATTGCAGTCTTTGATTTGAAGAACCTGGATAAAGGATTTGAAAAACTGCCGATCGCCGAGTGGGCCAAGCTGGGTGAAGGTCCCAAACGCGTGGTCCAACCCGAGTATAACAAAGCTGGTGACGAGGTCTGGTTCTCCGTATGGAGTGGTGCAAAACAGGAATCAGCGATTGTCGTTGTAGACGACAAAACCCGTAAGCTGAAAAAAGTGATTAAAGACAAACGTCTTATTACCCCAACGGGTAAATTCAACGTCTATAACACTATGCACGACGTTTACTAACTTCATTGATGGCGCTTTGAGACCTACGCTGCCATCAAAGGCGTCAAATAACTGATTCCAAATCATTTTAAGTGATTCGGTAATCAATGGGATCAGACTCGATTGATTTCTCGTAGAATATTAACTCTATAAGCCCCGCCATCGTGCGGGGTCACTACATACACCGCTCGGCATTTCACTCATTAAACTCCATTAACGGTTTCACTGTATTGGGTAGATTTGCCATGATGATTTCGGCAAAGGCATCCAATGCTTTACTACGTGGATAACTATTACGAAATACCAGTGACACCTGGCGATAGGCATTGGGTAACTCAAGCTTACGTGCCACGATGCCACTATCGGTTGTCCATGAACCCCGCAGTGCCAATGCAGGCACAAGGGTACAGCCAAACCCTGCACCCACCAATTGTAATAAGGTTTCCATACTGGAGGCTCGCAAATCGGCCATTTCACCTTGTTTTTTACGCTCTTTCACATGGCATATTTCCATGGCCTGTTTGGCTAAACAGTGCCCTTCTGATAACAAAAGTAACTCTGTGTTATCCAGATCCTGCTGGCTAATGTCTTCCTGATGATAAAAAGGATGTTTCAGGGGATGTGCCAGCCAAAAGGGTTCATTAAATAAAGGCATACTGGTTAGATCATGTTCTTCAACCGATGTTGCTAGCAAGGCGGCATCAATTTCGTGATTGTGTAATCGTCTCAGCAAGGTATCGGTCATTTCTTCTGACAACACCAGTTTCATTTGTGGATGCTGCTTCTTCAGTGGCATAAGAATCAGCGGCATAAGGTAGGGACTTAATGTTGGAATTGCCCCCACTCGCAATGCGCCGGCCAATGGATCCTGATGTGCCATGGCGAGTTGCTGGATAGCATCGATCTGCTCCATGATCTGGCGTGCATGAACGACAATCTCTTCACCAATGGGCGTAATTTTTACCGAACGATTGGTGCGCTCAAAAATCGTCACGCCCAGTTCATTTTCCAGTTTTTTGATCTGGCCACTTAAGGTGGGCTGGCTAACAAAACAGCGCGCTGCTGCCTTGCCAAAGTGCTGTGTTTCTGCAACAGCGATAACATATCTCAGATCTTTTAGCTTCATAGGGTATTTATCTGGCTAAACATTAATAGGAAAAAGCTATCATATAACTATAAACTAATGTTTAGATGTATCAAATAAATTAGCTGTTACCCAATAAAAAAGGGTTGCTCTAGCAACCCTTCAATATATACCTAACACTTAATTCTGCATTACCAGCCGAATATGGCTCCCTCTAATAACATATTATGGCCTTGATATTCATTTTGCTTGGCATGAATAAATGACTTGGCCTTGCCCCAAACCATTTGAGTATGCCTGTGGTTGATGCCACGCCATCACCTATTGTTAACGAATCCGCCATTTTAAGTTTTGTCTGTGGACTAATCCTTGAGCTTACCGATATGGCTTGATTGGGCATACGCTTGCTCATGTATAGCTGCTTCATTCCAGCACATTGTTCCTCAGTCAGCTTTTTCTTATGAAATACTGTACGTAGTAAGGCTGCCTCACACTTGCCACTTTAAAGACTTTTAAATACTTTCCCCATACCACCCTTTATACCCCTGATAACAGGCTGACGTACCGGATTACGAAAATGATCCAGAACAGAGACTGTTGATAAATTAGGTGGCGAAATACCGCAAATATATTTTCCTATTAAATCATCCGGCGATTTGTATTTATTATTCTTGGCATCTGTTAACAATACAAATTGCAAATTATCAGACAGCATTACCAGTACTTCATGACCTAAATGTGCCATGCGCCATGAAACAAAGTGTGGCCCAGCAAATATAATATCGTATTTATCATTACGCATATCACGCTGGTAGGTTATCCAGTTTTCTGGATACTGATAAATAACTTTAGTTCCTAAGGTTTTGCTTAAATGTGCGGCTATCGGTCCATATAATTTTTGTCCTGCCTCTGCAGACTCTCTTGGCGGTGCCGTCATTAAGATTAAATCCTTGGCAAAAATCTGACTAGGTATTAATAAAGAAACTACAACACTAAGTTTGATTAACCCAGATAACATCTTCCTATTCATACGGCCCCACTCCCTGGTTAATTAGCTAATTTTCAAAGAAAATAACTGCTAATGGTTATTATTGCTTTTATTTAACATGGAGAGTACTACTGATTTGAGTGTGAAATTTAGTGAAGCAAATGTGCCACGCAGCTATAATCGGCTATCTTTTGCGATATTTTAATACCCTATATTAAAACTAGATTATAAACTCTGCTGAATGCATCTTGATTTTTTGCAATATGCAAATGACTATACTCTGGTAAGGCTTTTATCTAATCGTTAGAATGGGGCATCTTACATGAGGGTGAAAACATGGCAGTACCGGTCCTTAATATACCTTCACAGGAGTTAACTAAACGACCTAAACCCTATTTAAAAGTAAAACATTTACAACGTTGGCTAAGTGAACTACCTACTGCCAATACCTTCCGCTCAACCCAGCAATTGCTGAATCAACTTAAAACCATTAACCGTTCTCGTTATCCTGTCCACGAACGTATTCGCTTACTGGACACCTTTCGCCCAACCACACGTGAATTACTGCTGCAGCTGAAACAACCTTTAAAAAACAGCAAATTGCCACTTGATCGAAAACAAAAACTGGCCGCACAGTACATTCAAGAAATTCTGGAAGAAATGGCGTCGGGTTACAAAAGTGTGGTTAGCCAATTAATACTTCGTGACTCGCGTAAAGAGTCAGATGAAATGTTATTACGTGAAGCCATTTACAACAGCATTCAGTATCTGGCTCGCCGCCTGCTAGAAAGCTACCTGATCTATGCACCAGAGCCTTACGATGTATGGCGTGAACTACATCAACTTTATAATTATGCAATACAAACCGGTATACACAATTTACCCGTTGACGATCCTTATCCTGATTATATGTTACCCGTTGCCTATACCATTGAGCTGGTTTACAAGCGTATTTTGCTACTCTCCTTGGCGGCCCCCTATCACTTAATGCAAAATGAAGCTGAAGAACTTTATTACTTACTGAGCTCATGGTGTAATGAATGCCATATCTATCCAGCCATTGAGCAAGACACTGATAATGAGTTTGTTTTTGATCTGGCAAGCGACTTACCACCGCGTTATTTCACCAAGGAAATGGACTGGCAACCACTCAATGGGCGTGTACTGGATATAAAAGCAGTATGTTTACGACTGGATAATTTTTTACAGAATTTCTTACACCAGGAAACCATTGACGACACACATTCACTAGTTGAAGTACAACAACGTGATATGTTGATTCGCCTGGCACAGGCACTTGAAGGTACTCTGTCACGTCAAACTGACCGCCGTAGTGCAGGGAATAATGTCCGCATAGCAGTAGGACTTAATGCGGCCCATTACACTATTTCGCAAAAGATACCCTTCTCGCCAGAAATGGATGAATTAAAGCTAAAAGGTCAACATAACCTTGAACCTTCCCTGTTTGCTGGCGCCTATAAAACGGCACTGGAGAATGACCGCCGACATAGCCACATGGATTACACTACCTATAACTGGAGACAAAATAATGCCAGCACAACAGGTTCCGCATTAAGTTGTTCTCTGGACAATGAAGAACAGACTGTCAAAGTTGGCGAACTGGTTGCCTATTGCGCGCAAGAAAAAACCTGCCCCCGATGGAAAGTAGGCCTGATTCGCTGGCTTAAGTTTCAAACTGATTCAGGTATTGATATGGGGGTGATGAATTTATCACATACTGCAGTACCGGTTGCCATTAAAGCCATCAACGGTATAGGCAAAGGCACAGATTATTTTCGTGGTTTAATGATTCCCAAGCAGGTTTCAATTCACCAGACCCGCAGTCTCGTCGTCCCTGCAGCCCTGTATGATGTAAATACCATACTCGTCGTTAATATGAAAAACCGTTTTTTTCACATCAAGCTGACTAAGCAATACTTATCCACGCGTTCATTTACCCAGTATAAATTTGAGGTAGAGGTACTGGAAGAATAACAACTACTCAATATTGATATACCTTGATATACGTTGAATACCAAAAAGGTTGCTCATTGATAAGTTGAGCCACATTTTTTAAGTGCTGGTTAACCTTCTTTTTCAGTTTTCTGTCGTTCAGTTTATTCGCCAATATCAGACTACTCTCAGCCAGCAATGCGGATGGCGAAGGCATAGCTTCATCCAGTATTGCGCTTGAATATTCTTTATACTTTAATAATGGCTGCTGGTTAAGTTGCCAACCTTTATCGTTATAAAACCATTGCCAGCTTGCCTCTACTAATTTTTTAACAGGACGATAATTTTTTTCAGATCCCGTATATATCGCCCAATCCAACAAACCTTTTGCTAAATAAGCAGCATCTTCCAGCCCGGCATTGCCAAAAGATTTATTGGCTACAGCACGGTAAAGCTGTTTACCAGCCCAGAAATTTCCAAGAATATAATTTTGTAATCGATTCGCAGCCTGGTGATATTTCTCACTCTCGGTATCGAGTCTGGCACCTGCTACCAGCGCAGATAAAACCAGACCATTCCATGCTGCCACTTTTTTTCTGTCAACCGGTAAGCTTCTTAGTTTGCGAGACCCCAGCATTTTATTGCGTGCCGAATCGAATAAATTTCTAATTTCCGTTACTGGTTTATTTAACTGTCTGGCAATCCCGTCTATTGAGTTAGACACTGCCAAATGATGTCCGCCTTCAATATCATCCGGACCCTGCAATTGCCATATTTCATTAACAACATGCATTTCATCTTTATTAAGAATTTTAGTTAACTGCTCCCTATCCCAAAGGTAATAACCACCCTCTACATTCTTGTCATCAATGGCTGACATGCTGGCAATAAAAGCACCTGTGTTATCACTCATTTCTTCCAGTATAAAATCCAGCGTCTCACGGCCAATTTGTTCATAATCTTTTTCTCTAAAAACTTTTGCCGCTTTAAGATACAAGCTTGCCAATAATGCATTGTCATAAAGCATTTTTTCAAAATGGGGAATTTGCCAGCCTGGATCGACAGCATAACGGTAAAACCCTCCACCCAATTGATCTCGCAAGCCCTGGGAAGCCATGATATTTAGCGTCAGCCTCAAAAATTTTTCCAGTCGCTCATTTTTGTTTTGTTGGTAAATATCCAGCAAAGCATCAAGTTGAGGCACTGAAGGAAACTTGTTTTGCTCGCCGAAGCCACCCTGCATCTCATCTGCCTGGATAAAGGTTTGATTAAGAAAATTTTGTTTTAGCGTTCCTGTAAAGTTTTTTGTTATTTGCTTTTTGGTTATTTTTTCACTGCCTGCCAGTTCAATACTGGCCTGAGCGGCAACACCCTCAAGCTCTGCAGCGCGGTTCTGCCATTCACTGAGCATACTATTTAATAAACCCTGAAAATCAGTCGGTGGTAAATATACGACACCAACCAGAGGATGGCCCTTTGGCGTGATAAACACATTCAATGGCCAACCGGCATAACCTCGCGTTTTTTCAACAAAGTCAATGAGTCGGCTATCCAATGATGGATTGAGTTCACGGTCAACCTTTACCGGAATAAAATATTCATTAAGTAACTGGGCAATTTCCGGATTACTATAACTTTCCCGCTGCATCACATGACACCAGTGACAGGAAAAATAGCCACTGGAAACAAATAGCAACTTATTTTCTTTTTGCGCGAGTTTTACCGTTTGTTCATTCCATTCCTGCCACTGCACAGGGTCATTGCCATGCATGTCAAGATAAGGGGATTGATGATTTTTTAACTGGTTTTCACGAGCTACTGCATTAAAACAGAGCAAACAGCTGATTAAGAGAAATGGGAGGTGTCTTGTCATTATTATAATTCCTTTATCCATAGAATATATAACAACGTTTTTAGAAAAAAATTCCCTATTTTAGAGAATTATCACGAGCTTATTGATCATCACGATTCAAGGCTTCTTCTTCTGCAATGGCTTTATCAAACTCTTCTTCCATCTCTTCATCGCTCATTTCTTTTGCTTCATCTACCCGACGACGAATGACACGAGAAAAGATCAGGCCCGCTTCAAATAATAACCACATGGGAAATGCCAGCATTACTTGAGAGATAATGTCGGGTGGAGTTAATAACATACCTAAGACAAAGGCCCCGACAATAATATAGGGCCGTTTTTCGGCAAGTTTCTCTGCCGTTGTTACCCCTGCCAGAATTAACAAGATTGTTGCAATAGGCACTTCAAAGGCTACACCAAAAGCAAAAAACATCTTCAAGGCAAAATCCAGATAAGTGGCAATATCCGGTGCATGAGTAACACCTTCAGGTGTTGTAGCTGCCATAAAACCAAAAACGACTGGAAACACCAGAAAATAGGCAAAAGCCATACCGACATAAAACAAGATAATACTGGAAAACAGTAACGGGAAAGCCAGACGTTTTTCGTGTTTATACAGTCCTGGTGCGATAAATGACCAGGCCTGATGAAGAATGACCGGTATCGCAATAAAAACAGAGGCGACTAGCGCTAATTTAAACGGCGTTAAAAAAGGTGAAACTACCCCGGTCGCGATCATTTGCTGGCCTTCAGGTAGCTGATTGATTAAGGGTGCCGCCAGGAAATGATAAATATCATTGGCAAACGAAAATAAACCTAAAAAGATAACAAAAACAACAATCACTATACGTAACAAACGATCACGCAACTCTATCAAGTGCGCCATAAAAGGCTGTTCAACGTCTTTTGAGTACTGAGCCGCCTGAGGATCCTGCTGTGATTCTTGCTCGGTGTTATTTGTCATTATCTTTAGACGCTGATGACGCTTTATCTATCGTTTCAATATCAAGATCGGCAGCATCATAATGACCTGACTCATTTGACGTCATCTCGTCTTCCCAATCTTCTTTATTTTCATCGGCAGCTTGCTGGTTTGCTTTCTGGTAGGCCGCTTTTTGATCAACATCGTCGATGGCTTTTACCAGGTAATCGGGTTCTTGATCTGATCCCAGGTCATCTTCTTCGAGACTAAAACGATCGGTATTCATGATCTGTTTAATTTCATCCAGGCCCGCATCACGTTCAATGGCTTTTTTCAGTTCTTCCTGCTGAATTTCCTTATCAATGTCTGCTTTTACATTACTAATGAAACGTCGTACACGACCTAACCAACGTCCAGCAGTACGCGCTACCTCAGGCAACCTTTCTGGCCCAATAACAACCAGACCAACAATGCCAATGATGATTATTTCAAGGAAACCAATATCAAACATAACAATTCACGTTAGTTATAAATTTATGTAACACTCATTGTTAACTTATGATTTACTCTCTTCCTTCTTGGTCACTTCACCTTCGATAGTCTGACCTTCTGCACTTTCAATCTTGGCGCTGTCATCAGTCTTGGTTTCTTCTTCCTTAACTGAAGTACGGAAACCCTTAACAGCGGCACCTAAATCTGAACCAACATTGCGCAGACGTTTTGCACCAAACAACACCAAAACAATAACCAGAATAATAATTAATTCAGTAACACCAAATCCCATTTTGATTCTCCAATTCGCTTAAATATCAGTGAAAACCTGGCAGATTATTTCCACCAAGTAAATGAATATGTAAATGAAACACCACCTGACCGCCACCAGCACCCGTATTGATAATGGTTCGAAAACCGCTATCAAGACCTTGTTGCCTGGCAATATCAGATAACTTACGCATCATGTATGCAAATAACGCATCATGACTTTCTTCCAACTCATCCAGACTTTCTATATGAATACGCGGAATAGCTAACAAATGCACTTCCGCCTTTGGATAAAGATCCTTGAAGACCATCATATGATCATCTTCATAAACCACGTCGGCAGGAATTTCTCCGGCAGCAATTTTGCAAAACAGGCAATCGCTCATCGCTTAGCCCTTATCCCTGTTCGCTTTTTCTTCAAGGCCAGAGATACCAAAGCGACGTGCCAGTTCATTCAGCACATCTTGATGACTCAAACCCTGTTCAGATAACATCACCAGGGTATGGAACCAAAGATCGGCTGTTTCATAAACAATCTTGTCTCTATCGCCATCTTTGGCGGCCATCACAGTTTCAGTCGCTTCTTCACCGATTTTCTTCAAGATAGCATCCAGACCCTTACTATATAGTTTAGCAACATAAGAACTCTCCGGATCCGCCGCTTTGCGTTCCTCAAGCACTTTTTCCAGCTGTTGCAATATATCGTTCATGATTTATTTCTTGTAGATTTCATCAGGGTCTTTAACTACGGCTTCCACTTCAACCCATTGCTCATCTTGTAACTGTTTATAAAAACAATTGTGACGACCGGTATGACAGGCAATGCCGCCCAGTTGTTCCACTTCTATCAGGATAACGTCGTTATCACAGTCAAGTCGAATATCCTTGATAATTTGCACATGACCAGATTCTTCACCTTTACGCCATAACTTATTGCGTGATCGAGACCAGTAAATCGCGCGGCCTTCTTTTACCGATAACGCCAGCGACTCACGGTTCATCCAGGCCATCATCAGGACTTTACCGGTTCCGGTTTCCTGCGCAATTACCGGCACCAGACCATCTTCAGTCCATTTAATATCATCTAGCCAGCTGTTGTTCATAACCTGACTTCAATTCCTGCTGCGGCCATTGTACGCTTGGCTTCTTCTACCGTGTGTTCGCCAAAGTGGAAAATACTTGCTGCCAGTACTGCATCGGCCTTACCTTCTTTCACACCTTCAACCAGATGTTTTAATTCACCTACACCGCCGGAAGCAATCACCGGAACGATAACGGCTTCAGATATCGCCCGGGTAAGTTCCAAATCAAAACCAATCCTGGTGCCATCTCTATCCATGCTGGTTAACAAGATTTCTCCGGCACCGTAATCGACCATTTTCCTGGCCCATTCGACGGCATCAATACCCGTAGGTTTGCGACCACCGTGGGTAAAGATTTCCCATTTATTGGGTTCACCTTCTTTGCTGACCTTTTTGGCATCAATGGCTACCACGATACATTGTGAACCAAATTTTTCTGCTGCTTGTTTAACAAACTCAGGATTAGACACCGCGGCAGTATTAATGCCGACTTTATCAGCCCCAGCATTTAACATGCGACGAATATCTTCAACGGTACGTATGCCGCCACCCACTGTTAAAGGAATAAACACCTGGCTGGCAACATCCTCAACCATGTGCACGATAGTTTCACGATCATCCGAACTGGCCGTTATATCTAAAAAGGTAATCTCATCGGCACCCTGTTCATCATAGCGACGTGCCACTTCCACAGGATCACCCGCATCACGAATATCGACAAACTGCACGCCTTTAACCACTCGACCGTTATCAACATCAAGACAAGGAATAATGCGTTTTGCTAGACTCATTTACTTTCTCGTCAACTCGTCTGCCATTTTCTGTGCCTCAGCAAAATCCAAGGTACCTTCATAAATCGCACGACCTGTAATCGCACCCATAATACCTTCATCAGCAACTTCACATAACGCTTTAATGTCATCCATGTTAGTGATACCACCTGAAGCAATTACGGGAATCGTTATTGCTTGCGCCAGCTTAACAGTAGCCTCTACATTGACACCCTGCATCATGCCATCACGACTGATATCGGTATAAATAATAGAAGCCACACCATCATTCTGGAAGTGTTGCGCCATATCAATAACGTCATGCTTGGATAATTTCGACCAACCATCAATCGCCACTTTGCCATCTTTGGCATCCAGACCAATAATAATATGGCCAGGAAATTCAATACATAAGTCTTTTACAAAGTGAGGTGCGTTAACCGCTTTAGTACCAATAATCACATACTGCACACCGGCATCCAGGTAACTCTGTACGGTATCTTCATCACGAATACCGCCACCGATCTGTACCGGTAAATCAGGGTAGGCAGCACAAATGTCATGAACCACACCGGCATTCATAGGTTTGCCTTCAAAAGCACCATTTAAATCAACAATGTGTAAGCGTCTGGCTCCCGCTTCTACCCATTGGCCTGCCATAGCAACAGGGTCTTCGGAAAAAATGGTTTCATCTTCCATCTTGCCCTGACGTAAACGAACACACTTACCATCTTTTAAATCGATTGCCGGTATAATGAGCATTGCCTTAGTCTCTTTCTCTTTAAAATTTTTGGTCTATTAGTTTATAAAAATCTATACCTTCCAGTTAAGGAAGTTTTCATACAGTTGCAAACCGGAATGCTGGCTTTTTTCCGGGTGAAACTGCACTGCAAATATATTGTCTTTAGTCACTGCCGTGGTAAAGGTTAAACCATATTCACTGGATGCGGCGATAGTGTCTGGCCCGGCAGGCTCTACATAATAACTATGCACAAAGTAAAAACGTGCATCCTGTGGAATACCTTTCCACATGGGATGTTCGATCACCTGATGTACCTGGTTCCAGCCCATGTGGGGAATTTTCAGTTTTTCGCCACTGGCATCTTTCAAATTTTCACCAAAGTAACGTACTTCACCGGGGAAAACATTTAAACAATCGACACCATTGTTTTCTTCACTATGCGTCATCAATGCCTGCATGCCAACACATACACCTAATAACGGTTTGCCCGCATTAATCACATCAGTAACTACGCCATCCATACCCAGGCGTTTTATTTCAGCCATGCAATCACGAATTGCACCAACACCGGGCAATACCAAACGATCCGCTTTACGCAAAACATCGGGGTCACTACTAACAATAACCTGTTCATTACTACGAACATGTTCTAATGCCTTGGCAACCGAGTGAAGGTTGCCCATGCCGTAATCGATAACTGCAACTGTGCTCATGGGAAAATAAAAATGATTTACATGTAATCGTTAGATGTAAGTTGGATTATAAAAGGTACGCTACGTTTATAGCGTACCTTTTGTTGAAGGCATCATTCCCTTCATACGTGAGTCTGCTGTAATAGCCATACGCACTGCACGACCAAAGGCCTTGAATACGGTCTCGGCAATGTGGTGCGCATTATTACCCCGGATATTATCAATGTGTAATGTCACCAGCGCATGATTCACAAACCCCTGAAAAAATTCCAGAATCAAGTCCACATCGAACTCACCAATGCGGGCACGCGGATAATCCACACCATATTCCAGACCGGGACGACCGGAAAAATCAATTACCACGCGTGACAAAGACTCGTCCAATGGCACATAGGCATGACCATAACGCACAATTCCTTTCTTATCACCCAGGGCTTTGGCAAAAGCTTGCCCCAGAGTAATGCCAATATCTTCCACCGTGTGGTGATCATCAATCTGGGTATCGCCCTTGGCCTTGATAGAAATATCAACCAAACCATGACGCGCGATTTGATCCATCATGTGATCCAGAAACGGTACGCCGGTATCAAATTCTGATTTACCCGTTCCATCCAGATTCACGCTGACCTCAATCTGCGTTTCCAGTGTGTCGCGCTTAACAGTGGCGCTACGCTGTGTCATGTTGCACTACTCCAAAATCAAAAAAATCTGCCCTGAGCTGAGCCAACCCCCGCTGCTCCAGACAGAAATAGTAACTAACTATATATAGGATACCGTTATCTCAACAACGGTGGAACCAATTTGTGCAAAAACAGACCAAAAAACAAGCGCATAGATACCCATTTTAATAAAAACAGGCGCTACTTCCTGGTAAAATGTGCTTTAATTAGTAGCAAGTAAAGGGATCAACACCATGACAAGGCCTGTTGCACACCAAATAACCCACAATTATAAACAGGCACTGAGAACAATAGTCCATGAGTAAAGACCGCGTAGTAAAGTTGGCGGATATCCGCGCCAACTGCAAAAACTGCAGCCTACTGCAACTTTGCCTGCCCATGGGGCTGGCAGAAGGCGATCTGGAAAAACTCGATAGCATTATGCAACGTCGTAAACCTGTGCAAAAAGGCGATTACCTCTATCAAATGGGCGATGCTTTCAAAGCCGTCTACGCACTACGCTCTGGCTCATTCAAGACTTTCACCACTAATGCCGAAGGCCAGGAACAAATTGTTGGTTTTTATTTGCCTGGCGAACTAATGGGAATGGATGCGATTAATGCCAATCAGCACATTTGCTCTGCAAAAGCGCTGGAAACCACCAGTGTATGTGAAATTCCCTATGAACGACTGGAGCAGCTAAGCCTGGAAATTCCCGGCCTGCAACATCATTTGCTCAGCCTGATGAGCAAGGAAATCCAGCACGATCAATGCAAACTGATGATGGTGGCCAAACTACCTGCTGAAGGGCGAGTTGCCAACTTTATTATTAACCTCTCCGAACGCTTCAAAACAAGAGGCTATGCGGCCAATGAATTTAATTTAAGCATGTCACGTAACGACATTGCCAACTTGCTAGGGCTGGCTGTAGAAACCATCAGTCGTATCCTGACTAATTTCCAGGAACAAGGTATTTTGAAGGTTGAGCGCAAGCATATTGAAGTGCTGGATATTCAGCAATTACGCCGGATTTCATCGCAATGCCCCTCCGTTAGCCAGGCTACAAATAACAGCACCTCACATACCGCCTAACCACTCCCAAGGTTAGTCTTTTATAATATTCCTTAATTAGATTTGATCCAGATCAACTCGCCTGATTACATTTAATGCCACTCTTATAAATTACTGTGGAGCTCCGCAGTAACTGCTAACCGCAAAAGAAGGGTAAACCTATGCAAGCGCAAAATACGTATAACTACAAAGTCGTGCGCCAGTTTGCTGTGATGACAGTCATCTGGGGTATCGTCGGCATGCTGGTGGGGGTGATTATTGCTGCCCAGTTAGTATGGCCGGAACTGAATTTTGACACACCCTGGCTAACCTATAGCCGCTTGAGACCATTGCATACCAATGCCGTGGTCTTTGCCTTTGGGGGATCCGCCCTGTTCGCCACCTCATATTACGTGGTGCAACGTACCTGTCAGGTCAGACTGTTTTCAGATGGACTGGCCGCGTTTACGTTCTGGGGTTGGACGCTGGTTATTTTACTGGCGGCGATTACTCTGCCATTGGGATTCACCTCCGGTAAAGAATATGCCGAGCTGGAGTGGCCTATCGACCTGCTGATTACCGTGGTCTGGGTAAGCTATGCCATTGTTTTCTTTGGCACTATCCTCAAGCGACAAGTACCGCACATCTATGTCGCCAACTGGTTCT
>Ga0224514_10000343_pt1 | contig 13809 bp, 14 predicted proteins | sample SF_May12_sed_USG_3_FD_169107 | JGI IMG/M metagenome (GOLD analysis project Ga0224514, IMG submission 169107) | Sediment microbial communities from San Francisco Bay, California, United States - SF_May12_sed_USGS_24 | ecosystem: Environmental > Aquatic > Marine > Sediment | place: USA... | reverse complement strand
GATGTGCCGGTATTAAATCTGATATTAGGTGATGGCGTGCACTGGTTCTTTGCCAAGATGTCCATCTTCCTGTTCGCCTTCCTGTGGTTCCGGGCGACTTTCCCACGTTATCGCTATGATCAAATCATGCGTTTGGGTTGGAAAGTCTTTATCCCTATCACCATTGTTTGGTTGCTAGTGTTAGGCATTGCTATTTTAATGGGCCTGCCACCCTGGTTCAGTGCAGCGTAAGCTTCAGAGGATATAGTTATGAGTCATATATTTAGAATCCTTAAAAGCCTGACACTTAAAGAGCTGCGTAGCGGTTTATGGGTGACGTTGCGGCATTTCTTCGTGAAGAAAATCACTTTACAGTACCCGGAAGAAAAAACACCATTATCTCCTCGTTTTCGTGGCCTACATGCTCTGCGCCGTTATCCTAATGGTGAAGAACGTTGTATTGCCTGTAAGTTGTGTGAGGTAGTCTGCCCGGCTTTGGCAATTACCATTGAATCTGAAGAACGTGAAGACGGTACTCGTCGTACCACACGTTACGATATTGATTTAACCAAGTGTATTTTTTGTGGCTACTGCGAAGAGTCCTGTCCGGTTGACTCAATTGTTGAAACACATATTTTCGAGTACCACGGAGAAGAACGTGGTGACTTATACATGACAAAAGAAAAACTGTTGGCAGTGGGTGATGAATATGAAAAAGAAATTGCTGCCGCACGTAGTCAGGATGCTGCATACCGATAAGAGAATAAATGATGAGTGTTGAACAATTACTTTTTTATATTAACTCTGCCGTGGTGATATTTGGTGCCACGATGGTGATTACAGTGAAGAACCCGGTGCAGGCAGCGTTGTACCTGGTATTGACCTTCTTTGCCTGTGCCGGTATCTGGATGTTACTGGAAGCGGAGTTTTTGGCTATCGCACTGGTGCTGGTTTATGTGGGTGCTGTGATGGTGTTATTCCTGTTCGTGGTAATGATGCTGGATATTAACGTGGCAAGAATGCGCGAAGGCTTTATTAAGTTCTTACCCGTTGGTATTACTGTCGCATTGGCAATGGCGTCAATGATGATTGTTATTGTTGGCCCTGAATACTTCGGTCTGGAAAAGGTCATAGAACCTGCACGACATGCGGCCGATTACAATAATACCCGGGAACTGGGGCTGGTGTTGTACAGCGTATATGTTTATCCGTTTGAAATTGCCTCGGTGATTTTGCTGGTCGCGATTGTGGCAGCCATTGCCTTGACGTTACGTCGTCGACCACAAACCAAATACCAGAGCCCGGAAAAACAAGTGGCTGTTAAACGTGAAGATCGTGTGCGTATGGTAAGCATGCCTTCGGAACAGAAGAAATAGAGCGAGTCGCCATATGATTGCCTTGTCTGATTACTTAATACTTGCTGCGATACTCTTCAGTTTGAGCGTGGCGGGTATTTTTCTTAACAAGAAAAATGTCATTGTTTTGTTAATGGCAATTGAGTTGATGCTGTTATCGGTTAATCTCAACTTTATTGCGTTCTCTCATTACCTTGGGGATAGCGCCGGTCAAATTTTTGTGTTCTTTATTTTAACAGTTGCAGCAGCCGAAGCTGCGATTGGTCTTGCGATACTGGTTGTGTTGTTCCGTAATAAACGCACCATTAATGTTAAAGAACTGGATAGTTTGAAGGGGTAGGGCATGTTTGAAAATATGGAAAATGTCTACCTCTGGATCGTATTGACACCATTAATCGGTTCAATCATTGCCGGTTTGTTTGGTAAACAGGTAGGTCGTGCCGGTGCTCATTGGGCAACCATTATAGGTGTTGGTATATCATGCTTGTTATCCATGGTTGTTTTCAAACACATGGTGATCGATGGTGCGCAAGCCTTCAATGGTACTGTATATACATGGATGGCCAGTGATGGTATTAATTTTGAAATTGGTTTCCTGATTGATAAGCTAACGGCCATGATGATGGTGGTGGTGACCTTTGTCTCGTTAATGGTACATATCTATACTGTTGGTTACATGCATGATGATCCCGGTTATCAACGTTTCTTCAGTTATATCGCGTTGTTTACCTTTTCGATGTTGGTGTTGGTTATGTCTAACAACTTCATGCAACTATTCTTCGGCTGGGAAGCAGTAGGTTTAGTCTCTTATTTATTGATCGGTTTCTGGTACAAAAAAGAAACCGCCATTTATGCAAATTTAAAGGCCTTCCTGGTTAATCGTGTGGGAGACTTTGGTTTCCTGTTAGGGATAGCCGCGGTACTGATGTATTTCGGTTCCATGGATTACGCTACTGTATTTGCCAATACTGATAAAGTAGCCGGGCAGACCATGGAAATTATTCCAGGTAGTGACTGGTCGGTGATGACAGTCATTTGTATATTGTTATTCATCGGTGCCATGGGTAAATCAGCTCAAGTTCCATTGCACGTCTGGCTACCTGATTCAATGGAAGGTCCTACACCGATTTCAGCATTAATTCATGCTGCCACCATGGTCACCGCCGGTATCTTCATGGTGACAAGAATGTCGCCATTGTTTGAATTATCAGAAACAGCACTCAGTTTTGTATTAGTGATTGGTGCGATTACGGCGCTGTTCATGGGCTTCCTTGGTTTAATTCAGAATGATATTAAACGTGTCGTGGCTTACTCAACTTTGTCACAATTGGGTTACATGACCGTTGCCTTGGGTGCCTCTGCTTATGCGGCGGGTGTATTTCACTTGATGACGCATGCTTTCTTTAAAGCTTTGTTATTCCTGGCTGCTGGTTCGGTGATCATTGCCATGCACCACGAACAGGATATACGCAAGATGGGTGGCTTACGTAAGTATATGCCCATCACCTGGTTGACCTCACTGGTCGGTTCTCTTGCCTTAATTGGTACTCCAGGTTTTGCCGGGTTCTTTTCTAAAGATTCAATAATTGAAGCAGTTGGGCATTCAACTATTGCCGGTTCCGGGTTTGCTTACTTTGCAGTATTGGCAGGCGTGTTTATTACCGCTTTATATAGTTTCCGGATGTACTTCCTGGTATTTCATGGCAAGGAACGCATGGATGAACATACCCGTGAACAATTACATGAATGTCCAAAAGTGGTGACGATTCCATTAATTTTGTTAGCTATTCCTTCTGTGTTTATTGGGGGACTATTTGTCGACAGCATGGCGTTTGGTGATTTCTTCGGTGATGCGGTATTTGTTTTGCCACAACACGATGTGTTGGGTGAACTGAGCAAAGGTTTCCACGGTGCCTGGGCCATGATGCTGCACTCATTGCAAACAGCGCCATTCTGGTTAGCCTCGGGTGGTGTGCTAACAGCATATATTTTCTATATGAAGCGTCCTGACATTCCTGAAGCCATTAGCAAGATTCAAGGCCATTCATACCTTGCTGGAAAACAAATACTACTTCGATCGCTTTAACGAAATTTTCTTCGCTGGTGGCGGTCGCGGTATTGGCCGTGGGCTCTGGCAGTTTGGTGATGTGAAAATTATTGATGGGTTGATTATTAATGGATCTGCACATTTTGTGGGTTGGTTCGCCGGTGTGATTCGTAGAGTACAGACCGGTTTCCTTTATGATTATGCGTTTGCCATGATTCTGGGCTTAATTGCCTTGATCTGGTTATTTGTAATGTAACGATTAGAAGAAGAAAGGTTACGTAGCATGTTTAGTGATTGGCCTTTATTAAGCCTGGTAATTTGGATTCCGGTACTCGGTGGTATTGTCGTGCTTGTTGCGGGGAGCTATACCAATTCAGCAACGGCACGTATTATTGCCTTACTGTTTTCGATTATTACCTTTGTGTTATCCATACCTTTATATACTGATTTCAATACAGCAACGGCTGCTATGCAGTTTACTGAGTTGAGCCCATGGATCACGGCATTCAAGATTAATTATCATCTGGGTATTGATGGAATATCCATGCCATTAATTATTCTGACCACCTTTATGACAGTGATTGTTGTGATTGCAGGTTGGGAAGTTATCCAGGATCGCCCCGCGCAATACATGGCTGCTTTTTTAATTATGGCCGGTTTAATGAATGGTGTGTTTGCAGCATTGGATGCGGCACTGTTCTATGTGTTCTGGGAAGCCATGTTAATCCCGATGTTTATTGCAATTGGTGTATGGGGTGGACCGCGTCGCGTTTATGCGACGATCAAGTTCTTCCTCTATACTTTTTTTGGTTCGGTATTCATGTTAATCGCATTGCTCTATTTGCGACTGGAAAGCGGCAGTTTTTCGATTTTAGATTTCCATGCCTTTAAAATGGATTTAGATGTACAGATACTGATCTTTATTGCATTTTTGCTAGCCTTTGCCGTTAAGGTTCCCATGTGGCCAGTACATACCTGGTTGCCGGATGCGCATGTTGAAGCACCAACAGGGGGTTCGGTAATTTTGGCGGCGATCATGCTGAAACTGGGTGCCTATGGTTTCTTACGCTTCTCATTACCCATCACGCCAGATGCCAGTCATCATCTGGATTGGTTAATGATTAGCTTGTCATTGATTGCCGTGGTGTACATCGGTTTTGTAGCGTTAGTGCAGCAGGACATGAAAAAACTGATCGCGTATTCATCGATTTCGCATATGGGTTTTGTAACGCTGGGTTTCTTTATTGCATGGAATATTCTGGATAACACCGGCAAGCTTGATGGTGCAGCCATGGGTATGCAGGGTGCGATTGTACAAATGATTTCGCATGGCTTTATTTCTGGTGCCATGTTCCTGGTTGTCGGTGTGATGTATGATCGCCTGCATAGCCGTGAAATTAGTGCTTATGGTGGTGTAGTAAATACCATGCCCAAGTTTGCGGCGTTTGCGGTATTGTTTGCCATGGCCAATGCCGGTTTACCGGGTACCTCAGGATTCGTTGGTGAATTCATGGTTATTCTGAGTGCCTTTAAAGCCAATTTCTGGTTTGCCTTCCTGGCAGGAACTACCTTGATTTTAGGTGCAGCCTATACCTTGTGGATGGTTAAGCGTGTCATCTTTGGTGATGTGAAGAATGAAAATGTTGCCAAGTTGCAGGATATAAATAATCGTGAGTTTCTGTTCCTGAGCATTTTGGCCGTTATGGTACTGTTATTTGGTGTATGGCCAGCTCCATTGATTGAAGTCATGGATGCCAGCGTCGCGAATTTGTTGCAACATATGATGCAATCCAAACTATAAACATATTGATATAGAGATAATATAATGAATTTTGAAGTTCCGAATATGATGCTTGCACTGCCAGAGATGTTTATTCTCACAATGGCATGTATTATTTTGGTATTTGATTTGTTTGTCTCTGATAACAATCGAGTTCTGACATATGGCCTGGCACAGTTGACATTGGTGGGGGCATTTTTCCTGACACTTGCTGACTATAGTACCGTCACACAATTTACGTTTAATAACAGCTTTATTCGGGATCCCATGAGTGATCTCATGAAAATATGTATTTACCTGGCTGCATTTGTGGTGTTTCTGTATGCCAAAGATTATTTACGCCAAAACAAAATGTTCAAAGGTGAATTTTTTGTTTTAGGTTTGTTTGGTGTGCTGGGTATGATGGTTATGGTATCTGCACATAGCCTGTTAACTATTTATCTTGGTCTTGAGTTGTTGTCATTAACTTTATACGCCATGGTGGCATTGAAACGTGATTCCATGATGGCTTCTGAAGCTGCTATGAAGTATTTTGTTTTAGGTGCGATTGCTTCAGGTATGCTGCTCTATGGCATGTCAATGTTATACGGTGTAACCGGCACTCTGGATCTTGCTGAAATCAGTCAACAGGTACCTCAGGTTAAAGATCAAATTCTGCTGGTATTCGGCCTGGTGTTTCTGATGGTTGGTGTAGCCTTTAAATTAGGTGCAGTGCCATTTCACATGTGGATACCAGATGTGTATCACGGTGCACCGACAGCAGTAACACTTTATATATCATCAGCACCAAAAATTGCAGCGTTTGCAATGTTAATGCGTCTTTTAGTCGATGGTTTATATGGGTTACATGAACAATGGCAGGGTATTCTGATTATCCTGGCTGTATTGTCCATGGGTATTGGTAATATCGTTGCCATTGCGCAGACCAATATTAAACGTATGTTTGCTTATTCCGCGATTTCTCATATTGGCTTCTTGCTGCTAGGTGTTTTAACCGGAACAGAATCCGGTTTTGCTGCATCCCTGTTCTATGTGTTGACCTATGTCCTGATGTCCCTGGGCGGCTTCGGTATGATTATCCTGTTGAGTCGTGAGGGTTTTGAGGCGGATAAACTCACTGATTTTACAGGTTTGAACGAACGTAGTCCCTGGTATGCCCTTATGATGCTGATCTTGATCTTTTCTATGGCCGGTGTACCCCCATTTCTGGGTTTCTGGGCTAAGTTGTCAGTACTCAAAGAAGTTATCGCCAGTGATATGGTCTGGTTAGCCGTCACCGCTGTGGTTTTCTCGATTATTGGTGCTTTTTACTACCTGCGTATTATCAAGATTATGTATTTTGATAAAGCAGAAGACAGCTCCCCGCTGGTGTGTAGTGTCGACATGCGTGCTATGATCACCACCAATGGTCTTCTGGTTTTGGTAATTGGTTTGTTCCCCGGTGATTTAATGGCGTTGTGCTTATCAGCTATTACTACCGGCTGAATTGATAAAACATCATGACAATATTTCTGATTACAGTTTTTCTGTTGCTGGCACTGCTTGCAGCAAATCTACCCTGGCTTAGTGAGCGCTTTTTTATTTTTCTGCAACCACCCGGTGGCAAGAAACGCTTCTGGATGGAATTCCTGGAATGGCTGGTATTTTATTTACTGATTGGCATCGTTGCCTTTGGTTTGGAAATGAAAACCATGGGTGGTCTTCACAGTCAGGACTGGGAATTCTATGCGGTAAGCTTATGTCTTTTTATGGTATTCGCCTTACCAGGCTTTGTTTATCGTCATACGCTTAAGCGTCACTTGATGCAGTAAATGGTTACATTATGCATTTGTAATATGATTTATTGCATAATGAAATTATTATGCACTGATAAATAAAACTTAGTATATTATGATATTCTTATAGATTGATTATTTCTTGCCCATATTAATGGCTTTCTGCCATACTTGCTGCATCTTGCAAATTAATGTCATCCGCAAATGCAGTTAAGACTTAAACTTTTCATTGTTCTCGTATTGCTAACCAGTATCCCATTATTGGTACTGCTGTTTGGCGTGGTTGATCGTATGGAAAAGGAAATTGAGGCCCGGACTGAAATTGAAATGCACACCACGCTGGATAAAATGGCAGATGAACTGGATATTATTATCAATAACCAGAAAGCCATGGCCAAGGGGCTTGCCAGGGTACCCGCCATTAAAGAGTTTTCAGCGCTTGCACATCAAAGTAACCAAAGAGTTAAATCTGAGAACTACGGGAAGCGGGCAGAACAACTGGAAAACTTTTTTCTCAATTATCAACATTCTGTACCCAGTATCCAGGCACTTCGGATAATTGATAACAATGGTAAAACACTGGTAAAGGTAAAAGAAGGTAAGCCAATAGTAGCCACGCGTATCGACGAAAAAATGGGACGTATGTTTATTGCGGACCAGTCAAATCGTTCGTTTTTTAAAGACGCCTTGCAGAAAAGTGAAGGCGTCGTTATGTCCGACTTTGAACTGGGACAGGTTGCGGCGGATGCTGAATTTTGCCCTGCGATGGTTCGTTATTCTGTACCCATAAAAGATGAGCTTGAAAATACGGAAGGTGTGCTGGTTGTCAATGTTTGGGGTACACAGTTGGACTCAACAATGCAAACTGCTTTGGGCGGTTACCCTGGTACGGCCTATATTGTTGAGCTAAGCAATAACAAGCTGCGAGATGGTATATACCTTTATCATCCTGACAATGATAAACGTTTTGCTAATCAGGTAAATTCAAATTTCCGTTTTTCATCCGAATTAAAAGTGGAAGAATGGCAATCAGTACACAGCGCATCACTGTATGGCTCATTGTTTCAGAATGATGGGCGTATGTTGTTCTACAGGAAAATGTCACCTTATGAAAACCGTGATACCAACTGGTTGTTGGTCATTGAAACAGAACGCGATACCTTGTTTGCGCCAATAAATAATATTCTTAACTCAATATGGTTGCTACTGGGTGTTTTATTAGTAATAAGTTTATTGATTGCTGTTTGGACATCGGGCTGGTTAGCCAGGCCAATACATAACCTTGCGGATATTATTAAACGTTTTGCTGATGGTGAACGTGGGGCGCGTTATCAGGCAATCGGGCATGATGAAATAGGATATGCAGGACGTGCATTTAATTATTTGGCAGCCAACCTTGAACATACTGAAAAAGAACGCGAGAACGCTGTTAGGGCAGCATGTCAGTCTGAACGTTTAGCCGCTTTAGGACAGCTTGCCGCAGGTATTGGTCATGAAATTAACAATCCATTGACCAATATTATGTCACTTGCAACGCTGGTTGATGAATCGATAGGCGATGAACATGAGGAAATAAAGGCCGATATCGCTATCATGAAAAAAGAAGGGCAACGATGTGCACGCATTGTGCAGGGGATATTGAATTTTGCTCGTGAGAGTGAACCTTCTTATGACGAATTTGATATGGCTGAATTACTGGATGAAACATTGCAATTATTGCAACACCGTATTGAATCATCAGATATTGAATTGCAGACGCAAATACATTCGCCAATAATAATGCAGGGAGATAAAAACCTGTTGCAACAAGTATTTGTCAATATTTTACTAAATGCGATACAAGCAACACCTTCTGGTTCTAGTATGTTTGTCCAGGCTGATATTAAACATAATGAAGCAGTCATCGAGGTACTTGATCATGGTTCAGGTATTGACGAAAAAAGTGCCTCGAAAATTTTCGATCCCTTCTTTACAACTAAACCGGAAGGAGAAGGTACGGGTTTGGGTCTTTCCGTAAGTTACGGAATTATTAAAAAACATGGCGGCACTATACAGATTAATAATGCTGATAAGGCAGGCGTCTCTGTGTTAATAAAATTACCATTGGACGATAAAAGAAAATTGCCACGTGAAGACGTTGAAAAAGAAGTAATGGAGGCAGCCAATGTCGGATAACGAGAAACAAGCCATCAGGATTATGTTCGTTGATGATGACGTGGTAACTTGCAGGGTTATGCAACGTAACTGTGATAATGCAAATTATCAATGTAAGGTTTTTCAAAATGGTAAGGATTGCTTGAAGGTTTTCTCGGAAGAAGGCGCAGACATTGTTATTACTGATTTGCGCATGCCGGGTATGACAGGTTTTGAGTTGTTATCAGAATTGCGACAGATTGATCAAGAAGTGCCTATATTAGTGATGACGGGCTACTCATCTGTTGAAAACGCAGTTGAGGCTATGAAGCGTGGTGGCAATGATTTTATTAAAAAACCATTTGATTTCGCTGAGTTGAAGTTGCTGCTGGAACGCACGATGAAAAATATGCGTTTAAAAACTGAAAATCGGCTATTAAAAAGACGTATTGGTCAAAAGCATAATCGTTTCGGGATGGTGGGTGATACCCCTGTGATGAAGCAATTGTTTACTACGATTGAAAAGGTTGCTGAAGTTAATTGTAGTGTAATTATTACCGGTGAATCGGGTACAGGCAAAGAACTGGTTGCGCGTGCATTACATGATTATAGTCCACGTAAAAATGCACCTTTTGTCGCTGTCGATTGTGGTGCGCTGAGTACAACACTGCTTGAAAGTGAATTATTTGGGCATGAAAAAGGTGCATTTACCGGTGCAATACAAAGAAAGTCAGGTTTAATGGAGCAAGCCAGTGGCGGAACCCTGTTCCTTGATGAAATATGTAATATTTCAGATGCCATGCAAATGAAACTGATGCGTGCCATCGAGGATAGCACTATTACGCGTGTAGGCGGAACGACACCGATTCATATTGATATTCGTATCATCGCAGCCAGTAATAGAAATCTTGAACAAATGGTGGCGCAGGGTGAGTTACGGCATGATTTTTATCATCGTTTGAATGTGGTCAACATACATGTGCCGCCTCTTTCAGAACGTCGTAAAGATATTCCAGCACTCATTGACTCTTTGGTGGCAGAGTTCTCCGAAAAATACAACCGTCGTATACAGGGCTTTGATACTGGCTCATTACAGCGTTTATGTAATTTTTCCTGGCAAGGCAATGTAAGAGAACTGAGTAACACAATTGAGCGTAGCATTATTTTGTCTGATAGTCCGGTGTTGCATTGGGATTCGTTAGGTAAAGAAACTGAAGATCAGACTGATCTGCCTGTAAGTTTTTCTGCTGATGACTTTGTCTCGCTTGAAGCACTTGAACAGGAATATATCAGCCATGTGTTGAAATGTTTTAAAGGTAAAAAAACCAAAGCCGCACAAGTGCTGGGTATTGATAAAACTACACTATGGAGAAAGTTACGCCGCTATGAGGAGGAGCAACAAGAAGCGGTGTAATATACACTGTTTGTTCAAAAATGTTCTGCAAATTGCAACAATAAAACAAACTATTGCAACATATTAGAATATTATGTTATTTATTAAGTTATTGGAAATAAAAAGGAAGTCATACGACCAGGGAAGTTGGAACAAAAATTGCTCTAGTAAGTTTAGAGTATATATTTTATATAACCATGAATACCTGGAGACACCAGGAGGAGAAAAACCATGAAGTTTAATTTTACTAAAGCTGTATTGTTAGCCGCCACATTAGTCGGCCTGAGCTTCTCTGCTCAAGCAGGTTCTGCCAAAAACGGTTACGATAAACAAAAAGTTGTTTACCATGTAAATAACATCCACACTGCAACTGGTGCGCTGCGTAATGCAAAAAACCATCTAAATGCAGTTGGTGATAAAAATATTGAAATGATCGTTGTTACTCATAGCTCAGGTGGTTTTGCGTTGGTTGATGGCGCAATGGGTAAGAAAAACAAAAAAACGGGTAAAGTTTATAACTTTAGCGACACTATCGCTTCATTAGCTAACCGTGGTGTTAAATTTCAAATTTGTGCCAATACTATCCGCGGTAAAAAAATTAGCAAAAGTAAAATCAATGAAAATGCTGAAATTATTCCTTCAGGTGTAGCGCATGTGGCTCATCTTCAGCAAAAAGGTTACCTGTACGTTAAACCATAAGGTTTACTGCATAACCAACAAAAACGGGTGCTTTGGCACCCGTTTTTTTATGCATGAAAAATAATGGCAATAAAAAAAGGCGCACATTTATTTGTACGCCTTTTTTGTAAATAAATAATTAAATTTATTTTAGAGTAGTTTCCGCATTATCAGATGCACCTGTGTTATCTGCCCAACTTATTTTCAGTTTATCTCCTTTCTTGGCGTTATTAAAACGGAATGAAAGGAAAGGGTTTTTGGAAACACCTGGCCCCCAAAGACACGTTAGTACATTTTTGCCGTTATGTTCACAGGTTACTTCTGTTATATAGAGCGGGGGTATTTTTTTACCGGTCGCTTTATCTTTACGTAAACCTGTTTCCATGGGATGGAACAGAATTGCTTTAACAGAAGCTTTACTGCCATCAATCCAGGCACGGATTTTCATTTTCTTCTTGGCCATTTTAAATATCCTCTAAATTCAGTCTATGCACGCAGATTGATTAACCGCCACAACCACCCAAGGTCACCTTAACGGATTTCCTGGCGCTGTAGAGTTTTCCATTAGATTTAACAACCGCAATAACGGGAGAAGTTTTCGCCATTTTGATACGGCCAGTGATGAATCCATCTGTTGAGCTGGATAAGTTATAGCTTGATGCCAGTGGATAAGCGTTTACAGGTACAAAAACTGAAATACTTTCGACCTTGGGTAAGCTGGTTTTTATGGTTACGGAAACGACCGCACCATTTTCAGCAATATCAGGCGCTTCAACCGTGATATCCGGGCTAGGTGTTGTTTGAGTACCGCCAATGATGCCAGTCATTGCCTCATCCATCTTTTTCGCATTAAATGCCTTGGCAGGCCAGGCAGCAAGCACTGAGCGTGGCGTAAGCAGGTTTGCTCCTGCCGCAACAGCTAACGTACTGGCAGCTAACGAGGCCTTTAGAAATATTCGACGCGTATTTGTCATGTAAGTAACCCCTTAATGATACAAAATAAGGTAAAAATTTAGTTATAGTTCTGAACGAGCAAGACCCGTACCACTTATTGATATTCTAGATAAATCAATACCTTAACTCCAACAAAAAAGTGCTCAAACTTAAATGTTTTGCATTCTGCACTGGTCTTGATTGCAGGTAGCAGGCTAGTTCATTTAGGGGGCACTAATGAGCAAAATATAGTAAATATATCCATGATTTAAGTAGCAGAGTGCTTGATAAGCATAGCCCCCACCTGTATTATGCGCTTCTTCTGATGCGGGGTGGAGCAGCTCGGTAGCTCGTCGGGCTCATAACCCGAAGGTCGCAGGTTCAAATCCTGTCCCCGCTACCAAATTATCAAGTAAAAACAAAGGGTTAGCATTAATAGTGCTAATCCTTTTTTTATGTCTATTACCTTATGTGGGAGCTGCGTGGGAGCGTAGTGTCACAGCTCTTCAGATTTCCTTTAAAAAAAACAAATATCGTGCTCTAAGCAGCAATTACCGCTTGTAGGTATGAGAGAATTCTCATTGCGGCGGTTTAGGTCAGAATAGTGGTGATTTCCCCTGGATGTCCGCTTTCGGCTAAAAAGCGGTCATTCGATATTTTTGCATTGCCCATGAATCCTCAAGGCTTGTCGTCATCAATTATTGCACGTATCTCTGGATACAACCGAGAGTAACTCATCCCCTCGTGCCGATCACCATAGCGTTGAGGCACATCTTGGGTCCAATCACTCGGGATAATTAGAGGTATAATCAAAAGCGTTCTGAAAATCAGTCGCTTCAACCGCGTGGCTTTACGAACATCCAACGCATAACCATCAGATATTGCAGATAGAGTCAGGAGCGGAACACCTACCTGTTTTATCTTGTATGCCCAGATAATGAGGCTCACTCCGACAATAGTCATACCAATATTGAATTCCTGTCCTGGCGGAAGACCGAAGAAGTCGGTTCGATACTCGCGAAAGAAATCAATGAATATTCGCAAGAATCCGTAGCCGACCAGGAATACGCCCAGCATGACACCCCGAGGTGGTTTTAGATAACGCATGAGAATCAGAACAGGAATCAAAAGAAGATTCTTGATACCATCGTAAAGAACCACGGGATGCCTGAAACCGTCCACATCAGGAAATTTCACCGCCCACCAGACATCTGTGATGCTTCCCACAATTTGCCCATCGATGAAATTACCGAGTCGTCCAAGCCCCATTATAAGGGCAGCAGGTATTACCAACTCGTCTGCTACTCCTAGAAAACTTTTTTTATAACGCTTGCAAAAGAGCCACACGCCTATCGTACCGCCGAGGAGAATTCCATGGGTAGACATTCCGCCGATCCAAATAGCGAAAATGTACCAAGCATGAGTACTGTAGTATGCCGACTCGTAGAATATAACTTCGACAGCCCGGCCGCCAATCAATACACCTGCGGACATAGATATGCTCAAGTCATACACTTGGCGCACGTCCATGTCGAGAAACTCGCGCACACTGCGAAGCCAGTGGAATAATCCGAGAAAGCCAAGCGTATAGCTTAATCCATACCACCATAGGTACATTCCGCCAATCTGGCCAATAACAGGATCGATGTTATGAATAAACTGTCCGGACATATTAATTATTATTTGTTTATAGAATTTTCAATGAATGACCGCTTTGGGTCGAAAGCGGTCATTCA
>Ga0224514_10000341_pt1 | contig 13837 bp, 14 predicted proteins | sample SF_May12_sed_USG_3_FD_169107 | JGI IMG/M metagenome (GOLD analysis project Ga0224514, IMG submission 169107) | Sediment microbial communities from San Francisco Bay, California, United States - SF_May12_sed_USGS_24 | ecosystem: Environmental > Aquatic > Marine > Sediment | place: USA... | reverse complement strand
CTGACGTCCTGATGAAATTTACTTAGAACATGAATATTAAAGTACTAACAATAACGCCAACCTGTTTCAAGGCTGGACTATCGTTAAACATCTATCAATAATTATGCCGTATAGGTAATTCAATAAGGCTTTCCTGATATTAAGTCAACCAATCCCCGTAGAGTGAGCGGTAGACTTATAGTATCAGTATCGGCCTTGATCAGATTTGTAAATAGAGCGTCAATAGAAGAGATAACAACTCTTTGTTCAGGATGTCACAAACCAGGAAGAATCTGCAAATTACTAGTAGGGGCTTAAATAATGTGTTTTAACCGGCAAACAAGGCACCTCAGAAATACGTGAACGGCAGCTATTGTTGCAGTTAGGGCATTCACAAGAGTCAAGGGAATGACCAGTTCTGGCCAAAAACAGACATTCACATTTAAATAAGTTGGCATTCGTTATATGTCTGTTGGGCGTATCTATTCTTTTCTCTTGGCGCCTTCGCGGCTTTGCGCGAGAATGTACGGATGGACAAGGCGGCAAGAGAAACCATGCGTATCGACAAGTGGCTGTGGGCGGCGCGCTTCTTCAAGACCCGCTCACTCGCCACGGATGCCATTAGCGGTGGCAAGGTGCACCACAACGGCAGCCGTATCAAACCCTCTCGCCAGCTAACAGCAGGTGATACGCTGACCATACAGAAAGGCCCGTATCGCTTTGCCATTACGGTTGAGAAACTCTCGAAACAGCGCCGACCGGCCGCTGAGGCGCGTACCCTTTACAGTGAATCCGAGGAAAGTGCGAGCGAACGTCATGCCCTGTATGCGCAACGCAAGCTCGAAGGGCATAATGCGGTGAAGCATGAGCGCCGTCCGGACAAGCGGCAACGACGCCAGATACACCGCTTCAAGCAGCAGGAAACATAATGACGCGACCCGTTACCCCGGCCATTGCTGTGGATGCCATTATCGAGATGACCGACCGTCCCGGTCGGCCCATCGTACTGATCGAGCGCAGGAATCCGCCGCATGGTTGGGCAATCCCTGGCGGCTTTGTGGATGTTGGCGAGACGCTGGAGGCGGCCGTCGTGCGCGAGGCAAAAGAAGAGACCTCACTCGATGTGAATCTGGTCTGTTTGCTAGGGATTTATTCCGACCCCGCACGCGATCCACGTGGCCATACGGTAACACCCGTGTATATCGCCGAGGCGACGGGTGAGCCGTGTGCTGCCGATGATGCGATGAACCTTGAGTTATACCTTCCACAGTTTTGTCCGCGGCTGGCGTTTGACCACGATCGGATTATTGCGGATTATTTGCACTACCTTGAACATGGCCAGGTCGCGCCATTGCGTCCATAGCCTTGCTGGAAACAAACGAACACCGCGTACCGGTACCGGCCGGTATATAATTTAACGCAAGGGAAAACAATGTCCGAATTTACCAATGTGACGGTCGTGAAAAAGGCCAATGTCTATTTCGACGGCAAGGTCACCAGTCGCACCCTGCGCTTTGCGGACGGCTCTGTCAGAACGCTGGGGTTCATGCAGCCGGGTGAATATGAATTCAATACCGGTGCTCCCGAGTTGATGGAGATCCATTCCGGTGAGCTCGAGGTGTTATTGCCCGGCGCAACGGAATGGAAACCGGTGCAGGGAGGTGAATCATTCGAGGTCCCGGGCGACTCGGCATTTACCGTAAGGATCACCAGCCCCACCGATTACTGCTGCTCGTTCCTGGCGTAGTTATCGCCCGGCAGGCAGGGAACATGACCTCAAACAGCACACTTCTCATCATCGGCTACGGCGAGATGGGGCATGCCATGGAAGCCCTGCTGGCACCTCGTCACCGGCTGCTGTTCTTTGATGTCAATCCGGTAGCCGGGCACGCTGCGGTCAGTCTTGATGCGGCGGCCAATGCCGATGGAGTCATCTACTGTGTGCCGGTAACACCACTGGCCGGCCTGGCTGAGCAGGTGTTCCCGTTATTGCCCGCGCACTGTATTTCCCTGAGTGTTGCCAAGGGGCTGGATGAGGCGGGTCGCCCGGCACCGCAGATCTTTGCGGATGTGTATGGATCGGAGCGGCCGTATGGTGTGTTGTATGGCCCGATGATCGCGGAAGAGATCAGTGCCGGAAGACCGGCCTTTGCACAGATGGGTGTTTCGCAACCAGAATGCTTTGACACGGTTGTTGACTGGTTCCGGGATAGCAACCTGTTGCTGGAGTATTCCGATGACCTGACCGGCATCGCGTGGGCCTCGGTGCTGAAAAATGTTTATGCCTTGTTGTTTGGCATGGCCGATGAACTGAAACTGGGTGACAACGTGCGCGGTTACCTCGCGGTGGCGGCCACCCGCGAGATGCAGGCGATACTGATCACGAAGGGTGGGCAGCCCGGTACGGCACACCAGTTAGCCGGTCTCGGCGACCTGGTGACCACGGCCACCAGTGCCGATTCACATCACCACGAATTGGGCCGGCGCCTGGCGCGTGGCGAGCCGCCCGGGCGTGTCTCCGAAGGTACCCATACACTCTCCATGGTAAGCAAGTTCAGCCTGCTTGATGTTGCTGCCTACCCGCTATTCCAGCTGGTCCGTGACATCGTGGAGCAGCCGGTCAGCATCAGGCGCAGGCTGCTTGATTACCTGCAGATGCCGGACTAGTCCATTGTCCTGCTGCCACATGCGGGCGGCACCATGCTTTTCATTCGCAAAGCCAGTAATATCCGCTGTCAGCTTTTACAAACCGAACACAGAAGGTACACGCATGCGTCCAGCCCAGCTTCTTACCGTGCTAGAGCGCGAATTCCAGGCGGCCATTCACGGCCAGCACACACCGGTAATGTTGTGGGGTCCGCCGGGGGTAGGGAAGTCGCAAATGGTCGCGCAGGTGGCCAGGCGGCATGGCATGCCGGTGATCGATATCCGTCTGTCGCAGATGGAGCCCAGCGACCTGCGTGGCATCCCGTTCCGTGTCGATGGACAGGTGGAGTGGGCGGTGCCGTCCATGCTGCCGGATGAGACCCGGCATGGTGCGCAGGGCATCCTGTTTCTGGATGAAATCACCTCGGTGCCACCGAGTGTGTCGGCTGCTGCCTACCAGTTGATTCTTGATCGCCGGCTGGGTGCCTATAGCGTGCCGGATGGCTGGGCGATTTTCGCCGCCGGTAACCGGCAGGGTGACCGCGGCGTGACCTATACCATGCCGGCGCCGCTCGCCAACCGTTTCTCGCACTTTGATGTCGACATCAACCTGGATGACTGGGTGGCCTGGGCCTATGCCAATCATATCGATGATCGGCTGATCGCCTTTCTGCGCTTTCGCCCGGAACTGTTGTTCGAGTTCGACCCGGCGCATAACCCGGTGGCGTTTCCGTCTCCGCGCTCCTGGGAGTTTGCCCATCGCGCGCTGCATAAATTCGGCGACGTGCAGGAACTGCTCATCGGTGCACTGCAGGCCTGCGTTGGTCCGGCAGCCGGCATCGAGCTGTCCGCCTTTGTCGAAAATCTCGACAAGCTGCCTGATATCGATGCCATCGTGCGCGGTGAGAAGGTGCGGGTGCCGAAGGAGACCGACTTGCAGTACGCGGTTGCCGCCGCGCTGGTCGGCCGCGCCATCCGGGCGCGCAATGAAGACAATTCCGCCGAGATCTACGGCAACATACTGGATTACGCGAGCACCTTCCCGCAGCGCGAAATGGGCGTGATGCTGGTGTCCGATATGTACCGCGCAATTGGCCAGGATGTTTTTGCGGTACCGCAGTTTTCGCGCTGGGCGAACATCGTCGCCGACGTGATGCTGTATGACGGTTAGATAAATACATCACGTCGTTCCCGCGCAGGCGGGGATGACGAATATCTTTTATATGATGAAGGACCAGGCCCTGTCTCTTGCCTCTCTGCTCCCTATGTGAACCCTGAGGCAGAATATTTTTACAGTCATGTCCGATGAAATCGAAACCAAACTGTCTGCCGCGCGTACACGCCTGATCCTGGATCGACCGTTCCTGGGTGCGCTGGTGTTGCGCATGCCGATGAAGGCGGCGGACCCGAAGTGGTGCCAGACCATCGGTACCGATGCACGCGCGTTCTATTACAACCCGGCCTATGTTGACAGCCTGTCCCTTGAGCAGACCCAGTTTGCCCTCGCACATGAGGCGTTGCACTGTGCGCTGTCGCATTTTGCACGCAGGGAGCACCGTGATCACGCGCGTTGGGACGTGGCCTGTGACCTTGCCATCAATCCGATCCTGATCAAGGAGGGTATGACCGCGGTGCCCGGCGCTCTCTACAACATCGGCTACGAAGGCATGATGGCCGAGGAAATCTATCCGCTGGTCAAGGAGAACAGCGAGCAGCAGCCGCACGACCAGCACCTGTACGGTAAGGAATCGCAGGCGAGTCAGCAGCCGGACGAGAGTGCCTCGGGTCGCCCCGATGAATCGGACAGTGACGGTGCAGACAGTGCCGGAGGCCGTGACGGGGAGGGTGAGCAGGCCAGTGCAGGGGCACCGGAACCTCTCGGCGAGGCGGAAAAGGAGCAGTTGTCTATTCAGTGGCGCCAGCGACTGGCCGGTGCTGCGCAGCAGGCCATGCAGGCGGGCAAGCTGGGCGGTTCGCTGCGACGGCTGGTCGATCACCTGCTGCAACCGCAATTGCCCTGGCGCATGATGCTGGCGCGTTATATGAGCGCGGCCTGTCGCGATGACTACAGTTATATGCGACCGTCACGCCGTGAAGGTGAAGCGATCTTTCCCAGTTTGCGCAGTTCGCAGATCGATATCGTCGTGGTGCTGGATACCAGTGGCTCGATCCGCAGCGAAGAGATGCGCGAGTTCGTCAGCGAGATCGATGCCATCAAGGGCCAGGTGCGCGCACGCATCACCTTGCTTGCCTGTGACGCGACCCTGTCGCCGGAAGGGCCGTGGGTGTTCGAGCCGTGGGAGGAATTCGAATTGCCCGGGAATATCCGCGGCGGGGGCGGCACACGTTTCACGCCGCCGTTTGCCTGGCTGGATGAGGCTGGCAGCAACCCCGACCTGCTGGTGTATTTCACTGATGCAGAAGGTGAATTCCCGAAGCAGGAGCCGCGTTTCCCGGTCATCTGGCTGGTCAAGGGGCGTGCCACGGTGCCCTGGGGGCAGCGCATACAGCTCAACTGATGGTTATATAAATCCCCTCCATCCCCCTATTTATTCAGTTGTCTGGCCATTGAGCAGGCGAGCGGGGATAATACGCCCACTTTTTTCATCAGCGCGTTTTCACAAGGAGCACACTATGCGGGTTATCTTGCTGGGTGGACCGGGTGCCGGTAAGGGCACACAGGCCAATTACATCAAAGAGCGATACAACATTCCCCAGATTTCCACCGGCGACATGCTGCGTGCCGCGGTCAAGGCCGGCACCCCGCTGGGTATCGAGGCCAAGAAGGTGATGGATGCCGGTGGCCTGGTTTCCGACGATATCATCCTGGGCCTGATCGACGAGCGCCTGAAGGAAGACGACTGCAAGAATGGCTACCTGTTCGACGGTTTTCCGCGCACCCTGGCGCAGGCCGATTCACTCAAGGACAACGGTGTTCCGGTGGATGCCGTGGTGGAGATCGATGTCGACGACAATGAGATCATCAAGCGCATGAGCGGTCGTCGCGTTCACCTTGCATCAGGCCGTACCTATCACGTGACCTTTAATCCGCCGAAGGAAGAGGGTAAGGATGACGAGACTGGCGAAGCGCTGATCCAGCGCGACGATGACCAGGAAGATACCGTGCGCGAGCGCCTGAATGTTTATCATGACCAGACCGAGCCGCTGATCGACTACTATTCCAGGTGGTCTGCTGCGGGTGGCGAGGGCGCACCCAGCTACGTCAAGGTCAACGGTATTGGCAAGGTAGACGCTATCCGCGATTCGATCTTTACCGGCCTGGACGGCTGATCCCGGACGACATGGACTGTAAAAAGGCCGGCATCGCCGGCCTTTTTGTTGTGCGGATGCAATAAACGGGTCCTAGTACCTCCGTACCACTATTAAATGGTCGAGCTTACCTGCTACAATTTTTCCCAACGTCAAATATGTGGCGTTCGGCGGATGGTGTTCCCTGTTCTCCGACAAGATATATTGTTGTTTTATATATAAAATAACACATCGACCCGCTGGGCAGACGCTGGCGTCTCCGCCTGCAGGGTTAAGTCGAAAAGAAGAAGCCGGGTGCGGGGCACCCGGAGTGCATAGGGACGGCAGGAGTCACTATGGTAGCGGGCATGAATAAACCGGAGGAAATCGACCCCGGCAGCGTACGCAAGTTATTGCGGCTGCTTGGGGCGCTGCGTGATTCTCCCGCCGGCATGGCCATCTACCAGCAGGTAGAAAGCATGCTGGATGATATTGTCTCCAGCCACCTGAAGGCGGAGATGGCCTATTCCGGCTTCGTCAACGTCCTGCTGGAATCCTTCATTACGCAGTTATCCCCCGGCAGTTCGCCGTACCTTCAGGTCAAGTTACTGCAGGCGCGCCTGCAACCACCATTGACCTCCACCGAGCTTGCCAGCCTGGAACAGTTTGTCGGGCAATGCGGCGAGGAGATCAGCGGGTCGGAAGACCAGGATACGTCCGTCATGCTCGAGGCCGTCAGTCCGCTGCTGGCTGCGTTCGGTATCGATTCCGTGCCGGAGGCAAAACAGAGTTACCCGGAAGTGGAAAGTTTCTCAGACGCTACGGCAGCTGGCGCAGGCAAGACGCCCGGTCATGAAAAGCTGGTACCCGCGGCCGGTGACGATGACTATGCGCAGTATGCCGCAAGCGCACGGCCACCTGCCGACAAGGCCGTACCCGCACCATTGCAAGGTACCGGGGTTGACGACGACTATATCAGCGAGGAAATCCCTGCCGGGCAGGATCTCAACGCCATCAATCGCAGCGAGCTGGAAGCCCGCCGCGAGGATATCGCCAAGCTGGAGGGGCTGCTGGGTGAGCAGGTGGTCGAGACCATCAGCAAGAACGAGGAATTTGGTGTCATCCTGGAAGTGGTGCTGGGCGAGTTGCGCCAGGCAGAGGATGCCAGTGAGCTGGAGAATATCCGCTGGACGCTGATTCGCGAAGTTGAAAAACTCATGAGCGGCCATCACGACCTGGCCGACCAGCTCGACAGTACACATCATTACCTGCAGCTGTATGAATCCGACAGCCGCCAGCTGACCGACGAGCTGACGCGTGTGCGACTGCTGAGTCTGACCGACGAGCTGACCGGCTTGCCCAACCGGCGTGCCTTCATGCGCAGGCTGGAAGACGAGGTCGCCCGGGTGCAGCGTTACGGTTTCCCGCTGTCATTCGTGTTGATCGACCTGGATCACTTCAAATCGGTGAATGACGAGTACGGCCATGGCGCCGGTGACGAGGTGTTGCGCGTCTATTCGAAAAACATCCTGTCCATTTTCCGTCACCATGACATGGTTGCGCGCTACGGTGGTGAGGAATTCGCCGTGCTGCTGCCCAATACGGATTCAGACGGCACCATTCGTGCGCTCAACAAGGTAAAACGTCGTGCCGGTGAAACGCGCTGGCAGGCCAATGGCTCGGTGGCCGAGGTACCTACCTTTTCCGCCGGTGTATCACTGTACAAACCCGGCGAATCCGCCAATGCCTTTATCGAGCGTGCCGACAAGGCCCTGTATCGTGCCAAGCGGCTGGGCCGCAATCGTATCGAGCTGGACTTGACCTACAACAAGGACGGCGAGGAAGGCGCACCGCGCCGACGCAGTTCCGACCAGTAGCAAGTATTCCCGGCAACCGCCGGTTTTTCACCGGCCAAGCTGTATAATCTGCGCTATAGATAACGCGCGGAGGTATGCAGCATGGCGACCACTGAACTCACCAGGGATAATTTCGAAAGCACCATCACCGGCAACGATATCGTGTTGCTGGATTTCTGGGCACCGTGGTGCGGTCCGTGTCGCCAGTTTGCGCCGGTGTTCGAATCCGCATCCGAATCACATGCCGATATCGTGTTCGCAAAGGTCAATACGGAACAGGAGCAGGCACTGGCCGGACATTTCCAGATTCGATCCATTCCAACCCTGATGGTGTTTCGTCAGCAGATCATCGTATTTTCACAGGCGGGTTCATTGCCGCCAGCCGGGCTGGAGTCCGTGATCGAGAAGGTGCGGGCGCTCGATATGGACGAGGTGTGCCGCCAGGTGGCTGAACAGGCCAGTGCGCAGGGAGACGGGGCATGAAGACGATTATCTGTTGTCTGTTTCTGTTTGCACTGACAGCCGCACAACTTGTTAGCGCCGATAACGAAGTACGTTACAACCAGGTCCACCTGGATGCGCACGTCAGTGAGCAAGTGAGTAATGACACCATGCACGTCAGTCTGGAGAGCTGGGGTGAGCACCGTGATGCGGCAAAACTGGCAGCACAGATCAACAAGGATATGGAGTGGGCACTGGAAAAGGCCCGGCAGTACCCCGCGGTCAAGGCCAGCACCGGCAGCTACCAGACCTGGCCGCTGGGTTCGAAAGACAATACCGTCACGCGTGGCTGGCGCGGCCAGCAGGGCCTGCAGCTGGAGAGTCGTGACAGCGAGGTGCTCAGCCAGCTAACCGGGCAGTTGCAGGAGCGCCTGAAGATCAAGTCGATGAATTTCACTGTCTCGGATGAACGGCGCGACAGTGTCGAGAACAGACTGATTGACCTTGCGCTGGAGGCATTCAAGACGCGCGCACAGATAGTCAGCAGCAACCTCAAGGCCGGTGGTTACCGAATCGTGAACCTCAATGTCGGTACATCTGCACAACAGCCCCCGGTCAGGTACCAGTCACGCGTGGCCATGGCCTCGATGGAAGCCGATCGCGCGATTGCCGTGGAGACGGGCGAGAGCGAGGTGCGCGTGTCGGTAAGCGGTACGGTCGAGCTGGTGATGCCGTAGCAGCGGACCGCGTCCGCGGTCTTTTCGTTAAAATTCTTCGCGCCTGCAAGGCGCTCCTACGCAATACAAAAAACCTGTAGGAGCGCCTTGCAGGCGCGATTTGCTCCATCGCGCGAAATAACCACCAACACTGCCTGTTGCCTACTCCTCCACCAGGTCCGGTTCATCGCAGTATTCGGCAATCTCGCGGCGTGCCGCATCGCGCAAATCCAGCGCTACCTGCCAGCCCTCGCCGGAGTGTGTGACCGGCTTGCATACGGTGACCTCGATCCGTCCGCGACGCGGGAACCAGTTGTCACCACGGATGATGTTACGTGCGCCACTGATCGCAACCGGCACAATCGGAACTTTTGCGCGGCTGGCCGTGACGAAGGCGCCCATGCGAAAGGGTTGCAGCCCGGCGAAGGTCGTGAAGGTGCCTTCCGGGAAGAACACGATGGACTGGCCGTTACGGGATTTGCTGGCGATGCGCGCGACGTCACTGGCGCCCCTGTTGGCATTAAAGCGGTCGACGAATTCCACGCCGAAGCGCTGTAGCAGCACGCGGACCGGCATGTTGCTGGCAAGCTCACCCTTGACGATGAAATGTATCGGCACATCCAGCGCGGCGGTGACGATAATGCCATCCAGGTAGCTGGCGTGGTTGGCGACGATGATCTGTGCGCGTTCCGAATCCAGGTGTTCATGTCCGCTCACTTTCAGTGGCGTGAATGTGCAGGCAAACAGTGCACGTGCACACCAGTGCGCCATTTTTCGCCGGCCCTGCTCAAACGGGGTAAACACCACGAGCACCCAGGTCAGCAGGCCGAGTACGATAAACACCGGCCATGTATACAGTGCGTAAAGCCATTCTCCGGGGCTGCGCCTGCCGTTTGTCGATGCGTTGTTTGCCTGGCCGAACGATCCCATCAGCAGGTCGGCGGCGCTGCTTGCGCCGGTGTCTTCCGGGCAGGCGCTGTATGTGCCGTTCTTCGTGAGTCCGGCGAGTAGCGCCTGCATCAGGTCATTGGGTGTCGCCGAGCACACGGCGGACCCCTCGGGTAGCGAGACGTTCAGGGTCTGTTCAATGCGGACATGCAGTTCCATGCGCGCCATACTATCCAGGCCCAGTTCCTGTTCAAGCAGGGTGTGCGGGCTGAAATGGAGATTTTTCCAGTGTGGGTGCACCTCACCGACCAGCTGGCGAATGACTGCAAGCAGATCGCCCATTCCCGGCGCCTGTCCGTCGTTGTCCTTGTCATGCGGTGCGTTCATGCTGGTCGATATGCTAATGTAAAACCCTGTCGAGTCAATCAAACGGGTAATCCCGGTCCGTCAGCATGAAGAAAACCCGCACACAAACAGCACTGTCCGCTACGCCGGATCCGGCCTTGCAGGCCGAGCTGAGGGAGATCGAGCAGTTTACCGATGCATTGTGGATGGAGCGGGGTCTGAGTGACAACACCCTGGCTGCCTATCGTAATGACCTGGCCGGTCTGGCCGGCTGGTTGCTGGAGAACGGCCGCACGCTGTGCGCGGCACAGCGTACCGAGTTGCTGGATTACCTGTCACACCGGGTTATTGCCGGTGCCCGGCCGCGCACCACTGCGCGGCTATTGTCCTCGATGCGACGATTCTATCGCTACCTGGTACGCGAGGGCCGGATCGGGGAAGACCCGAGCGTGCGTATCGACACCCCGCGCATCGGCCGGCCGCTGCCGGATTCGCTCACCGAGCAGGAGGTTGATGCGTTACTGCACGCGCCGGATACTGGCGACAAGCTGGGGCTGCGTGACCGTGCCATGCTGGAGCTGCTATACGCCTGTGGTCTGCGTGTCTCGGAACTGGTCGGTCTCACGGCGGAGCAGGTTAATCTTGTCCAGGGCGTGGTCAGGCTGACCGGCAAGGGCAACAAGGAACGACTGGTGCCGCTGGGTGAGGAGGCCATTGACTGGCTGCAACGTTACCTGGATGAGAGCCGGCCACAACTGGTTCGTGAGCAGGCCGTCAGCTTTCTGTTTTTGTCGCGGCTGGGGCGGGGAATGACCCGCCAGACTTTCTGGCACCGCCTGCGCCAGTATGCGCAGGTGGCAGGAATCAGCAAGCATTTGTCGCCACACACCCTGCGTCATGCATTTGCTACCCACTTGCTGAATCACGGGGCAGACCTGCGCGTGGTGCAGATGTTGCTGGGACATAGTGACCTGTCGACCACGCAGATATATACTCATGTGGCGCGTGAGCGCCTTAAAGACCTGCACGCACAACACCATCCGCGCGGCTGAGCAGTTCCGCCCTGATATCGTGACTGTCTGAATTAACTGAAACTTCACAGCTCAAGCTGCTGTCAGATGCCATACGCCCGCTGATAGTGAATGGAATATATTATGATTAAACGTATTGTTAGCTTGTTATTGTTGCTGCTGGCGTCCGTCCAGCTGACTCCCCTGGCGCTGGCCGCAGACGACTCCGATAAGCAGATTCGCGCGGCCTTCGGGAAGATCCTGCCCGGCGTGCCGGTGGATGAGATCACGCCATCTCCGCTGGCAGGTGTGTCCGAGGTCATTATCGGCTCGAAACTGTTCTACGTCTCCAACGATGGCATGTACCTCATGCAGGGCAGCCTGATCGAAATGGCGACCCGAACCAACCTCAGCGAGAGACGTCTGGACAGTATCCGTCAGGCAGTGATTAAGGATCTCAAGGCATCGGACATGATCGTTTTCCCGGCCGCTGAGCAGCGCCACGTGGTTACCGTGTTCACTGATATCGATTGTGGATATTGCCGAAAACTGCACGCGGAGATTGATCAGTACAACGCGCTCGGTATCACCGTGCGCTACATGATGTACCCGCGCTCCGGTCCGGATACGCCTTCATACGACAAGGCCGTAGCGGTCTGGTGCAGCGAGGACCGCCTGAAGGCGCTGACACGTTCCAAGGCCGGCGAGACCCTGCCTAAGGGCAGCTGTGACAACCCGGTTCGGGCCCACTACGGCACGGGTCAACAGCTGGGCATTCGCGGGACCCCGGCCATCCTGCTGGAGAACGGCGAGTTACTGCCGGGATACCTGCCGGCCGCCAAGCTGGCCAACGAGATAGAAAAGCGCTCCTGACCGCTAGTGCAGTGCAGTGAACATGCGGCGCCGGTAGCGGCCGCTCAGTTCGTGCTCATTGCCCAGCAATTCAAATACCGCAAGTAGCGCCTTGCGGGCGGCGTCGTCATTGTACTGCCGGTCGCGCTGCAGGATATGCATGAAGCTCTCCAGTGCCGCCTCCATGTTGCCGGTCACTACCAGTGCCGCGCCCAGCCGGTAGCGCAGCGCGCTATCTTCCGGACTGGCCGCCACGGCCTTTTCCAGTTCCGCCATATCCATGTCTGCACCGGCACTGCGGGTAAAGTCGAGCAGGGCACGCACGCGCAGCGCCTCGGGTTCATTGCGGACATTGTGTGGCAGGCTATCCAGTAACTGTTCGGCCTGTTCCAGCTGTCCGTTATGCACGGACAATTCGCTGTATTGTATTGTGAGTTGGTGATTGTCAGGATTTTCGGTGTGCGCGGTTTCCAGCAGTGCCAGTGCCTGTTCCGTTGCACCGGCTTCGAACTGTTCGCGGGCCTGTACAATCAGCCGGTCAGAGTCCTGTTCAATATAACGGTCAAGCAGGCTGCGCAGCGTTGATTCGGTTTGTGCGGCCAGGATTTCCTCCACCCGCTCACCGTTCTTGTAGAGATGCATGGTCGGCAGGCTACGGATATTGTGTTGTGTGGCCAGCTGCCGTTGTTCGTCGGTGTTTACCTTGGCCAGTACGAACTTGCCGGCATAGTCTTCCACCAGCCTGGCCAGTACCGGCATTTGCATCTGACAGGGGCCGCACCATTCCGCCCAGAAGTCGACCAGCACCGGCACCTGCCGTGATCGCTCCAGCACCAGTGCCGGGAAGGATTCAACAGTTACATCGGTAATATGCGGTAAATCACTAATATCCATAATGTATTAGGCTGCTATTGAGGGCTGGGCGGGTCGGATTGTAACCCATCCAGGTAAACCAGTTCATTACAGGCGGTGAACAGCAGTCCGGCACGGACCGTGTGGTCTGGCCATAGCCGTGCGGCCGCCTGCGCATAGCAGTCAAGCTGTGCGCGGTAGTCTTCGAGCAGGCCGGGTATGCTGTCGGCATCGGCGTGCCGGTGTGACTTGTAGTCGATTACCAGCACGGTGCCATCGGTAATCACCAGGCGGTCAATGACCCCGTACACCATGCGTTCGCCTGACAGATATTGCACCGGTGTCTCGTTGAATGCCTGTGTGTATTGCGCTGGATCGAACAGCAGTGACAGATCAGGGTAACCGACCGTGTTGAGTGCTTCGTCCCACCACTGCATTAATTCCCTGTCGCCGGTTTCACGTTGCAGCCTGTTGGCGATGTCGATGTAGAGTGTGTCGTGATCCGTGGCGGGGATGCGTGTCAGGTGATCGAGCATCAGGTGCAGGGCGTTGCCGCGTTCGCGTCCATCCTCATCGCTGTGACTGTGTTCACTGGCAAAGGTCAGCCGGCTGGGCGCAATCGGGGCATCCAGCAGTGTAGTTGTGACCGGCCCGGCCAGCGCCGGATTAATCGTGATGTCTTCGGTGCAACTCACCGTGACTGCGTCAGGTTCTTTGTGTGTGCCGGAGATGATGCAGGGATTACCCGTGTCACCGGGTTGGCAATCTGTCATGGCGGCCTCCAGCTGACCGTACCAGCCGGTGTTGGCGGCAGTCGGTTTTGCGCTGCCGGTGACGAACAGGTACTGGCGTGCACGCGTGATCGCCACGTACAGCAGGTTGGCATCTTCGCTACGCCGGGCACTGGCCCGTTTGTCCAGCAACTGCTGTGTGCGGCTGTCGCGCTTGCGACTGCTGGCAGCCAGCAGGATCAGGTCGGGACGTGCGGCGTCATCCGGCCAGT
>Ga0224514_10000340_pt1 | contig 13844 bp, 19 predicted proteins | sample SF_May12_sed_USG_3_FD_169107 | JGI IMG/M metagenome (GOLD analysis project Ga0224514, IMG submission 169107) | Sediment microbial communities from San Francisco Bay, California, United States - SF_May12_sed_USGS_24 | ecosystem: Environmental > Aquatic > Marine > Sediment | place: USA... | reverse complement strand
CTCCCCTAAAATGTTGTCAAAGAGCGAACTTGTTCACGCATAGTTTTGTTTAGGTTTTGAAGAATTGGTTTTAATAATTCATTTACTCTATCCGTCCATGCAAAATTCAACATCCAATTTGCATCTATCTGATAATAATTTGGCAATCTTTCTTCATCATATGGTAATACAATCCATCTAAAAGTATCTATTTGTTGTAGTTTGGTCTGGATGCTTCTTGGTGCCAAGTAAGGATCTATTCCGGTTATTCTAAATAAGTACCCTTTTGTACCAGGTATAAAGTGTCTATACTCTAATAAATTCCATAATTTCATCCCATTTACCTGAAATGGAATGGACTTATAACTAGATTCTTCCTTAGAAAATGATACTGGTTTGGACGTGCATTTCTCACCTTTTGAAATAAACGCCCTCATTTCCAATTCTGTTTCTTTTACAAATCTTGAGATATTCTTAAAAGAAATTTTTTCTTTCTTTAGTAATAGGTCAAAAATTGTAAGCATTCTTTCCTTAGTTAAACTCGGGTAATCAGATCTTCTGGTCACCAAACCTCTCTCTATAATTTCTTCAACTGGCACACCTTCTGCATTCACAATTCTCAATGCATATTTCTTTTTAACATCCAGAAAATATCCACGTTTTGCTATAATTTCTTGTTTTGCGTGGAACATATTCTTATCTTTTGGAATGTTATGTAGTTGTATAAATTTGTCTAATAATGTTTCATTTAAAACCTTTTGTAATTTTTCAGATTCTGATAAAATTAAGTGTATTATTTGTTCATCTTTTTTGTTTTCTTCCATGTGTTCCCTTAAAATGGTTCAAATTACCTTATTTTCTTAGGTTTGTCCGGCCTTATTTACAGGTTTCCGATCTTTTTAAAGTATCTTGAACTTCTCTAATTACAATTTTGAACGCTGAATTTGTTCCAGAAACTCTTAAGAGTTTAGTTAAAAATTCGTCTAATTTGTCTTCTTCTATATATTCCTTCAATATTTCAATCAAAGCCTTTAAACATCTAGAATGTAAAATCAAAATTTTCCTCCTTATTTTTTATTAACAAATAGATCAATCCTATTACCAAATGCATCTTTTACAAAATCATTTTCTTTTATAAATTCATACATTTTTTTCGTTAGAATTGTATCTTGTAAATTATATTCTAATAATTGTGCGTAGTCGCCAGCTTTGTACATTTTTGGTGCTTCTGCTCCTGTAGATGTTTTAATATTATTTGACCCCATTGTCGCACTAGCTACCCCATCTAATTTCAATCCTCCCTTTGCGCTCGTTGGATATTTACCAATAGCAAAGAATGCTTCTTTGATACTATGCTGGGCTTTTAAAATTTGTACATAAATGTCAAATTCTAACCATCTTGCTTTATGATCCCTACTTTCAACCATAATTCCGACTCCTCCTGGTGATTTTGAAATCAATCTATCTTCTCCTAATAATACTTTGGAATCAAAATTTAAACCATTATAGGTAACTACTCTATTTCCATTTAGAAGATTTATTAACTTTGGCTTATCTGATTCATGTAAATAAAAGAAATATCTGTCTAAATTGGTGGAATATGCAACGGCACTTCCTAAACCCATGTTATTATGATTTTTCCAACCACCTGCTTCTTCTATGGTCTTAGATATTTCTAAATCATAAAAAATAATATCTGACAATTTCTAATGCCCTCCCCATACAAATTCACCGTCTCTAAAAATTTTTACAGCTATCTCCTTATCTTCTCCATATATACTGTGATAAGTATCAATAAATTTATTTAGAAACCAGTCTATATCATCGTTTCCACATTCCAACCATATATTGGTTGAAATATTATCTTTACTCTCCCTATAATCGATTAATTTTATATCGTCTGCATGTGCTGCCAAAAGACTTCTTAGACTTGACCTCATGAAGCCTCTATGCATATAAATTCTTGCTGCTGTCATGTTAATTTTACTTTCTGTATACAAATCCGCATGTGTGGTTTAATTGGATCATCTTCTGTTGTTACATCTTCATAACACATCAGATAACCAATATCTCCATCAATTTTATTGATTCTGAATGGACCATCTGATAGAATACGATCTCTTTCTTTTAATATTTTAATAGCTTCATCGTTTTTACACATATCGAAAAAAACTTCAGCCCTCTGATCCATTATTTTAATAAATTTTTCACGATTATCCATATGAATAATGTTCATAAACTCTTCTCTTGACATTTCTATTATATCTTCCATAATTTTAATTCCTCCTAAATTGTTAACGTATCGCCAAAAATGGTTACATATCGAAATATTTGTTTTTCTACTCCGAGTAACAATTGTTCTGTAAAATCTTTTCCAACTATAACGTAATCTAAACCAAGATCTTCATCCTTAATTATTGCTTTAATAAATATTTCTGCCTCACCAATATTTTCTGGTTTATAAGTTTCTATTAAACTACCACCATCACCACTGACATAATGATATATAATAAATATTTTTTCATTTACATTTTTCATATTTTACCTCAACCTTATTATTTCATCAAACCCTTCTTCCATTTCTGGTTCTTCGTAATCTTTTCTTTTTTTGTCAAACGCTTTCACCCATTTATTGTAACCTCTGTCATTCATTAATCTCCTATTCAAATCCTCTAAATTTCCAGGGCCCCAATCATAAGAAACCAATCTAGCATCATATAGTTTCCCAATTTTTATAAGTTTTTCTCTTTTTTCTTTTGTCATATTTGGTTTATCGATAACTACACTGAAGTTATAATTCAACGATGTACAGATTCCTACAATTTCTAGATTCTTGTATATCGGTTTCTTTAGTTCATCATAAAGTGTATAATCACCGCCACCAATCATTGTAGTAATCGCATCATCATTTATTATGATATAGCCAAGGTTTGCAAACTCTTTTGCCTTGCATGATTTCCCACATCCAACATTTCCTGTGAAAATTATGAGTTCTTTCATTTTTTTAATTCTAAAATTTCTTCCCCACCAACCAGGAAAAATCCAATTAACCCATGCATTTCTACTGTTTTATCTTCTCTCACATTTGCCAAAAAACAAGGAGATACATGAAATAAATCAAACAAATCAGTGTTCCCTAATACAGGTTGAATAATTATATATGTTTCTCCACTCTCTCTAATTTCGAAATCCTTGAAAATTCCAATTATGTCACTCATCCTAACGATTGGATTATAAAAGCCACCCTTTTCTTCATATAACTCTTGACAATTCCTCACTATAGGGACGGTTTTTCTCTCAATGCCCCGTCTAAATGCCAATTCTAAAGATTCCTTCGTATAGATCCTACCATTTAAGGTTGGTTTATCAGCATCAAAGTTCATCCTAACTTTCTTGTACTTTGGTCTAGTTAGTTTCACTTCCTCTCCAAAGTTATAAGTTCCACCAATTTTACTCATTTTAGCTCCTTCTAACCGCTCCAATAAGATCAGTTATTTTTTTATCTTCCTTTATCAAATATTTATTTAATTTATCATTTATCTCTTCAAAAATCAAGGGATTGATTATAAATCCTGTACCTATTCCGACAGCGCTTGCACCAGCTAATATATATTCTAAAACATCTTTATAATTCATAATTCCACCAATCCCTATTATAGGAATCTTTTTATTATTACATTCAGGTATATTTTTAAAACACTCATATACTTTATGAATCCCTATGGATTTTATACATGGACCAGACAATCCCCCACAAACATTTCCAAGAATAGGTCTTTGTGTATCTATATCAATGGCCATTCCTTTTACTGTGTTTATCATACTTAAAGCATCTGCCCCACCTTCAATTGCTGCAGTTGCATATGAAATAATATCTGTAACATTTGGAGAAAGTTTGGCAATAATTGTTTTATCTTTGAACATATTCCTGACAACCCATATGTACCTTTTTACAGATGCCGGCGGAAGAAGTCCCCATTTTACATTTGGGCAAGACAAGTTAATTTCCAATGCATCAAATGTATTCTCATGTAGCATGAGTATATGATGTAGAATACAAAAATCTTCTATACTCTCTGCAGATGTATTTATTATTACAGGTATATTGAATGCTTGTAAATTTGGCAGATCGTTTTCAATAAAGTGTTTTACTCCTTTATTTTGTAGCCCTATAGAATTTAAAATTCCTCCAGGAACTTCCACAATTCTAACATGTGGATTTCCATCCATCTTATTGAGAGTTATACTCTTCGTCACAAATGCACCCAAGAAATCAATATTGAGTTTGCCTATTTCCAATATTTCATTTCCACAACCAGATGTTCCGGCAGAAGTCATTGTGGGAACACTCATTTTGAGCTTTCCTATTTTTGTTTCTAATCTATTCATTGAAACAGTTCTTCCAATCTTCCCATGTTTTGATATCATCACTACTCATATTATCAAAGGTTAGTGCCTCTTTTGGGATTTCTGTTTTTTCTTTTTTCGATTTTTTTCTTAATTTCTTTACTTTTGATTGTTTCATATTGAGATTCTCCAAGAATGAATCGTTGTCTGGATCCTGTTGACACCTTTCCAATAAGTCATATATCTCATACTTTTTAAGATAAGGTAGTTTTCTTTGTAATCTATTTATTAGTTTGTCAGTCTTCATACTCATAAAAAATGAAAATTCATATTTCTTGATATTATATTTCTGTACTATCTCCCTTAGAAAATCATAAAGTTCAATAGGATTACAATACATTATATCATAGTTATTAAAATATTCATCTAAAAAGATTGTGATTTCTCCTAATTTTCCAAACATATACATAACAGTTTTTGGATTTATAGCCCTTATTATAACATCTGGAAGCTCCGCATCTGGATACGGATTTAATAACCACTCTTTGAATATCTTATAAGGAGACACGTTTTTCTGTTTCATCATATTCTAAAAACTCATTATATTTTTGAATAGTTTCAAATCTAGAAGGATGTATTTCTTCATTCACACTGGTTAAATATGATCTTGCCAGTTCTTTGTCAAAAAATGGTATATATAAATTAACCGCAGTTAATGCACATGCCCTTCTAAAACAAGCCGCACATTCAAGACAACCAGTTATGTAAAAATCTCCAATCGAATTGTACATGGGTCCGCTTGGTGTATCCAAACCTGTCCTCACCGGTAATAATCTTTCCAATAACACCATACTAAAACAACTGTATGTATGTAATAATAGATTTAGTTTAACTCCACCATCTGTAATATAATGTCTGACTGCATCCGCTTTTTCAATATTCCAAAATAAACTCTTTATTTTAACTTCCTTACCTATACTTTTTGATAAAACTGGAGAATATTCTTCGAATAATTCTCTATCACTATCTTGTACTCTATCATCCTTCATAGAGTTTATATAAACTTCATCCGCATCATTAAACATTGCAGACGCTGCTGTAACCAGCATCAAATTTCTATTTGGAACATATGAATTTGCTCTCTCTAAAAACCCCATATCGAACCTATCGCACATATACACGGTGTCTTCTAATTTGCTCATTCCTCCAGGTGTAACATATCTCTTAAAAATAATATCTTTCTCGTGCTTAGAATATACAGTGTTTAAATCAAAATAGATTCTATGAACCTCTAGATCCTTATATGTTAATAACTTGTGATTTGCTAAATATGAATCTAGTCCAGATGAAAACAATAGAACAACTTTTTTCATTTCCTTCCCCCTCATTCTCCATATGGTAGTACTATAATTATATCATAAGGTTTCATATACAAAGATTGCAATTTTTTAGCACGTCTGATGGTGTTCCAAGTTCCACTTTTGGAAGTTTCATCTGGGCTTACCGGACAGGCAATTAATAGATCACAATCTTTTATAATATCAATATTTCTTGTAATATATTCTTTTGCCTCTCGTACCGTACCCCCTCTACAGAATGCTCTTAAAATAGTTTTAATAGGAGGATGTATGATAATATTATATCCATATACTTGTGCTATTCTATGGGACTGTTCATCTGCACCCATACAATCACCATGATGAAATTCCTTTCCTCCTGTTTCGCGCAAAAGTCGTCTAACTTCTTCCATTTGATATTTTGTCATTCCCCATCTAGTTCCGGTAAATCCTATAATTTTAATTATCATAAATTTGACTCCCTTATCCTGTTCTTTGCCTCTAGTATTATACTGGTGATTCTTCTGTCGTTTTCCAGAGATACTGGACGGAAATCTTTCAAAATTTGTCTAAGTTTTATAGATTGTTTTCTAGCTTTTAACGCAGCATGTCTGATGGTTCTACCTGCTTCACACAAGCGTAAGAAATCTCCAAATTCGATTTTCATTTTTTCTAAAAAATCTCTATAGTTATGATTCTCTTCTATCATTGTTATCTTCCTTCAATATTAATTTTTTAAACTTTTCTATTATTAAATCTTCATTTATTGTCTCTAAGCATGCGGGGCATTTTTTATTTTTAATAGATGGACACTTTATTTTTTCGTCATGATGAAAAAAACAAGGTTGAAATTGACATACTTTATCTTCGGCATCTATCCAATCAGCATTTTTGTAATACTTCATCCTCAGCCACCCTTTAAAGCTTCCATAGATTCCCACCACTGGTTTATTTAAAGCTACTCCAATGTGAGTAAATGCTGAGTCAATTGCAACTACACCATCCGATTTGGATATTATTGCAACGCCATGGTTTATATGTTTGCACTTTGAACAAAAACTACGAACTTTTGTAACATCCAAGTTATATTTTTTTATGAAATTTAAGTAATACTCGTGCAGGTCAGGCCGATCTATAAATACGACCTTCTTATCAAGATCTATTATTCTTTTTATAATATTTGCCCATTTACTATCTGACATCATTCTTATAGGTGACGATGCACGCATTTGCACAACCACAAAGTTTTCTGGAAGAATATTTTTAAATTCTTCTAATATCTTTTCATTTGGATATAATTCTAATTTGTAATAATCATCTGTGAAATCTATATCAAATCCAGCTACTTTACTGAATAAATCATAAACATTTACATTTTGTGCTTCTATACATCTCTCTATAGCCCCTTCAAATGTTAGATGATAATGATGATTATAAAGAAAATTTGCTGAGAAAGGAACTGGTAATACATTTTCAATTAATCCTGGAGGAAAGTCTGCGTATATAGGTACAAATCTTGGATAACTAGCTACCGTTATTTGGCACGTTGGATATAACTTCTTAATATGTTTCATTATTGGCATCAAGAAGCATAAATCTCCAAAACCTCCACCTCTCCATATTAATAGGCGTTTTCCATGCATTTCCTGACCTCTATACCGTCTAAATAATTTATGAAATGGATGTCTATATGGTTTCAATATTGATTTTCGATTATCTGTGGTTCTTCTAGTTGACATAAATTGACTTAGTGGCATTACAAGTGTTGACCCCTTGTGAATTTTTAAAGGCCCGCTGCCTGTCTGCCAAGTAGCATCATGCTTCACCTGTGCAGTAACCATTAATGGGGGATCTTTAACAATTTCCTCCAATGTTTCGACTTTTCTAATTTTTGTTTTGTCTATACCGAGTTGTTTTAATAATGACGGTGACAATTGTTGCTGTTGTTTATTCACAAGCCCCTCCTGAATTGATTGATCTTTTATTTATTTGTCCGTTATGTTTTAAAATTTGTCCGTATATTATATCCTATTTTAAATTTGTCCGGAATTAAGAGCGGACAAACTGTAAAATTGAGAGGGAAAAGATGAAAAGAAAAGGAGAAAAATTTTAAATGTATAAGGGGATGAGACTATCAGTTTGTATACCTACTAGAGATCGTGAGGTGTTAACCTCTAAGGCTATAGAATCAGTAATTAAAACTTCAAAGTGCTTCGATGACTTACGAATATATGTTTTCGATAATCTTTCTAATCCAAGCCCTTCGAGAATACAATTGTTCTCAAAACTGTTATCGGACGGAAAGATCCAATACTATTCCTATGACTCTATGGAGTCTTTACAAAAATGCTTCGGCAAGGCCTATATATTTAAAAGATTTATACAGATGATGAAAACCGAACATGAATTACGAAAATATACCGACAAAGAAAATCAATTAGAAGATTTTTATCTACTTCTAGATTCAGACTTTATTCTCGGGGAAGGGTGGCCAGATTTTTTCGTGCGAGCCAATAGAAAATTGAGAGATTTGGAGCCTAATTTACATTATTTTGTAAAATATATTGGGGGCGTACCTAAATCGTCCAGAGAACACCCAGTGACTCGTACACATATCCTTAAAACTAAAGATGGTAGAGAATTTAAAGTTATGTGTGCCGTATTTGGAGGGGGGTCGGGATTTTGGTTGATGTCATATGATCAATTATGTAAACTTGAATGGCCGACACAATTACTAATGAATACTTACAAACAATATAAGAGGCACGATACGTCAAGCTGGGCTCTAATCCATAATAAATTCAAAGGGATATATACCCGTTATGTCGCGGCAGTTATGCCTCTAGATTCGGAAAATCCATTAGTACTTCATATGGGCGAAGTTTTAAAAACTTCGATGTGTAACGTACTGACTCGCCAAGGCCCAGCAGCCTACAGAAGAATGAAACAAAATTTCTCCCTCAAGGAGTTAGAACTAAAAGATATGTCAGCAAAAGAAATTTACGATAAATATAAAATGTTAGATTCAGCAACAATATGGTAAGGAGGAGATTATGCCCAAATTTGTTTTTAAATGTGAAATATGTGGAAGAAAATTTGAGAAGTTGGCTAGTTTTAGTGGACATGTAACACAATCAAAAGATCATCCCCCATTTAAAGAATATTTTGAAAAATATCCAATACCAGAGGATAAATTAAAAAAATATCATCAATATTATAAGAAACAAAAAGTAAAAAAAGAATCAGAGCAACTAGATCATTCAAAAACTGGAAAATCGACATTCACTGTAAGATCAGATACTCCATTGAAACATGTTGCAGATAGAGGTCTATCTAATTTTCATGCTCTGATTGGAATTAATTCTAGAGAATACAATAAGGATTTTTTACGTTTGTTGCCAACTATTTTTTCTAGAGCAAATATACATATATGTATAATGGGCCCAGATGCAAATAAGGTAAATGAATTTTTGGATCATGATGAAATTGCTTCTACTTACATAGTTGAATCAGTAGGTTACAACTATTCTTTAGCTATAAATATTCTATTGATGCAAGTTTCTTCAAAATTTCCTTCTGCAACTGTGGCAATATGCGATGGTTGGACTATTTTCAGTAGTGTACAAATTATGCATAAGGAGTTGGAAGGTGTTAATATAGATGATGAATTTATTAGAGTAGAAACTGTTTTTGATTATGAGGAGGACCCAATCAATCTGAAAATGGATCCTGGCAGGCTACTGAGCTCTACGCTAAATAGATTGAGAAATATGAAGAAATTTGAGTATCATATTCCTATAATCCTCTGTAAAATAAAAAATATTGTTGATTTAGAATCTGGAATGGAAGAAGATTTATTTTCAGAATTTTCTAGATCTCATTTGAGAAATCAACTAATAACAGCTGGTCTAAAGGAAAGGATAGTAGACAACAAAGGCTTATTTTTGAGATCTCGTAGGGCGCAAAATATTTCAGAACATTATGATTTAAATCTAATTCGAAAGATTGGACCAAGAATGGATAATTATATATTTATACCAAGCAATCATGGGATTGAATGGGGTGATTCTAGCAGAGCTTCAAAAATGGTTATAGACAAAGATCTTGTGAAATGGACATATATTAAATATAAACCATCCATTATAAAACTATATGGTGTAGATACTTCTACAAAGGATGACATAGTTAAAAAATCTACAGATAAGGCTAAATTAACTAAAGAGATAACACTTACTGATTTTAGCAAATTGATAGATAAAAAACGAAAAATTTTGTTACTCGTAAACTCCAAGATCAGAGATTTATTAGGAGCTACCCCTTTAATAAGAGGGTTATATGAAAAATATGGGGCAATTGATATTCTAACAAGAGATAAATTGGATACGTCAAATCATCTTATACAAAACTACATGGTAAGAAAAATATATGATCTTCAAGACATAAAAAATAGATTTTTACCATTGAAGAATTATGGTCCAAATGTGATTAGAACCGTAGGATGTTCCATCACTGAGTTAAATAGTAGGGTCAAAATGCTAGAACCTGTAAACGTATATGACAATCTTGTTGAAACTAACTATTCTATTGCAGACCCTTATATTAGAGAGATTCCAAAACCATATTGTAGTTTTGATGTTGGTCCAAAATCACCTAATATGTTAGGTATTGCGATATCTGCTGATAAATCATATGACATAGATACAAGGGTTTGGAGCCATCTTGAAACGATCGGTTCTAGAATTGGTAATAATAGTAGTATTCATGTATATTTTATTGTACTATCTGGTGAAAGGAAATTATTCAAAACAGATAAATTTAAGATACGTAAAAATATACACATTGTAGAGAATCTAACGCCTTTCAAAGCTAGTGGTATTATAAGAAATTGTAATTTATTTATAACGACTTCTGATACTGATCTATCTTGGTTGGCATGGGGGCTTGATAAAACCACTATATTTTTGGACCTTGGTTCAGAGATTCCCTTCAATGACAATTTTATAAATGTTCCATTAAACAGGGATAATATAATACCAGTAGAAGATATTGTTAGTCATGTTTGGAGGAACCTATAATGGCCAAAAATAATGCATTTTTTGCTCCTCTACATAGTAGAAGAAAAATATTATTCTACTCATCCGGTATGGAGTGCGGATGGGAACTAACTCGATGGTCTGGTATGATTAGATGGTTTAAAAAACACAATCCAGATAAAGTAATTTGTGTTTCCACAAGAGTAGATAGATACGATTTATATTACAATGCTGTAGATTTTATTCACACTTATAAAATAAGAGGGGATTACATTAATGTGCGCCCAAATATGTACAGGGCCGATTATCAGAATAAAAAAGAAGAAGATCGAAAGATAAAATCTATAAAAATGGAATATAGAGATTTTCATTTTGTGGTTCCTCCAAAGTGTACAGTTGGACGTGGATACTTTGATAGAGATAAAATGGATTTCAATTTTACTCCAAGATCAAACAACAAAAAAACAATCGATAAAATTATTTCTAAACATAAAAGAAGAATACCAATATGTATATCTCCTAGACATAGAACTGATTCTCCTAAACCAACTAGGAACTGGCCTATTGATTATTGGCATAATCTATATGAACGTCTGAGCCAACTAGACAAACACCTTGTTTTTATAATTGGGGGAAGTGCATCTATAATCAAACCGTCCATAAAAGGAAGTTTTGTTGTTGTAGATGATTTGGTTGCAGATGATGTTAGTAACATTGGATTAACCATTGAGGCAATAAAATCTAGTAAATTGACAATAGGTCAGCAATCTGCTCTGCCAATACTATCAAATTATCTAAAAACTCCTACAATTATGTGGGGACATGAGAAAACGAGACATCAAGTAGTGGAAAATCCTATGGGCACTAGATGTATCTTTTTCCCAGAATTTTCAGTACATTATACAACCCCTCCAAAAATTATTTTTCATACAATCACAGGAGAAGCATATTGAAACTAATTGAATGTAAGATTTGTGGAGAATTGTGCAAAGATAGCCAGGGATTACAAAATCATATTATTAAGTTAAAACAACATGGTCGTGATACTAGACACCCATCTTGGCCAGAATATAAGGAAAAATACATAGATAATCCACAAGAATTTAAAATAAAAATAGATTACATTATACCAATATCAAATATAAATGATGATGGTTATTCTTATCGACTAAGTAATCTGAATAGTATTCTTAGAGTCATACCCGATTTTATAAATGTTATATTAGTGGAACAGATGATAAATCCTGTATATCGCCTTTATCAAAATGATCTAGATTTAATAAAAAATATTAGCATTACTAAAAAATTAGTTAGATATCATACTTTCAACAAGGGTTGGCTATTCAATGTTGGTGCAAATCTTGCAAAGACTAACCATATCATTCTTGCTGAAGGAGATATAAACATAAATAGAATTTACTTCGAAAATCTTAAAAATTTCATAATCAATAATTCTTATAAATGGTTTTTTGCTTGGAACAAAATAATCTATTGGGATAAAGATTTTATAAATCAACTTAGGATAGACACACCAAGAGAGGCCATGTCCGAAGGTGGATTAATTTATTTTGACAAAAATTTTTACTGGAAAATTGGTGGTAGCAACGAATGTTTTCAAGAGCTTGGAGGTATAGATAATGAACTAGCTTCGCGGGCCCGATTTTTGACTATTGAGGACAAACTTTTCGATGGGACTATAAATCATCTATGGCATCCAATCAGTTATTTGAAAAGAGACGATTGGAAATACGGTAGGTATTACGCCAGAAATAGAATATTATATTATCAAGTTAGAGATAATCCAGAGTTAGCAATTGAGGAGTTGAAAAAAATGAAACAGGGTAAGTTGATTTCTCCCATTGATGATATCGATAGAGATATATTTTTTAAAAAATTAAATGTTAGAAAAATACCTAAAAAACGAGGATATAAATGACTATGGATGACAATAAAATTATTGAGAAAGAGCCTCTTAAAAGTCCCATAAAAATAGGTGCTGTTGGTGTGTTTAATAATGATTTTTCTTCCAGCATATTTTTCTCAAATGGATTTGAAAAATTGGACAGTGTCAGTTCAGTTATTAGATATGACTATAGAGAAAACTTGAAGAGGCGCATAAACATAGCCTCTGATTTACTCGATCTATCTAGGGGAGTAGATCTGGTTATTATAATGAAGGGTAGCGGCATACCCTTACAGGCTATAAAGTTGTGTTCAAAACAATGTTCGACTCTATTTTGGATGATGGATATTTATTCCCACTTCACACGCAATCAGAGATTGTTAGAAAATTCATTATTTTGTGACTATAGAACAGCTACAGGATATGGAACATGTAAATTGTGGGGTGAGAGGATAAAATTACCAGTCCACCATATTTTAGATGGATCAGATACTTCCATCTATTATCCAACAAAGACTAGAAAAAGTTACGACGTTACTTTTATAGGTGGTACGGACAGAGAAAGAGATGCTGTATACAATTTTATTAAAAATAGATATAAAGTAAAATTCTTTGGACCAAAATATTCTAGAAGATTTATAAGGCCGGATGAATTTAGACAAATTTGTAATAGTAGTAAAATTGTTTTGAATATAAGTCGTGGTAAATTAGAGGGGTATTCATCTTTGAGACTTTGGAATCTTCTGGCTTGTGGGTCGATGGTAATGACCAAACATATTCCTAACATGAGGGAGCGTATGGGTCTAGAAGCAGATAAGAATATAGTTGATTTTAGCAATTTTCTGGAACTACAGAGAAAATTAGATTACTATCTAGAACACAGCGACAAACGAGAAGAAGTAGAAAAAGAAGGTTTGGAATTTCTCAGAAATAATAGAACATGGAAGCACACAGCTGGAGAAATTGTAGATCTGGTGACAAATAAACCTGGAAAATCATTCATGCCGGATATTACGAGTTTAATAATTCCCCTGAAAAAACGGCCAACTAATAGAAGAATATTTCCAAAAAGACGAACCCCAGGAATTCGTAAACGTAAAATAAAAACTAGTTTAAAACGTCAGATGAATGATGTACCCAAAAAACCTGAAACTAGTCCTGGAATCTCCAGAAGGGTAAAGGCAGGATGGGTAACTGCTGCCTAGGAGAATTATAATGAATGAAGAAGATCTTAAAGTATCAGAA
>Ga0224514_10000338_pt1 | contig 13905 bp, 9 predicted proteins | sample SF_May12_sed_USG_3_FD_169107 | JGI IMG/M metagenome (GOLD analysis project Ga0224514, IMG submission 169107) | Sediment microbial communities from San Francisco Bay, California, United States - SF_May12_sed_USGS_24 | ecosystem: Environmental > Aquatic > Marine > Sediment | place: USA: California... | reverse complement strand
CCCGGAAGAACTGCTTCAGGCCTACCGGCCCGGCGGTGAGTCGTTTGTACTGGCAGCCAGGGTAAGCGGGCACGTGAAAACAGCTTTCCCGGATGGCATCGGTGGCGAGAAGGATGCAACTCAGCTAACGCAATCGATTGAGCCGGCAAACGTAATTATTGTTGCCGACACCGACCTGCTGCGCGATATGTTCTGGGTAAGTTTCCAGGACTACTATGGTCGGCAGGCTGCTGTGCCCAGTGCTGATAATGACACCTTTGTCATCAATGCGCTGGATAACCTGAGCGGCAGTAATGACCTGATCAATCTCAGGAGTCGCGGGCGTTCGGTCAGGCCCTTTGAACGGGTTGCTGATCTAAGGGCAGCCGCCGACCAGGAATTCCGCATCAAGGAGTTGCTGCTGCAGGAGAAGCTGAGTGAAACCGGGCACAAGCTCAAGGAACTGCAAAAGAGCGTGGTCAGCGAGTCGGGTGAGCTGGTAATGAGCGATGAGCAGCTGGAAGAAATAAACAAGTTCCGGGCCGAGCATATCCAGATCAGGAAGGACCTGCGCAGCGTGCAGCATGCGCTTGGCAAGGATATCGAGACGCTCGGCACACGGCTTAAGGCCATCAATATCGCGCTGGTACCGCTGGTGTTGATTGTGCTGGCCACGATCCTGGGTGTAGTGCGTGTGCGGCGCGCGGCGCGCGGGCAGTAAGTTACACCATGGGAAATCTGTGTTTCTGAGCCCCTCTCTCCCTCCGGGACGACTGCATGGATGCAGGAGGTAGAGCACCAAAAGTAGGCGCTTTAGGCGACGCATGGAGCAGTTGCCGAGAGTGTTGGGGAGAGGGGATAATAAATTTATTTACCTTCACACGCGGTAGAGACAGACTTTACTGATATACCTCTATTGAGGCCGGGTTCCCGCTTGCTCGGGAACGACATGGGCTTCTTCTGCGTCTTTGGCAAGTCTTGGGTCAACTATGTCGCGCAAATCAGGTAAAGGCAGTCAGTCAACCAGTGGCATGTCGCCGGCAGATATGACGGCCAGGTTTGATCTTGCGCTACAGGAGCATCAGAAAGGGAAGCTCGAAAAGGCCCGGAAGCTGTACAGGAAGATTCTCAAGGCCAGCCCACAGCATGCGGATGCCCTGCACATGCTTGGCCTGCTTGAACACCAGTCCGGTGATCATGATACAGCCATAACACTATTTACCCGGGCTGCCGAACACGGCCCGGCCAGCGCCGAGCTATTCACCAATCTGGGTTCAGCCCTGCAGGCAAAGGGTGAGCTGAAAGAGGCAATCAACGCCTATCAGCAGGCTATCGGGATCAACCCCGGCTTCGCGCTCGCGTTCAATAATCTCGGCAATGCGCTGCGGGCCGCCGGTAACCGGGATGCAGCGGCCAGCGCGTTCCGGCGTGCCATAGAATTAGCACCGGATTATATGCTGGCACATTACAACCTCGGTGACCTGCTGCATGCGCAGGGACGCCACGATGAGGCCATCGCTTCGATGAAACGTGTGCTGGTAATGGAGCCGGAATTCCTTGACGCCATCAACAGTCTTGCCGTGATCTATATGGCGAAGGGAGATACTGGAGAAGCCATAAACATGTTCCGGCGCTTGCTGGAGCTTGACAAGGACAATGCCAGTGCCCGTCACCTGCTGGCCGCCCTGGAGGGGCAGGCAAGCACCGAAACACCTTCTGACTATGTTGTTAAGTTGTTTGACGGCTATGCAGATAGCTTTGATCATCACCTCGTTGAGGAGCTTGAATATCAGACGCCCCAGAAACTCTATGATGCGCTAAAGGAGCTTATTCCCGAGCGGGCGGGGGGGGTGGACGTGATTGATCTTGGCTGTGGCACAGGACTGTGCGGCCCATTGTTAAGAAATCATGCCAGATCCCTCAAGGGTGTGGACCTGTCGCCCCGTATGCTCGCCCTGGCCAGGGAACGTGATATCTACGATGAGCTTGTGGAAGGGGATCTGACTACAGGCCTGGGTACGGCACCGGCTGCCTGGGATCTGGTTATTGCCGCTGATGTGTTCGTGTATGTAGGTGCGTTGGAAAAAGTGTTCGGGGCCGCAGCCCGGACACTGCGCCCCGGCGGCCTGTTTGCCTTCTCGGTCGAGGCGGATGAGGGAGGTGATGACTTTGTGTTGCGCACTACTGGCCGCTATGCGCATTCAATGGTCTATACAAGAAGGCTCGCGGAAGCCGAGGGGTTGCTCGAACAGTGTGTTAAAGAGTGCGTGTTGCGGGTAGACAAGGGCGAATCCATCAACGGTTACATCGTGGTGCTTGGGAAGCCTTGGGGCGAGTGACGGGGATGTTTCCTTTGTCGGGAGATTGCTTCGTCACTTCGTTCCTCGGTAACTGCTCCATGCGTCGCCTAAAGCGCCTACTTTTGGTGCTCTACCTCCTGCGGTCGCTTACGGCATCCCTGCCTGCCGCGACACTTGCACATCCATGTGCATCGTCCATGTAGTCGTCGCAATGACATGATGCGCGGAAATACAGGATTCCCTAGAGCTCTCCCAGCTTGTACATGCGCCCAAGTGCTTCATTGTCGCGCAGGCTGACTATACCGCGTGACAGTGTGATGTAGTTGCTGCGCTCCAGGTCCTTCAGCATTCGGCTGGCGACTTCACGGGTCGTGCCCAGTTCCTGCGCCAGCTGGCTGTGGGTGATCTCGATGCTCGTGCTGTTTGCCTCGCGGAAACGGCTGCAGAGCAGGTTGGTCATGCGCACATCGAGTGGATCGAAGGCAAGTTCCTGGAGGCTATTGATGATATCGAGGTAGCGGTTGCTCAGGTCATTGACCATGACATTGCGAAAGGCTGGTGATCTGCTGAAGGTGCGATGGAATACCTCGCGGCTGATAACCAGCGCCCGCACCTGGTTTTCAGTGACGGCATTCGCGGGAAAGGGGCTTCGCTGCAGGAAGGAGACCAGTGACAGGATGCAGAACTCACCCGGCTTCAACCGGTACAGTACGATCTCCCTGCCATTTCTGCCGGAAGCATAGACCCGGATATTGCCCTCCAGTAACAGCAGGAAATTCCGGCACTCGTCACCCGTAACGTATGCCTGCATACCTTTCGGTACGATGACGGGTTCCATGCACTGAAGGGCTTCGATCCAGGCGTGATCCGTGATTGATGCGAGCTGTGGGTAGTGCTGGCGCCAGTCAATAATAGTGGAACTGAACATTGCCTTCCTTTATTGGTTCGTTCTTTTGTTGTTCTTTACCAGCACATCTTGTGCCGTGATGTTCGTGGCTGTGTTATCAGCCAAGGCTCAACAGAAATCATAATTGAACAGTAGCAGGATAATTTCTCATGCCACATAAGAAATTTCCTTATTCAGAATTCCCTTCAATTGGAAGCGGTCTATCCCTGAACGATAAATCCGGCCTGGTCCGGGCACTGATTTTAGTGCATTTTCTGCATTTTCCGGCTACAGAAAAGTAGCCCCTATTCAATATAGGATGGATAAGCAGATGCCTTTATTCCATCAATATTATCCTTGGAGCTGGACTAAAACAAGTGACGTAATGCAGGTCACAAAGTGGATTGACATCAGTCACATACAACACTCTCCAGCTTGTGTAATTACCGAAATGCCGATCCATCTGCAGCACGCAACGTGCCGCTGTGGCATCCGTCAAATAAGAATTACGACCCATCATTTGCGATCCGCTCCTACAATAATGCCGGGAGCGGCCAGGCGGGGACCCAGCCTTGATCAATGCGCAGTTGTTATCGCGCCTGCAAGGCGCTCCTGCAACAATAAGGCAGACCTGTAGAAACGGATATCATTCACGATTTTTTTATTTGACTCAGTTGTCGTCCCCGCGCGATGTACAGGGAGGAGGTGAGACCGGGACCGGTCGAGAGGCTGGCCTGGGCCATGTACGAGTGCCGCGGGAGGCATGGATGCCGTGAGTGGCGAGACGGGGACCCAGTCCTGATCAATGCGCAGCTGTTATTACGCCTGCATGGCGCTTCTGCAGCAGAGGTGTTGCAATTGTAGGAGCGCTCCGCGAGCGCGATAGTTTTAGCTAATAAAACATCGCGGATGAGATCCGCTCCTACAGCAATCGATGCACCGTAGTCGCAGTTGTAAACAGGGTAATATCGTGCGTATTCTCCGGCCTGATTAAACATAAATAGCGACCAGGCTATATAGGCGGGTCTTTGGGGCGGGTAACAGTGTAAAGGGGAAAAGTCAGGCCTTTTTTTACCCTCCGGGTAATCTACTTAGATGCACCTGGAACAGCTTTTATTCCAATAACTTGTAAGTTTTTTTCTTATGTAACCCAGGTCACAGAAACAAGTGACCCCGGTTACATACAGACCCCCCCTACTATGGCACTTTTAGGCCTGTCCTAGACTCGTCCTAGGCCCGGCCTATAGTGGCTGATAAATAAGCGGTTACGTAAGCCGCTGTAATTAATAAATAAACAATGGGGGGGACCCAATGAAGACCTTGAACCGACCTGGTATTTTACATACCACCCTGCGATTGTCGCGTTTCGCAGGGACAGCAGTCCTGACGGTGTGCCTAGGCGCCCCATCAGCATTCGCGGCTAAAGATCCCTGGTCATTAAGTCCATTAGTGATCGATGGCGATGGCAGTGAGCTGGAAGGCCTGCCGGAAGCCAACCTGGGAACCTTCGAAGGCGGTAACACAGGGCATACTGAAGACGCTGCAGAAAGCAATGTGCTGCAGCCGGCAGACCAGCGGCCCGAAGAAGAAGCCGTATTCAACGTCCCGAGCAATGGGCCGCCAAGCCCCTTGTTCGGTGCACAGCCGTTCACCCAGAAGATGCTGCGCTTCGAGGAGTTCGGTACAGCGCCTCTCGACCTTGACGCCCAAAAGCCGGCCGGCTGGAAGACAATGCCTGCACCCGCGGATGCCCAGAGCGCACCCAATGGCAGCATGCTGGAAGACTTCCTCGCGCAGCGCATCTGGCCGACGCCTACCGTGTTTGCCAACACCGAAGACGATAACCCCTGGCAAACAGAAATCGAGAGCTTCCTGGGTCGTGACCTTGCTGATCCACCTGCCGAAGGTCGGCCGCCGGGTCTGGGCTGGTCACACCAGCGCTGGGATGATTTCACCCCGACGGAGTATTTCCAGTCCGCACAGGCGGGTGCTCGCGTAAACGAAGGTTTTCGTGACGGCTTGCAGTTGCATGGCTACAGTGCCGGTGAATTCGGCCCGGGTGGGCTCTACCACAATGGCGGCACCACGGATGGCATCGAAATCAGGTTCCATCCGAACATGCCGGTGCAGGACCACGAGTCACTGTGGACGTTTGACGGCACCCTGCCGCCCAAGCTGCTCAATGCCCGTTATGGCGAAACCGTACTGTTCCGTCACTACAACGCGCTGCCGATCGACGTGGCGGCTAACGCTGGCTTCGGTGTGCACACCATCACTACCCATGAGCACAATGGCCACAACCCGGCAGAAAGTGATGGCTATGCCAACAGCTTCTTCTTCCCGGGTCAGTACTACGATTATCGCTGGCCGATGACTCTGGCCGGTAGCGACACCATCAATACCGGTGCCAGTGATCCGCGTGCGGGTTCACCGGACGGTAACGGTGGTATCAACAACCTTCCGGGTGACTGGCGTGAAACCATGAGTACCCACTGGTTCCACGATCACATGCTCGACTTCACGGCGCAGAACGTCTACAAGGGCAACGCCGCGATGATGAACTACTACAGTTCGCTCGACCGTGGTAACGAGGCTGTCAATGATGGCGTCAACCTGCGCCTCCCGAGTGGTACCGCGCTGGACTGGGGTAACCGCGACTACGACGTCAACCTGCTGCTCGCCGAAAAGGCGTGGGATGACCAGGGTCAGCTGTGGTTCAACCCGTTCAACATCCAGGGCTTTGCCGGTGACGTGATGACCGTCAACTGGTTGTACAAGCCCTACATGGAAGTGCGTGCTCGCAAGTACCGTTTCCGTATCCTGAACGGTTCCGTGTCACGCTTCTTCAAGGTCGCGCTGGTGGATGAGAGCGGTACCCCGGTACCGTTCCACATGGTCGCCAACGACGGCAACATCATGGAGCACACTGTCAAATTCGCGAACGGCGAACTGCCCACCCAGGGTATCGCCGAGCGTTACGACATCGTCGTGGACTTCAGCAGCTTTAATGCTGGCGACAAGCTCTACATGGTCAACACGATGCAGCAAAAGGACGGTGTGTCAGCTGACGCGGCGATTCCGCTGGCTGATATCGTGAGTGGTGCCTATGCGCCTGCACACGGTGACTGTGACGAGGACGGTAACACGGGCGATTGCTGGGTCGATGGTGATCCGGTGGTCGGCAAGTTCCTGGAATTCCGCGTTGCGGAATACACCGGTACGGACCTGAGTATGAACCCGGCTGACTACGAGGTAGGCGGCCAGAAGTTGATTCCGCTGCGCAGGCCTACGGAATCGGAACTGGCCAATGCCCTGCACCGCAGTTTCGAGTTTGAAAGACAACCCACGGACGAGAAGCCCTGGGTGATCGAAACCGATGGTGGCAAGGCCTTTGGTATGGACCCACGCCGCGTTTCAGCTGCGCCATCCAAGAACTCCGGTGGTCTGGAGATCTGGCGCCTGATCAACAGCGGCACCTGGAGCCATCCGATCCACATCCACTTCGAGGAAGGCATTATCCTGCGCCGTAACGGTGTACAACCGCCTGACTATGAGCACTATGCACGTAAGGATGTGTACCGCCTCGGCCCGCAGCCCGACAGTGGCGACCTGGTCGAGATCGCGCTTCGTTTCAGGGAGTTCGCAGGCACCTACATGGAGCACTGCCACAACACCCAGCACGAAGACCATGCCATGCTGCTGCGTTGGGATATCGAGAACCCGGGTCAGGTCAAGCTGATGCCGACTCCGATTCCGACCTGGGATGGTGTTGGCTATGTCGACTCTGTCGCACTGCCGACCTTCCGTACGGGTGATGGTGTTGGTCTTGATGGTGGCATCGAACTGGATCCGATTTCTGTCTGGATCGGGGATCAAGTTGCGAACGTCGAGTTCTACGGCAATATTCGCGATGAGAAGATCGGTGATGCGCTCGATCCGAACGACAACAACGAGCGTGGTGCAATTACCTTTAACTTGCAGACGGCCACCAACATCGATGCCGACGGCAATGAGAGGGAAGTGTACTTCATCATGCACGATGTCAGTGATGAAGCGCTGGCAGAAGAACTGGAGATTGCCTGGGCAGGTAATATCGCCCAGACACCGGTTGCTGCCTCAGCTGAAGCCAGTGTGAAACGCAAGGGCGGCAAGCTGGAGTGGACCTTCTACGGTGATCTGCCGAACCCGGTCTGGGCGAATCCGGCCTGTCGTATCGGTGATCCCGACGTGAACGGTGAAGCGTGTCTGAACGATGCCAACATCCCTGATGTCAGCATCGACAACACCTACTCGCCGTTGCGTCGTGTGAACTTCGACGGCAAGGATGTGGTGTTCAACATGATCGTCGTGAAGTGGGGTGACGAGGACTGGGAGCAGAACAGGACTGACAGAGCCTGCATTGGTCTGCCTGATTCTCCGCCGCAATCTCGATGTGCCTACAACGGTAAGCAGTGGGGCCGGTACAATCACTCCGGTCATGTGATCGAGATGGATACAGATGCCGATCCGCCATTCGTGACGCTCAAGCTGCACAAGTCCTGGGCGGGCGAGAATGGTGATTACCTGCCGTTCTACATCGTGGTCGATACCTTCCCGGCACCTCCGGCTCGCGCAATGGGTGTACCCTACGTGCCGAAGCATGAGTTCCTGGGTGATGTCGCCGTACCGCTGGTGCAGTTCATGCCTGGCAGGCGCTGGGTCCATCCGACCTTCCCGCCGATGCCGTGGCCTGGGGTCGCAGATGGTGGCGAGGGTGGCCTGGCGGATGGCTGGGGTCTTATCCACGCTGGTGGTCCGTTCGGCAGTCAGATCGGCCTTCCGTCCTACTTCATGCCGGAAGACGACTACAGCCCGATGTGGCACATCGGCTTTGCCCACTGGCTGGAGCCTGCCGACCGCGTGGTCAAGGGTCTCAAGGAGCTCAGGCAACTGCGCAAGGAAGGCAGGCTGGAGATCCTCGAATGGCCGGCACCGCCGCGTGTAGCAGAGGGCGCTTTAACGGGTACTCTGGTCGACGATTACGACTTCGAGAACCTGAACTCACCGCACGTGGTGAACTGCCCGACACCGGTAACGCTGGATGCCGCTATCCATCGTGCCCGGAATGCGGGTAACTAAGGGGGGACTGTCAGTAACAGGCAGTACTGGCTGTATGCGAAGTAGCTAACAGTCGTACTGGCAGGACCGGGCCCGCGATGAGCAGAACAATGCTCACCGCGGGCCTTTTTTTATAGTGGGAACTCTCGTAAGATAAATGCTATGTATAAATATTTACGGGTGGCGACCTTCGCCCTGTTTGTTACGGGTTTGCTCTCTTCTTTCAGTGCAACCGCGCGCTGGGGTGCCGATTATTTCCCCAATGTTCCGCTGGTGACGCATGAAGGGGAAACCGTCCGTTTCTTTGACGATCTGATCAAGGACAAGATCGTTGCGATCAACTTCATCTATACCCATTGTCCCGATACCTGCCCGCTGGAGACGGCACAACTTGTCCGTGTGCAGGACATCATGGGGGACCGGGTAGGCAAGGATGTGTTTTTCTACTCCATCAGTATCGATCCGAAAAACGATACGCCGGAAGTGCTCAGCGAGTACCGCAAGCGGTTCAAGGCGAACTGGACATTTTTGACCGGCAAGAAAGAGGATATTGTCCTGCTGCGCAAGAAGCTCGGTTTGTACATCCCGGAAATACAGGACGAGGATTCCAATAATCACAATGTCAACATGATCATTGGCAACCAGGCCACGGGCCGCTGGATGAAGCGGTCGCCGTTTGAAAACCCCTGGGTACTGGCCGACCAGCTTGGCAACTGGCTTTCGGGGTGGAAGTCTCCCCAAAAAGGCGATGATTACTCAAACGCGCCCGAGCTGCGTCAACTTTCCCGGGGGGAAACGATATTTCGCACCCGTTGCGCCACCTGTCATACAGTCACCGGCAAGGAACTGGCGGGTGCCCTGGGCCCTGACCTGCTCGGTGTTACCCGGAAACGGGACCCGCAATGGCTGCTTGACTGGCTGAAGGCGCCGGACCAGATGCTGAAAAAGAAAGATCCCATCGCAATGGCGCTCTACGAACAATACAACAGGCTGGCCATGCCGAATATGCGCCTGCACAAGGAGGAAGCGCTGGCTTTGCTTCACTACCTGGAAGACGAAACTGTCAGGGTCATGGGGGAAGATACGCTGGACAGTATCAAGCCTCCCGTGACGACAGCGTCAGCGGACAGCCAGGTCAAGGCGGAAGGTGACGTGGTTGCGATTATGAATGCCTGGGTGCGGGAAGCGCACCCCGATGCGGCAGTCAATGCTGGCTACATGACACTGGTGAACGTGGGCCCCGAGGATGTCGCGCTGGTCAGTGTCGAGAGCGATGCGTACAAGAATATCGAGGTGCACGAGATGGTCAGCGTGGAGGGCCTGATGGAAATGCGTGAAGTAACCGACATGGTAATTCCGTCCGGTGGTCAGATCGGGTTTGAGCCCGGTGGCAGGCACCTGATGTTAATGGGGCCAAAAGAGCACTTGACCGTAGGCCAGACGGTCGATATGACCCTGACCTTCAAGTCGGGCAAGCAGCAGAAGGTGTCTGTTAATGTGGCGGCAAGGTAATCGGGATCACGAACCTTGTGGTTGTACTTCAGGTTCCCGGGTATCCAGGGAGAGGGAACCGTTTCAACCAGGGAAGCTCTAACTTATTCAGTTTCGTCATTCCCGCGAAGGCGGGAATCCAGTAATTTTATTGACTGTAAACCACTGGATTCCGGGTATGTGCTGTGCTCCCCCCGGAATGACAATTTGACCAGATGGACACAGAACAACAGGTAACCGAAATGAAATTTATACAGCAATCATTCCTTCTTTTAATTTTGGTCTTCATGCAGGGCCTTTTTGCAGCACAGGCAGGCGCTCATGGCGGTGCTAATACAAAACCTGAGGTGGTTTTCGAAACCAGCAAGGGTTCCTTCACCATTGAACTCTATCCGGATAAAGCACCGCTCACCGTGGCTAATTTCCTCGGCTATGTCGACGAGGGCTTCTACGACAACACCATTTTTCATCGCGTGGTGCCTGACTTTGTCATACAGGGCGGCGGGTTCGAATCGGGGATGAAGGCGAAAGAGACGCGTGAGCCGGTTAAAAATGAATCAAGTAATCGCCTGAAGAATATCCGGGGGTCAGTTTCCGTGGCGCGCAGGACGCACCCGGATACGGGCACCTCGCAGTTTTATATCAACCTGGTACACAATTCCAGGCTTGACTATAAAGGCAAGGTCCAGCCCGGCTACACCGTGTTTGGCAGGATCAGCAAGGGCATGGACGTTATCGACAAGATGTCCGTGGTGGAGACAACAGAGGCAGGCGGAGGCAGAAATGTCCCGAAAGAGGACATTGTTCTGATCTCTGCCAAGCGCAAGGTCCCGGCAGAAGCGGTAAAGGAAGATAAAACCGCCGGTACGTCTGAACAAAAAGTTGATGCGACGGAGCCTGAAGCCGAAGCGGTAAAGGAAGATAAAACCGCAGGTACGGCTGAACAAAAAGTTGACGCGACGGAGCCTGTAGCCGATGTAGTGGAGCAAAAGGCTGATGCTTCAGCGGATAAACAGCAGGAGTATGTCGCAGGCGAACATTACGTTGTTTTGGATGAACCCGTTGCCACCCGTGACAGCAGCAAGATCGAGGTGGTGGAGATGTTCTCCTACGGCTGCCCGCATTGCTACGAGTTTGAGCCTATGGTCAAGCAGTGGGGTGCACAGCAGGGCGGCGATGTCGATTTCTGGTACTTCCCGGCCGTGTGGAGCAAGGGCATGAAACTGTATGCGCGGGCATTTTATGCCGCCTACGCACTGGACGTGCTGGACAGGATACATCTTCCCCTGTTCAAGGCCATCGCTGTAGAGCAGAGGAACATAAGAAATGAAGCTGACCTGGCAGAGTTCTTTGCGGGATACGGGGTGACTGAAGGTGCTTTTAACGAGGCCTTTAACCTGGCCGCAGTGCAAGAAAAGGTCAGCAAGGACGAGGATCGGGTGCGCAACTACAAGCCTGTCGGTGTGCCGGAGATCGTCGTCAATGGTAAATACCGTATCGACCGCATGCACGCCGGTGGCTATGAAGGGATGCTGAAGGTGGCCGATTTCCTGATCGATAAAGAGCGAGCCGCACTTAAACAGTAGGACCCGCGCCCTCGCGGGGAATACATTGCGACCGGATGAACGATTATTCCCGGTGTGGCGCCGGTCCTACAGGCATTTTTTCCTGATCCGGGATCCGCAGGACCCGCGCCCTCGCGGGGAATACATTGTTGTCCCATGTCTTGATCTGGCGCAGCTTCCATTACATTATTATGTTCAGGATAATAATCGTGTTGCTGGACTCATGAACCATAAATTACTGACAGCCATCACTCTGACATTGCTGCTGACCGCCTGCGACAGGCAGGCCGCACGCATGACCGAGGCTGCGGAGAAGTGTGTGGAGGCGATGCGGATTGGCGCTGACGAGATCGCTGAGGAGCTGTGCACCATGGCGCTGGGCGATAACGACGGGGCGGATCTCAAGCCGGAAATCCGCTCACAGCGGCTCTACAGGCTCGGGCATATCAAGCGTACGCTTGCGAAGTACCCGGAAGCACAAGGCCTGATTGCGCAGTCGCTGGAAATCGAGGAAACCCTGTCGGACTCCGAAAATCTCGCACGGGGGCATAGTCTGTTGGAGATGTCGCTCATCATGGCGGCTCTGGGGCAATGGGAGCAGGGGGCTACTTTCCTTGAACGCGCACTCCCGTTTGCCGGCCAGTTCAGTGAAGAGGAGCAGGCATCCATGGCAAACATCCTCAGACATTACGCCGGTCAGCTGGAAAAGCTGCAGCAGACGGAACTGGCATCGCGGTTCAGGGCGGCCCATGACGGGCTGACGGAGGGCAAGCAGTCAACGCCTGCTCCCTTTGAAGCTTACTGACAGGGGATAGCTGCCGGGCTGTCGTCAAACAGGATATCGCGCATGAGATCCGCCTCCTGCAGGTGTTTCTGATAGGTGTAGGAGCGCTCATCGAGGCCGCTCACGGCATCCATGCCTACCGCGGCACTCGTACATGGCCCAGGCCAGCCGCTCGACCGATTCCCGGTCTCACCTTCTCCCTGTGCATCGCGCATGGTGTTGTTGGGAAATGATCGCGGACGCGGTCCGCTCCTACACCCGTCGTCCCCGCGAAGGCGGGGACCCAGCCAGCAATAGAGCACCCGCCCTGTCGCGGCTGCAAGCCGCTCCTACGGAACCATCTAATTGGTGTAGGAGCGCCTTTGCCTGCATGGATGTAGGTACATCGCGTAGCGCATGGACGCGCGATACCTCCCGGACAAAAAAAGCCGGCCCCGATGGGGCCGGCCTTGGTACTGCTATTACGGCAATGCGATGCCGCTTGCCTGCTAGTTGTCGATGGTGGGTACGATCTGCAGGGTTTTCAGGAAGGTCACCAGGGCCTTCTGATCGTCTGCAGAAGCCGCTGCGAAGGCATCACGCGAGGCACGACCCTCACCACCGTGGAACAGAATGGCCTCGGTGATGGTGCTGATGTCGCCACGGTGACCGTACGGCGCCGTGTTACCCACATCCCACAGTTTGCGGGTCAGGAAGAACTCGGTGCCGGGCGTGCCATCGATGGCATCTGCGCGACCCTGTGCCAGCTGCTCGTTACAGAAGAAGCTGATGTCGTTGTCACACAGGCTGTGACGCTTCAGGTCGGTGTAGGCACGTACGATGGAGGTTCCCCCGGGGCCCGTTTCCAGACCGGTCTTACTCGCCAGGTCGAAGGAGTAGTCCGGGCAACCGTCTGCCGCGCTGGCACAGGTGCCTGGCGGGTTGAACGGGTTGGGCTCGACAAAGGTCTGGGTGTTCAGCACCATTTCCGGCGCGTGGCAGGAGGTGCAACCGACGTCGGCAAACACCTGCTCGCCTTGCTCGACTACCTTGCGATCCGCCTTCTTCTTGGGCAGGATCTGTTTCGGCACATTCAGCTGGGCCTGGAAGACGGAGATTGCGGTGATGTCACCGATAGTCAGTTCGCGCACCATGCCGTCGCCGTCGAAGTCCGGGTCAAAACCCTTGGCCGGGTTCAGGTCGAAACGCTCCTCGGCCTGCATGCCATGGTGATGGTTCATGGCGTTGTCGGTGAATTCGCGCAGCGAGATCACCTTGCCGGCCTGGTGGAACGGTTTGACGACCAGGTCCGCATCCACACCGCCGTCGGTGGCCACTACAGCACCGCCTGAGACCTCGATGTCGAAATCGACACCCTTGGAACTGATGGTGTGGAGTCCGTCAGGCAGGCCAGCGGCCGCTGCCTGCAGATCCGCGGTCATTTCACGGGTCAGCATCTCGATGGCGCCGGAACCGTGCATGCCCAGCGTGTTGCGGCTGTTGCTGCGTGTCGGGCTCACCGACAGGGTGACCGGATCAAGCGCCTGGGCCAGTACGAATACGTTGGCGACGAAGTCACCCGCACCACCGACTTCCGGCTGGGCGTGACAGCCACCACAGGCATCCGAATCCGGGGCCGAGGTACGCAGTTTCTCGATTTGTCCTGCCGAGAGCACTTCACCTTCTTCTGACTGGGTCGGGAAGGCGCGCGCGGCACCGCCACCGGTGGTCAGCGGACGGCCGGAACCGTCACAGCGGTTGAATGCGGCGACGAACAGGTTCTTGCCGTGCTCCACGATATCCTCGAAGTTCTTATCGCCACCG
>Ga0224514_10000335_pt1 | contig 13955 bp, 10 predicted proteins | sample SF_May12_sed_USG_3_FD_169107 | JGI IMG/M metagenome (GOLD analysis project Ga0224514, IMG submission 169107) | Sediment microbial communities from San Francisco Bay, California, United States - SF_May12_sed_USGS_24 | ecosystem: Environmental > Aquatic > Marine > Sediment | place: USA... | reverse complement strand
TTTCATTACAACATCAGCATTAACTTCAATACCCCGTAAGCTTGCAGCAGTATCGGTAGTGAAAAATGGATTGCCTGTTCCAGCTGCAAAAATCACAACGCGGCCTTTTTCCAGGTGACGTACTGCACGCCGACGAATATAGTCTTCACATACCTTGTGAATCGGTAACGCAGACATGACGCGAACTGTCAGACCTTGTCTTTCCAGTGCATCCTGTAATGAGAGAGAATTAATAACGGTAGCTAACATCCCCATATGATCAGCTGAGGTTCTATCCATACCGCTCGCTGATAAACTTACTCCACGGAAAATATTACCACCGCCAATTACCATGGCAACCTGTACACCTTTCTCCACCAGTTCCTGAACATCTTTTGCAACACTTTCAACAACTTTTGGATCAATACCAAAATCCTGCTCACCCATCAGGGCTTCGCCACTGAGTTTTAACAGGATACGTTGGTATTTAAGGTTTGATGCCATGTTTTATCCTCAATAAATATTAGATAACAATTAGCCCTTCATTTGTGCAGCAACTTCTTCCGCAAAGTTTTCCTGTTTCTTCTCAATACCTTCACCCACTTCGTAACGAACAAAGCGTGTAACTGAAGCATTGGCATCTTTCAGTAGTTTTTCTACTGTTTGATCAGGATCTTTAACAAATGGCTGACCTAACAAGGTAATTTCTTTCAGGAATTTTTTGATGCGACCTGTAATCATTTTTTCAATAATGTCAGCAGGTTTACCACTTTCTGCCGCTTGTGCAGTGAAGATATCTTTTTCCTTGTCGATTTCTTCTTGTGGAACATCTGCTTCAGAGATACAAACAGGACGACTTGCTGCAATGTGCATAGCAATGTCTTTACCTAATGTTTCATCACCACCTTCCAGATCTACAAGCACACCAATACGTACCCCATGCATATAAGTAGCAAATGCACCTTTACTTTCCAGTAATTCGAAGCGACGTACTTTCATATTCTCGCCAATTTTAGTAATTAGCGCTTTTAATGTTTCGTCAACGCTTGCGCCATTCATATCTGAAGCCATTAATGCATCAAGATCAGCTGGCTTTGAGCTCAGAACATGAACGGCAAGTTTGTTAACAAAACCACTAAAGTTATCATCCTTTGCTGCGAAGTCAGTTTCGCAATTAACTTCTACAACGGCAGCTGTTTTCTTGTCATCACTTAATTTGATAACCACTAAACCTTCAGCGGCAGTACGTCCTGCTTTTTTGTCAGCCTGAGCCTGACCGGTTTTACGCAAATGCTCAATGGCGGCATCAATATCACCATCGGTTTCAGTTAATGCTTTTTTGCATTCCATCATGCCTACGCCAGTACGTTCACGCAGTTCTTTAACTAATGCTGCTGTGATAGCCATGTTCTTAACCCTCTTGAATACAGTGTCTTAATCAGAAATAATCAAATCGTTCAGGATAGTGTTTGAAAAAGGGGGCCAGGCCCCTTTTTCAAATGTCTACATTATTCCGCAGCGTCATCATCCTTGGCTTTCTTTACTACAGTTTTTTTCGCTGCTGTTTTCTTTTTAGCCGTTTTCTTTTTCGCTACAGGTTTTGCTTCTGTCTCATCACTTGCCGCTTTAGCTACTTTCTTTTTAGCTATTTTTTTCTTGGCTTTTTTCTTGGCTGCTGGTTTGCCTTCTTCATCTAATTCAACGAAATCATTAGCATCACCCTTACCAATATGTGCAGAAGAAGCACGACCATCAGCAATAGCTTTAGCCACGCCATTTGCATATAAAGTAATGGCGCGGATGGCGTCATCATTACCAGGAATGATGTAATCAATGCCATCAGGATTGCTGTTAGAATCAACAACACCAATAACCGGAATACCCAGTTTAACCGCTTCTTTTATCGCGATGTCTTCATGACCTACGTCAATAACGAACAATGCCGCAGGTAAACTAACCATGTTTTTAATACCACCCAGACTGCGTTCCAGTTTTTCCTGTTCACGCGTAAGGGTCAGAACTTCTTTCTTGTTCAAACCTTCGAAACCACCCTTTTCACTCAGGGCTTCCAGTTCTTTTAAACGCTTGATTGATTGTTTAACCGTTTTAAAGTTGGTCAACATACCACCTAACCAACGGTGGTTAACAAAAGGCATGTCACAACGTTCGGCTTCTTCACGAACAACCTGTTGTGCAGAACGCTTGGTTCCAACAAACAAAACCTTGCCACGATTTGCTGCTAATGAACCTATGAAGTTCATCGCATCTTGATACATGGGTAGGGTTTTTTCGAGGTTGATGATATGGATTTTGTTACGTTCTCCAAAAATGTAAGAACGCATTTTAGGGTTCCAGTAACGGGTCTGGTGACCAAAGTGCACGCCAGCTTCTAGCATCTGACGCATAGATACATCACTCATTGTATTCTCCTGTACGGGTTTAAGCCTTCCATACACCCCATCTACCAACCCCGTTATTTCGCGGAGCACCCGGGTAAATGTGCCGGTGTATGTGCGGATTTAGTAAAATTAAGTTTATGCCCAATTGCATTTGCTAAACGGGCGCGCGCTTTATACCATACCCAGCCTTATGAGACAATGAAATCACCCAAAGTCATTGAATTTTATGGCGGAATTGCCCTTATCAGCCCAAATAGCAGGATGGATAGCCCAACATGAGTGTAAAAATAAAAACGGCCGACGAAATCAAAAAAATGCGCGTTGCCGGTCGCTTGGCCGCCGAAGTGCTGGAAATGATCGAGCCTCATGTCCTGGCAGGAGCCACCACCGACGAACTGGACAAAATCTGCCATGACTATATCGTCAATGAACAGCAAGCCATCCCTGCTCCCCTAAACTACCACGGCTTTCCCAAGTCCATTTGCACTTCGGTTAACCATGTAATTTGTCATGGTATTCCAACTGAAAAACGCCTCAAGAAAGGCGATATCATCAATATCGACATTACCGTCATTAAAGATGGCTACCATGGGGACACCAGCAAGATGTTCTTCATTGGTGAGCCTTCCATCCAGGCCACGCGTTTGTGCAAAGTCAGCTATGAATGCATGCGCCTAGGCATCGATATGGTCAAACCGGGCACCAAACTCGGTGACATTGGCCACGTCATCCAGACCCATGCGGAAACCAACCATTATTCGGTGGTACGTGAATACTGTGGGCATGGTATTGGCGCAGAATTCCATGAGGATCCTCAGGTATTACATTATGGCTCACCCGATACCGGATTAACGCTGGAGACAGGTATGATTTTTACCATCGAACCCATGATTAATGCCGGTAAACGTAACGTCAAACTCCTCAAGGATGGCTGGACAGTGGTCAGTAAAGATCGTTCGCTCTCTGCGCAGTGGGAACACACCATTCTGGTCACGGAAGATGGCCATGAAGTGCTGACCAGACGCAACGAGGAAACATTTTGATTCAATCTCCCATTGATAGTGAACTGTTTGACTGCCAACAGTTCGATCATCAATTACAACAACACGGCATTAGCATTCCATTATTTCGTGAAGCACTAAAAAATGCCCGCACTACTCTTGAAGAACGTTTCCATGCCGGGCGTGCCGCCACCGAACTGGTTCAACAGCAAGCTGCGGTTATTGATAAATTATTAGAACGTATCTGGCGGCACTACTTTAAAGACTACTTGAATGACATTGCATTGGTTGCTGTTGGAGGCTATGGACGTGGCGAACTTCATCCTGGTTCCGATGTTGATATTTTAATTCTACTCAAGAAAAACAATAAAAAATATCAGGTACCCATTGAACAGTTCCTGACTTTCTTATGGGACATTGGCTTGGAAATTGGCCACAGCGTGCGCACTGTAAAGGAATGTGTAAAGGAAGCTAAAGAAGATATTACTGTCACCACTAACCTACAGGAAGCACGCCTGCTGTGTGGCCCACAAACATTGTTTGATGAACAACGTAAAAAGTGTGGCCCAGATAAACTCTGGCCTGGACCTAAATATTTTAAAGCAAAATGGCAAGAACAACAGCAACGCCATCTGAAATTTAATGACACCGCCTATAACCTTGAACCCAACATAAAAGAAGGCCCCGGTGGTTTGCGTGATATACAGGTTATTGGCTGGGTAGCTAAACGACATTTTGATGTGGATACCCTTAAGCAACTTGTCGACCATGGTTTTCTTACCAAACAGGAATATCAAGCCCTGCATCAAGGACAAGCTTTTTTATGGGGAATTCGTTTTGGCTTACACACTTTAACCCAACGACGCGAAGATCGCCTGCTATTCGATCATCAACGAGTGCTGGCCAAGCAGTTTGGTTTCAAAGATAACTATCAACATTTAGCTGTTGAACAGTTCATGAAACAGTACTATCGAACCATTACCGAGTTAAGTCGCCTTAATGAAATGCTATTGCAACTGTTTCAGGAAGAAATTCTTTACAAAAAAAATAAAGCAAAACCTGTTGCCATTAACAGTCGTTTTCAATCAAATAAAGGCTTTATAGAAGTCAGTCATGAAAAAACATTTAAATATAATCCCTTTGCATTACTGGAAGTGTTTCTTCTCCTGCAACAACACCCTGATTTAAAAGGTATCAGGGCCAACACCATCCGCGCTATACGCGAACATCTCTACCTGATTGATAGTGAATTTAGAAACGATATTCGATGCAAAAGTCTGTTTATGGAAATACTGCGCCACGGCAAAGGTGTTACTAACGTACTAAGACGTATGAACACTTATGGCGTACTTGCGGCATATATTCCTGCTTTTGCCAAAATTGTCGGGCAAATGCAGCATGACCTGTTCCATGTTTATACTGTAGATGAACACACTTTATTCGTTATTCGCAACTTACGACGCTTCACTGTTCCTGAATTCCATAATGAATTTCCGTTATGCAGTAATATAATGAACACTCTGCCAAAACAAGAACTCATTTTGCTTGCCGGATTATTCCATGATATCGCCAAAGGTCGCGGTGGAGATCATTCCATACTGGGAGCGAAAGATGCCCATGACTTTTGTCAACAGCATGAATTAAGTGCCTATGATACCAACCTTGTTGCCTGGCTGGTAAGAAATCATTTATTAATGTCATCGACTGCTCAACGCAAAGATATTAGTGATCCTTCTATAGTGCATGAATTTGCACAACATGTTGGTGATAAAATACATCTGGATTACCTCTATCTGTTAACTGTTGCTGACATCCGTGGTACCGGCCATGCCGTATGGAACAACTGGAAAGATGCGCTATTACGCCAGCTCTATTATGTAACGCATCAGGCATTACGCCGCGGCCTTGACAACCCTCTGAATCAGAGTGAATACATTAATACTGTAAAACAGGAAAGCCTTAAACAAATTAAAGATGCAGACCTTGATATGCTCAAGGTGCAGCAACTCTGGTCTCGTTTAGGTGATGAATATTTCTTACGCTATAATGCAAATGAGATCTTATGCCACACTAAAACAATTATTTCTCATACAGATACACAGCAACCTTTAGTGCTTGTTCGTGATGAGCCCCAACGCGGGGGGAGTGTTGTTTTTATTTACACACAAGACAAAAACAATCTTTTCACCATAATAACTTCTTCACTTAACCAGTTAGGCTTCACTATTTTTGATGCGCGCATCTTTGCGTCAACAGATAATTTTACACTCGATAGCTTTATTATTCTTGACCACAACAATGCGCCTATTGAATCTTCGCGTTATGATGAAATAAAGGAGTTACTAAAAAATAATATCCAACATTCAAAAATCAGCCTGCCCCCTGGCACCGAACAACTCACTCGACAGGCTAAACATTTTACTTTTCCAACAGAAATTAATTTTACAGAAGATAAGTCTAATTCCCGTACCATCATGGAAGTAATTACCTATGACCGCCCAGGATTATTATCCCGTATTGGTACAGTACTTAATAAATGCCAGGTACAACTGATTAATGCGAAAATTGCCACTTATGGTGAACGTGCGGAAGATATATTTATTATTGCTGATGAAACAGGTGTGCCAGTTTCATCCAAAATACAGGAGCAGTGTCTTAAACCACAACTTGAAGAAGTATTGAACAACTAGGAAACTTATTTTTCCTGAATAAATTCAAGCGCATTACCGTCAGGGTCTCGGCAAAAAATTGCAGCCCTACCAGAACGACTCCGGGTAAATGGAATACTTTCCTGTTCAAGACGGCTAACCAACTCGTTAAAGCTATTTACCGAAAAAGCAAGGTGTCGATCACGACCCCCATGATCAGGTCGACCATCAACCGGATCGGGGTTTTCCAGTTTTAACAAATGAATTTGCTGCCCACCTATATTCAACCATAAGCCCGGATAACCTAAATCAGTTCGACTCTCATCAATTTGCAAACCAAGCACATCGTGATAGAAAGTTCTGGAGCAATCCAGATCAGAAATAATTAAACTGACGTGATGAATTGAACTAATCATTAAGCTTCTTCTTTAATTTCCAAACGTGCAGACAAATACGCGGCAAATATTACCAGACTTCCACCCCACCACTCCTGCAGATGTATGCTTTCATTGGCTAACCATACTGCTGATACCGCACCCACCACAATTTCAAAAAGTAAGATAACAGATGAACGATGAATCGGCATGTGACTGACGCCATATACAACCGAGAGAGTCATTAACGTCATCCCAAAGATGCCATAAAGTAATGACCAGCTGACATTACTCAGTGTTAATAAACCCGCGGGTGTCTGTGTAATAATAATCAACAACCCGGAAACCAACACTACACCCAGCCAACCCGTTATGGTTTTAACCACAATCGGAACTTGTTCTGTTCTACGTATCATCATATTGGCAAAGGCAAAACAAAAACCGGATGAAAGCGCCAGCCAATCGGCCCTGTCTTTAGGTAACGGCATACCCAGCTCGGGCGACCATAGCATGATAACTGCGCCCACCATGGCGACCACGATCATGAACCAGGCGTAAACATGCATTTGTTCCTTTAATATCAACCAGCCGAGTAATGCTGCCCAAACCGGTGATAGATAAAATAACAATAAAACACGAACTATCTGCCCTTCCAATACCGCCAGAATAAATGCAATATTGAGCCAGCCTACCAAAACCGCGATAACAAATAGCGACCACTTGTTATTAATAAAATCATATCGGTATTTGAAAATAAAAGGTAAAGCCACCAGCAGCGTGCCTGAATAAACAAGTAAACTGACCCAAAGCCCATCAATACCAGAATCTTCAAGAAAACGGATCGGATACCAGCTAATACCCCAGAGTGTTGCCGCAAATAACAATGTAGCAACCGGTAAGCCATGTTGCCATTTGGCGCTACCTGAGGGATCGCTTATAATTGCATCTCTTTTAAACATGAAGCTACTCTACTTATGAATCGCCAACTCGACAAGCTGCATCCTTACCCTTTTGAAAAATTGAATCAACTTAAGGTTGGAACAACACCTCCTGTAGAGTTATCCCATATTGCCTTGTCAATTGGTGAGCCCAAACATGACTCACCCGCTTTTGTTGTTGAAGAAATGGTGAAACAACTCAATACCTTGTCGAATTACCCATTAACCAAAGGCTTGCCTGAGTTACGTCAGACTATTTGCCAGTGGCTAACTCAGCGTTTCTCATTACCAAAAAACAGCCTGGATCTGGAACAACATATCCTGCCAGTAAACGGTACTCGTGAAGCCTTGTTTGCCTTTGCCCAGGCCATGATTGATGCAACGCTAACCCCGTTAGTGGTGATGCCTAACCCATTTTATCAAATCTACGAAGGGGCAGCGTTACTTGCCGGAGCAGAACCCTATTACCTGAATACGACGGCCGTTACAGGTTTTATTCCCGATTTCAATGCGGTAAGCCCTGAAACCTGGCAACGCTGCCAACTCTTATATATATGTTCTCCAGGTAACCCAACCGGTGCGGTGATTGATATTGATACGCTCAAGTCACTCATTGAACTGGCTGAAAAATATGATTTTGTCATCGCATCTGACGAATGTTATTCCGAAATCTATCAGGATGAAACAAAGCCGCCAGTAGGCTTATTACAAGCAGCCAGTGAAATGGGTAACCATGACTATAAGCGTTGTGTCGTTTTTCATAGCCTGTCCAAGCGCTCTAACCTGCCCGGCCTACGCTCCGGTTTTGTTGCTGGTGATGCTGAGGTTATCGCAAAATTTCTTAAATATCGTACCTATCATGGTTGTGCTATGCCGGTTCATCATCAATATGCCAGCATTAAGGCCTGGGGTGATGAACAACACGTTAAAGATAACCGCTTACTTTATCAGCAAAAATTTAATGCCGTTTTGGATATTTTGTCCCCTGTCCTTAATGTGCAAAAACCGGATGCCTCATTTTACCTTTGGCCCCAGACACCTGTGAATGATGAAACCTTTACCCGCGCGCTGTTTGCTCAACAACATATTTCCGTGTTACCTGGACGTTATTTATCACGTGATGCTCAAGGTCTGAATCCCGGGAAAAACCGGGTAAGGATGGCACTGGTTGCTCCACTGGATGACTGTATAGAAGCCGCACATCGAATAAAACGATTCCTTAATAACTTATAGTCAGGGATACCTTATAATGTGACCCTTCAATGGGTATAATATGCCCGCTGCCGGCCATGAACCCTTATTAAATGGTCGGTTACTGATTTCCTGGAGAGAAAAATGAGCGATCTAAAAAATATCATTGAAAATGCTTTTGAAAGCCGCGCCGAAATTACCCCTCGTAGCGTTGATACTATTGTTAAAGAAGCTGTAACCGAAGTGATGCAGCAACTGGATAAAGGCGAAGTCCGTGTTGCCGAAAAAAAGGATGGTGACTGGGTCGTTAACGAATGGCTGAAAAAAGCCGTATTGCTCTCTTTCCGTATTCACGATAACGAATTCATGAAAGGTGGTTTTACCAACTACTATGATAAAGTCCCTGCCAAGTATGCTGATTACAATGCTCGTGATTTTCGTGCTGATGGTGTACGCGTTGTCCCACCTGCTACGGTTCGCCAGGGTGCCTATATAGCGCCAAGCACAGTATTAATGCCTTCTTACGTTAATATTGGTGCCTATGTAGATTCCGGTACCATGGTAGATACCTGGGCAACCGTTGGTTCATGTGCACAAATCGGTAAAAACGTTCATCTCTCAGGTGGCGTTGGTATCGGTGGTGTACTGGAACCTTTACAAGCTGCTCCTACTATCATTGAAGATAACTGTTTCATTGGTGCGCGTTCAGAAGTAGTTGAAGGTGTCATTGTTGAAGAAGGCTCGGTCATTTCAATGGGTGTCTACATTGGCCAAAGCACCAAGATCTTCAACCGTGCCACGGGTGAAGTCACTTATGGTCGTATTCCTGCCGGCTCTGTGGTGGTATCCGGCAACCTACCTTCAAAAGATGGCACCTACAGCCTGTACTGTGCAGTCATTGTTAAACAGGTTGATGAAAAAACACGTGGTAAAGTGGGCATCAACGAACTGTTACGTGATATTTAAATTGTGACTAAACTTTACGGCATCACTAATTGCGATACCGTTAAAAAGGCCCGTAAATGGCTGGATAACAACGATATTGATTACGAGTTTGTTGATTTTCGTAAAACACCTCTGACTACAGCCCAGCTTAAACGCTGGGCTGATTCTATCGATTGGGAATCACTATTAAATAAGCGCAGCCGTACCTGGCGCGAGTTACCTGATTCACAAAAAGAACCTCTAAATAAAACCCGCGCCCTGTCACTCATGCAGGAAATCCCTACCCTGATCAAACGCCCGGTACTTGATAACCATGGCAAAATTCTTGTTGGTTTTAAAGACAGCGATTATCAATCTCTTTTTCAATAAGCCAGATAATGCTATTCTAGAATTAGTCATAACAATAACTTCATTTCGGAAAAGCCCATGTCAGCCACGCTTAATTTAGCCAAACAGCTTATTGCCATTGATTCTGTCACACCAGATGACAAAGGTTGTCAGCAATTGCTTTCTGACCGTCTGGAGAAAATTGGTTTTAGCAATGAAACACTCCAATATGGAGATGTCACTAATCTATGGTCCAAGCGTGGAAGTAAAGGCCCCCTGTTTACCTTTGCTGGTCATACCGATGTCGTTCCTACGGGTGACCATGCTAACTGGAAATTTCAGCCCTTTGAACCCACCGAACATGATGGTCACCTTTATGGTCGTGGTGCTGCAGATATGAAAGGTTCCATTGCTGCGATGATAACGGCCTGTGAACGTTTTGTGGAAAAACACCCCAACCACAAGGGCGCTATCTCTTTCCTTATTACCAGTGATGAAGAAGGCCCTGCTGTTGATGGCACGGTAAAAGTCGTTGAATATCTTGAAGCATCCAATGAAAAAATTGATTACTGTTTAGTCGGTGAACCTACCAGCACTGACAAGGTCGGTGATGTAATCAAAAATGGGCGCCGTGGTTCACTCGGCGCTACCCTCATCATTAATGGTATACAAGGTCACGTCGCTTATCCTCATTTAGCTAAAAACCCGGTGCACTTGTTTGCCCCCGCCTTAACTGAGCTGTGCAGCATTGAATGGGATCAGGGAAATGACTACTTCCCAGCCACCACGTTTCAGATTAGTAATGTGCATGCAGGTACAGGGGCAACAAATGTCATTCCCGCTCAACTTGAAGTGGAATGTAACTTCCGTTTTTCCACGGAAGTAACTGATACAAAGTTAAGAGAACAGGTCGAAGCGATTCTTGATAAACATGGACTGGATTACAAAATAAAATGGAATCTGTCTGGCCAACCCTTCTTAACCCAACCGGGTGAACTGGTTACCGCCATGCAAACAGCAATTAAAGATGTCTGCGGTTTTGAAACCGAACTGTCAACAACCGGTGGTACCTCTGACGGTCGTTTCATTGCCCCTACCGGTGCGCAAGTGGTTGAATTGGGTCCATTGAATGCAACCATTCATAAAGTGGATGAGTGTGTCAGTATTGATGATCTCGATAAACTCACTGACATTTACGAAAGAATTCTGGAAAACCTGTTAACTTAATAACGTTTAGCCGATTTATCCTTAGCCTTAGTTTTACTACATGTCCCATGAGCACATACACCGACTGTCGCAACAAATCGCACAGTGCATGGTAGTCGATCGTCATCGCTTCACTATACGTTTAAGTAATTTAAAAAAAGATGCTAAGAATAATGACGGTAGTCTGGAACAACTCGGCCATGATATAGAAACATCCTGCAATAAAGCAGAACTTCGTAAAAACAACTTACCCGTAATTGAATATCCGGATCTTCCCGTTAGTGAAAAACGTGAAGACATTATTAATGCCATAAAACAAAACCAGATCGTCATTATCTGTGGTGAAACCGGATCTGGTAAAACCACCCAATTACCCAAACTTTGTCTCGAAGCCGGTCGTGGACTTCATGGTGTTATCGGTCACACCCAGCCACGTCGAATTGCGGCACGTAGTGTCGCTACTCGCATTGCCGAAGAACTAAAATGCGAGATTGGTACCGATGTAGGCTTCAAAGTGCGGTTTAGCGATCACACTAGTCCAAATAGTTACATCAAACTCATGACCGACGGGATACTGCTGGCTGAGCTACAACGGGACCGGTTTCTTAATCAATACGACACACTCATTATTGATGAAGCCCATGAGCGTAGTCTGAATATTGATTTCCTGTTGGGTTACCTGAAAATACTCATAAAGAAACGTCCTGATTTAAAAATCATCATCACATCGGCTACCATCGATCCGCAGCGTTTCTCCAAACACTTTAATAATGCACCGGTGATTGAAGTATCCGGCAGAACCTACCCGGTTGAAACCCGTTATCGCCCGCTGTTAGATTCTGATGAAGAAACTGAGCGCGATCAAATATCGGCAATCCTTGATGCGACTGATGAACTCAATCGTGAAGGTAGTGGTGATATTCTGGTTTTCCTAAGTGGTGAACGAGAAATTCGTGAAACGGCTGAAGCCTTACGTAAACACCATCCACCCCATACAGAAATTCTACCTTTATATGCCCGATTAAGTGCTGCTGAACAAAACAAAATATTTGCAGCGCATGGTCAACGCCGTATCGTGCTTTCCACTAATGTCGCCGAAACATCATTGACCGTCCCCGGTATCCGTTATGTTATTGATGCCGGCTATGCGCGTATCAGTCGTTACAGTTTTCGCAGCAAGGTACAACGCCTGCCTATTGAAAAAACTTCACAGGCCAGTGCCAATCAACGTAAAGGCCGTTGTGGTCGTGTCGCTAAAGGTATATGTATTCGGCTTTATAGTGAAGAAGACTTTAATAACCGTCCCGAATTTACTGATCCTGAAATTCTGCGCACTAATCTGGCCAGTGTTATTTTACAACTGGAAGCTCTGCAACTTGGTCATATAGAAGACTTTCCATTTGTCGACGTACCCAATAAGCGATTATTAAAAGACGGTTATCGTCTGTTGGATGAACTACAAGCCACAGACAACCAGAAAGTTACCAAGCTAGGCAAGCAGTTGTCACGATTCCCTGTCGACCCACGTATCGGTCGCATGTTAATTGCTGCTAATCATTTTAATTCACTGGATGAAGTACTGATCATTGCCAGCGCATTGAGTATTCAGGATCCCCGTGAACGTCCCGTCGAAAAACAACAAAAAGCAGATCAAGCCCATACTTTATATAAAGATGAAACATCAGACTTTTTATCTTATGTTAACTTATGGCGTTTTTATCTTGAAAAACGCCATCACCTGTCACGTAACAAATTACGTAAACTTTGCCAACAACAATTTCTTTCTTACCGCCGTATGGAAGAATGGCGCGAAATTCACTCGCAGTTACTTACCCACTGCAAGGAAATGAAATTTTCGATTAATATAGAAGAAGCAGATTACATGCGCATTCATAAAGCCCTGCTCACGGGCCTACTCAGTCAAACTGGCATTAAAACCGATGAAGGCGATTATGAAGGCGTACGTAATAGCCGTTTTCATATTTTCCCTGGTTCGGGATTATTTAAAAAGAAACCCAAGTGGATTATGAGCGCGGCATTAATTGAAACTGCACGTCTGTACGCACATGGTGTAGCCAGTATCCAGGTGGAATGGATTGAAGAACTGGCTAAACATTTATTGAAACACCATTACACCGAACCTCATTGGTCTAAAAAAGCAGCACAAGTCTCTGCATGGCAAAAGTCCACCTTGTATGGTTTGGTTATTAATCCCAAACAGCGTATTAACTATGGCCCTATTGATCCCAAAACCTCGCGCGAAGTATTTATTCACCACGCACTGGTACTGGGTGAATACACAAGTAATGCGCCTTTTTTTCAACATAACCTGTCTTTAATTGACGATATTGAACAACTGGAACACAAATCACGTCGTCTGGATGTAATGGTTGACGAACAGGTCTTGTTCGATTTCTATGAAAAACTGATTCCTGAAGGGATATATAACGGTCATGCCTTTGAAAAATGGCGCAAACAAGCTGAAAAAGAAAATCCGCAACTGCTGTTCCTGACTCGCGATGCCTTAATGCAACATGAGGCGGAACACGTCACTGAACAACAATACCCGGACCACCTACTCATAAATGGTGTTGAACTCCCCCTGCATTATCATTTTGAACCAGGACACGCACTGGATGGGATTACTGTCGATATTCCCCTGGCATTATTAAATCATCTCAATAATAAGCAATTTGAATGGCTGGTTCCCGGTGTATTAAAAGACAAAATCACTGCTCTGATTCGTGCCTTACCCAAAACCCTGCGCAAACATTTTGTACCTGCTCCAGATTTTGCCAGCAAAGCCCTGCAAAACATGAAACCGGACAACACAACGTTAATCAGTAATTTAAGCCAACAACTGGTCAAGCTTAGCGGTATTAGTTTGTCATCTTCCGAATTAGCCTCAGATTTATCAGCTATCGCCTTAGATAAACATTTTAGTATG
>Ga0224514_10000334_pt1 | contig 13989 bp, 11 predicted proteins | sample SF_May12_sed_USG_3_FD_169107 | JGI IMG/M metagenome (GOLD analysis project Ga0224514, IMG submission 169107) | Sediment microbial communities from San Francisco Bay, California, United States - SF_May12_sed_USGS_24 | ecosystem: Environmental > Aquatic > Marine > Sediment | place: USA... | reverse complement strand
AAAAGGTATATCAAAGGACAATAAGTTGGCCTATTTAAAGGAAAGAATTTTTTTGGAGAGCTTGCAAATAGTACTTGTTGTTAGCATACTGGCTTATATTCCAAGTGTTACGGCTTCTATTGTTAATGGGCTGTGGTTGTTTGGTTCTGTGAATACATTAGCAATGCTCACCTTTATTAGCATGATTGTATTCAATAAAATACCGATAAACATCCGCATAAATACTATACTGGGAGTTCTATATTTTTTTGGTCTTTTTCTTCTGATATTTGACGGACCTTATCGTGCAGGATTAATTTGGTTAATAGGCTTCTCAATAATTGCCACAATTTTTTTCGGACTAAAAGCCGGATATGTTACCAGTTTAATAAATTTAATGACATTTATAATTTTGGGCATATGTATAAAATTGAGTTTATTTAACACGCCATTATTTACTGAATACTCCATTGCAAGTTGGATATCGGCAACAACAAGCCTTCTGGTAGTAAACGTAGTCTCGATCTTTTCTCTCGGAAGGCTTCTTCAAGGTTTGCAAGATGCATTGGAAACAGAACAAAAACTCAAACAAAAACTCAAACGTAAAAGCGAAAGATTAATTCTTGCAAAAGTTAAGGCAGAAGAATCAGAATTAATTAAAACAGCATTTTTAAATAACATCAGTCACGAGTTTCGGACACCTATGAACTCAATAATGGGTTTTACAGAATTAATACTTCACAATGATATAGATAAAAAATTGATTAAACAATATCTTCAAAATATACATAAAAGCTCAGAAAAACTTCTCCAGATAATCCATAATACAATTGAGTACTCTCAAATAGAAATGGGTATTATTGATTTACATCCAAATGAATTCGATATCGCCAATTTCTTGATTTTGCTTCATGAGGAATTAGAAATGAAATGCCCTGAACAACTTATTTTCGAAGTAAAAGTTAATAACAGTAAAATAAAAATGATTAAAACCGATGCAGAAAAGCTTAAACAAATATTTACCAATTTAATACTAAATGCATTTAAATTTACCGAAAAAGGAACTATTAAGTTTGGAATTATGGAGTCTGCATATGATAATTTCATTCAATTTTTTGTGAGCGACACAGGAATTGGAATCGAAAGGTCAAAGCAAAAAGATATATTTACCAGCTTTTATAAAGAAAACGATTTTAAACATGGAACAGGTCTGGGCTTGTCTATAAGCGCTACACTTATAACACATTTGGGAGGAAGGATATGGCTTGATTCTGAATTAAACAAGGGCACAACTTTCTATTTTCTTTTACCACCTAAACTAAAAAGTTAATACTTTACGCAGAAGCAAGACTTGCAACAGATATTTTAACATTAGGTATTTGTAATAATTCATGAATTAATGACTCAATAGTAGATCCTGTTGTAATAATATCATCCACAACAAGGACATGTTTGCTTTCCAGAACCTCCGGGCAATAGCACTTAAAAATACCTTTTACATTTAACCATCTTTCATATTTTCCTTTTTTCGTTTGGCTTTTTGTTGCAACAATCCTCTTTACAACATTAGTATTTACAGGAATATTTAATGATTCGCCCATCCCATTGGCAATTAGTTCACTTTGATTATATCCTCTTTTCAGCAATCGGGATTTGTGCAGGGGAACAGGAATTATTATATCAGGAATATTTTCTAAATATTGCGATAATTTTTGACCGTATAAACGTCCCAGAAAAAGGCCTATTTGCTGACGGCCTTTGTATTTTAACATATGTAACATTCTTTGATATTTACTTTCTTTATCAAAAAATAAAAATGCTGAAGCATTTAATATCGGGACTTTTCCCCAAAAGAGCTTTTCAATAGGATTATCAGCGTGTTTCCAATAGTTTGTTAAAGGCAATTCAAGCAGGCAGGTGGTACAAATACAAGATTCGTTACCTGATAGAATATCTCCACATGCTGAACATAACTTTGGGAACAGTAGGTTACAAAATGCCTCGAAATGACTTTTAAGTGCGAATGTTGTCAATCCAGTATCTTAATTTCATGAGTAATACTCAACGCTTTTTTAAGTGTAGCGCTTACACCACAATATTTCTCCTGAGATAAATCTATCGCTTTTTTGAGTTTTTCCATAGGCAGGTTTTCTCCTTTAAAGCTATATATAATGTTCAAGCTGGTAAATTGTTTTGGATGCTCTTCAGTTATTTCACCCTCAACATCAATTGAGAAATCTTCTATTTCAACACGCATTTTTTTTAACAGAGAAACAATGTCCATTCCTGTGCAACCAGCCAAAGCAAGCATTAATAAAGGTTTAGGGCGCGGGCCCTGATTTTCACCACCGAATTCTTCTGATGCATCCATCAACATTTTATGCCCATCAATATCAGAGGAAAAACACATGCCGTCTTCCCAGTTTACCTTAATAGATTTTTTCATAGATTTATTCTTATCGTATATCAAGTAATCAAATTTAAACAAATAGTACTAAACCTCAATTTTCATAGAGATTGTTTCTTCATTAAAAACAGTAAAGCATACAATTAGTTTATATGAAACGTCCATGAGCAAATTATCATTATCTCACACACGAATATGATTATTCGCGAATGGTAAGTTCCCTGTCTGCCGACAAGGCATGCATCTGACCATTAAAAAATAATTATAAACAGATGAAAATTATTTTAATAACTTTATAATTGCAGCAAACACTTTATTTAAATAATAGGATAAAATACTTCACACATTGAATTACATAGATTTCTTACAAAAAGAAACAATATTTAAACACTTAGAAAGAAAGGACATTGACTTAATTTTTTTTGATAACGATTCAAAAAAATATAAACGAGGTCAAACAATATATGGAGAAGGGGATAAGATAAAAGGATTTTATTGTATCCTTAAGGGAATAATTAAAGTGTTTAAAACAGGATTTGATGGAAAAGATCAAATAATAAGGCTTGCAAAACCGGGCGATATTATTGGATTTCGTTCTACAATTACCGGCGAACTCGCATGTACAACAACTAAAGTATTGGAAGATTCAGAACTTTTTTTTATACCTGGCGATGTTGTAAAAAAACTTGTTAAAACAAATGGTGATTTTGCCATGAATTTGCTGGAGATGGCTTGCAATGAACTACGTGAGGCCAACAACTTTTTAACCGATATTGCCCAAAAAACTGTAAAAGAAAGGCTTGCTGAAGTACTAATTCAATTAAAACGAAGCTTTAATACCGACAAAGAAAATGTATTGCAGATTTCCCTTACCCGTGAAGATTTGGCAAATATGGTTGGTACTGCAACGGAATCAGTAATTCGATTACTTTCAGAGTTTAAAAACGATGGGCTTATAGAATTGTCAGGCAGACGGATCAAAATTGTAGATGAACCTATGTTAGTTAAACTGAGCAATATGTAAAATAAGTTGTTAAGAACAAAGAGTGTTCATAGGTGTTTAATACAATATAATACAAACTATCAGGAATTACTTATATCGTTTGGGCTTACTTTATTTGCAGGATTATCTACGGGAATAGGCAGCGCCATAGTTTTCTTTGCTAAAACAACAAATGAAAAATTTCTTTCTTTTTCACTTGGATTTTCTGCAGGTGTAATGATTTATGTTTCATTAATCGAAATATTCCAAAATGCAAGAGATGCATTAACAGGCAGAGCTGGACGAACTTTTACCTACCGCAAGAGAATATGGACAGTCACATATTACAATATATAGGCTTCTTTCAGGGATGATGGTCATGGCCATTAGTCTTATACTCTTTATTTGATAGTAAAGCGTTTGTATAAACATTCTTAGGTATTGCCTAAAGAAATTAATACTTTTACTGTTAAAGTATTAATTATAGCTGTCAAAGGCTGTAAAAAAAAGGATGGATACCTTTAAATCAGTTTAATGGTATTATGTATATTTATTTAGCTAAACCTGTTTGAGAATGAAAAGAATATATATTTCAATATTTTTATCTTTTTTGTTGACAAGTATCTATTCGCAGAATACCAATACAAAAGATTATCATCACCAATTAGGATTAAACGCAGGTTTTTGCACCGGAATTGGGCCAACATATAAATATTGGCCCGGTAAATTTGGTGTGCAATTAAGTCTCCTTCCAATAAAAGTTAGCAAAGAGTGGAAAGATATTTTACATGTGCAGGATATAGTCAGAATGTATGTGCCATATGACACAATATCCAAATTTGTAAGTGCTGGCCTGACAGGTATAATGACTTTAAAACAGTATAAGAGCTATAAACTAATATCGTATTTAGGGAACCACCTTATTATGGTAAAAGATTATGAAAGCTATAATATAGGAGGAGGTGTTGGGATCTCTTTCGATAAGTTGGTAAGCTTTAATTTAATGCTTGGTTATGGCGCTTATGATGTATTAAACAGCCTTGATCTTTATCCAACCGCCGAAGTAGGGATAATGGTAAGGCTTAAAAAAAAGAATAAAAAATGAAAAAATTAATCGCAATATTATTAATATTATTAAGCTTAAATGGTCTTGCTCAAGATTCGGACGAACGTAAAACAAAACAGGTCGGCGCAAATTTGGGATTTACTACCGGTTTAGGGGTTTCATACAGAATTTGGCCTGCAAAAGCAGGGATTCAGTTAACTTTTTTGCCAATAAAATACGATAATACCGAGTTTTATAGTATTGGTTTAACAGGATTATACACCTTAAACCGAAGAAAATATATCGAAAACTTTTTGTATCTGGGGAATCATTTAGTTGTCGAAAATGACAATATGGAATATAATATTGGTTTTGGGCCTGGTTTTAGTTTTGGAAATGAAATATCGTTTAATATACAATTGGGATATGCCATATACGATGCACTTAACACATTCAATTTATTCCCAACAATTGAGGTTGGACTATATTTCAAACACTGACATGACAAAGAAAAAAGTAATCAAAAAACCTATTTAACTTATTATAATGAAAAAGATCACAATATTATTAGCAACATTAATCATCGTGCTATGTTCAGGTTTTGGACAAGAAGATAACCTTTCAAATGAATTTGGGGTACACGTTGGTGCAACAACAGGACTGGGGCTTTCTTTAAGACACTGGTTTAATAAACCGGGAATACAAATCACAGTACTACCTATAGGAACAGACGACTTGACCTTTGTTAGTGGCGCTCTAACAGCGCTATATTCTTTTAAACAAACAAAATATGTAAGGGTATACGGATATCTTGGTAATCATTTGTTATATAATACCGAGAATAAATATGAAACCCAGTATAATGTAGGTATAGGGCCTGGTTTTTCGTTTGGACGTACTGTTACATTTAACTTAATGTTTGGGTACGGATTTTATGATATTGTTAACAGGTTGAACATGTATCCTACAGGTGAAATGGGGCTATATTTCAGGTTCTGATTTCTTACATAGTCTTTGCAAGAAAACGCCAAATACTGTGTTATTCTAGTTTTTGAAACAGTCATTTACATCAGTAAACTCCTTGGTTTCAAAAACTTCGAAAGCCTTGTCTTTGACGTTTTCTTATCAAAGACCTGAAAAAACGGACTTTTCTCATATACACTACATGTAGTGTTTTCTATTGTTTTCGTTTCAATGATGGAGGCTTGCAGGCACTACATATTAACCAGAGCTTTTAAAGAGAATCTTAAATAATCGTTTATTATAAGAGTAATTGTTAAATTAATCTTACCTTTGCGCCGGTTTAATCGGGGTGCCATAAATTTCCCTGTATTATGTAAAAATTGGGTCTTTAGAATTCTCTGGCGTAGGGTGTTGTAAGGATCTATGTTGGAGAATAAAAATGACGATATTTAATGAATCAGGGCTCAATACCGAGATCCTGAAAGCGATTGGTGAACTCGGTTTCATTGAACCGACCCCCATTCAAAAGAAGACAATCCCTACTTTACTTGAATCAAAAAGAGATCTTGTTGCGCTTGCTCAAACAGGCACAGGAAAGACCGCTGCTTTTGGATTACCTATTGTCGAACTGACAAATGTAGAAGAAAAAAAAATACAATCAATTGTACTCTGTCCGACCAGGGAGCTTTGCTTGCAAATAGCGAAAGATTTAAAAAGTTTTTCGAAATATATGCAGGGAGTTACGGTTACACCTGTATATGGTGGGGCAGCAATTGTTAATCAGATTAAAGATTTAAAAAAAGGTTCCAATATTGTTGTTGGAACTCCCGGAAGGGTTGTAGATCTTATTAAACGGAAAGTCCTGAAACTGGAAAACATAAAGTGGTTAATACTTGATGAGGCAGATGAAATGCTGAATATGGGTTTTAAAGAAGATTTAGATACCATATTAGCTACTACTCCGGAAGAGAAACAAACCCTGCTTTTTTCAGCGACAATGCCGAAAGAGATTGAGCGTATAGCTTCACGGTATATGACCGATCCGGAAAAAATTACTGTTGGCAAAAAGAATGCAGGCGCCGAAAATGTGATGCATGAATATTTCATGGTAAATGCGCGCGATCGTTATCTTGCACTTAAACGTATTGCCGATATTAACACTAATATATATGGAATAATATTTTGCCGGACACGACACGAGACAAAAGATGTAGCCGACAAACTTATGCAGGACGGCTATAACGCCGATGCACTTCATGGTGATTTATCACAGGCTCAACGAGATCATGTTATGGGACGCTTCAGAAACAAACATATACAACTTCTGGTAGCTACCGATGTTGCAGCACGAGGCCTTGATGTAAATGATCTTACACATGTGGTAAATTATAATTTACCCGACGATCTTGAAGTTTATGTTCATCGGAGTGGGCGTACCGGACGCGCAGGCAAAAAAGGTATATCGATTTCAATAGTACACACACGAGAAACAAGTAAAATAAGGGAGCTAGAAAAAATAACACAGAAAACTTTCGAACGTAAAATGGTGCCCAAGGGTGCTGAAATTTGCGAAAAGCAACTGTTTAACCTTATTGACAAAGTGAAAAAAATTGAGGTTAACGATGCTCAGATCGAGAAATACCTTCCTAATATTTACAAAAAACTGGAATCGCTGGACAGGGAAGAGCTTATTAAGCATTTTGTTTCGGTAGAATTCAATCGGTTTTTAGCATATTATAAAAATGCACCAGATTTAAACGTTACCGTTAAAGAAAATAGAAAGGAAAAAAAGGGTAAGAAAAATGGCCGAGGGACTGATTTTTCCCGCTTTCATATAAACGTTGGTTCAAAAAATGAACTTGATGCCAAGCATCTAATAGGAATGGTAAACGAAGTTAATCCGAAACTTAAAATAGAAATTGGTAAAATTGATATTTTAAGGAACTTCACCTTTTTTGATGCCGATAAGAAATATGAAAAGGAAATCTTAAATTCGTTCAGGAATACTGTAATGGGTGATGTAAAGCTTGAAGTAAGCTTATCAAAAACACCACAGAAAAAAGAAGGAGCAGACAATAGGTATTTTGTAGAACAGCGAAAGAAGAGGAAAAGGAAAAGATAGGTTTCTTTTTAAACATTGAGAAAATAATATATTACTTATAATATATTGTAGATTGTACCTTTACCAGGTTAAAGTTAATCGCGAATAAATTATCCCGAATTAATCAATAGAAAGAAAGTATTTCTGTACTATTGATTCCATGAGGGATAATCCCGATTTAGAAATTGTTTTTAGAAAACAATAGTTTTCTTAATTACAATTTCTTACATCGATTAAGAATTTTCTACTGCTTAATATGGGATAAAATAACTGTTACTAAAATAGGCCCTAATGCTAAATTCATTTGTTCCTAATTATCAGGGATAAGAATACGCGCTTAACCCTGAATTATTAACGAAATTGATTTTATCGGGAATTTGCCTGAGATGAAGATTAGGTGAATAAGTTAATAATTATCCTAAATATTATCTTGTAGATTTAAGCAGTAAAACCAGACAACACGGTTAAATAAAAAATAACTACATTGATGTTTTAAAGTTGAAAAAGGAATATAAATTCTGAAGCTGGAAATTAACGGCGAAGTAATTTATAGAAAAATTTTGTTGAGTAATATAATTAAGAATACCTGCCAGGTTTTCGAAAACCTGGCAGGTATTCTTAGTGTTTCCAAATTTTTCTAGACTTCACAGATTAGTCTTTAACACACCTTATTGACATGCCTCCTACACACTTATTAGCATTACCCGAATTAACAAGACTAGTATCACTGCTCATACTTTTTGCAATGGCGTGTGTACTGGAATAGGATGTTGCAGTCCACCAATGCCCACTAGTTCCTAAACGAAGAAAACTGCCATTTGTTCCTCGATAACCACCTGGTAAAGCGGTAAATCCAGTCTCATTAGTAGCATCTTCATTTGAACTTGTCCAGTGTGTATTGCCAGTTTCTTTTAGTTTACTAGCTGCAATAGTATCTCCACCAACATAATCCAACATTGTAATCCATTCATTATTAGTAGGGACATGCCAACCAGTTGGACATAATTTATCTGTATCTACTGCTTTCCAATTGTATAATGCCCCATAAGCAGAAGCATAAGTAGCACTGTCATTATCATACCAACAATATGCAGCAGAAGTAAGGTTAGTCCATGCTGAGGTGCTAGTTACTAATGGTATTGTTGTGTTATCATTGTATCTAATGGTTTTGAGGTTTTCTGCCATCCAGTACTGAGTACCGATGATTACAACTGGATAAACATTGCTGTCAATATCGGTAACGGTTATTTCGTAAGGGTAATAAAATATGATACTGTCTATTTCTGTTGTTTTATTCTGATATAATATATAACCGTCTTTCATTACATACATAGTGTCATTTTGTGCATTGATAGTTAAGGTAACTAAAAATAAAAATGCTGATATAAGTATATTTCTTTTCATCATTTGTTCTCCTGTTTTATTGTTTAATAATTTTTACTGTCTTAATATTTTTTCCATTAGTATAGCGGCATAAATAAACTCGGCTATGTTAGCAAATAATGTGGATATCCATTTTATTTATCACTATCTTGTTTGTGAAAATTAAACTAAGCATGGACAACCTGTCACAAATTCTCAATTCCATAAAGCTTCTGTCCAAACAAGAACAGAAGCAGCTTGTAAGAAGTATCAATCTAAATTTAGAAGATACTCCAGATTCCGTGGCTAAACTCATTGAAGTAAAGCAGAGCCTCCAGGAGAAAGAAAAATTTACCTGTCCGCATTGCACTGGCGAAGAAATAGTAGGACATGGCAATTACAATGGACGGAAACGGTATAAATGCAAGTCATGTAAGAAAACCTTTAACGATCTAACAGGCACATCAGTCTCTCATATCCATAAGAAAGAGGAATGGAAGTTATACTTGCATTGCATAGCAAGCAACTTGACATTGCGCGAGGCGGCAAAGCAGGTAGGTATTTCGCTTAAGACTTCATTCTTGTGGCGGCATAAGATTATAGGGGCTTTTAAGGATATGGGTTGCACTAAGCTTGAAGGGATAATTGAAGGCGATGAAACTTTTTTTTTGTATTCAGAAAAAGGAAGTAATGAAATTGAGGGGAGAAAATCTCGCAAACGTGGTGGTAAAGCTTCAAAAGCTGGCATTAATGATGAACATGTTGCTGTAATTGTATCAACAGACCGGAACAAACAGCCAATTATAGAAGTGGCATGTAGAGGTCGTATATCTTCCGCTCAAATTGAAGCATGTATCGGGCAGTGGGTTGGTGAAAAGGCTTCTGTATTGTGCACAGACAGTCATAGGAGTTATGAGAGTTTTGCGAAGGACAAACAACTGAAGCATGTTAAAATTAATGCATCCAAAGGACAGCATGTGAAAGACAAAGTTTATCATATACAGAACATAAATAACATACACCATCTACTAAAGGACTGGGTGAAACAATTCAATGGAGTAGCTTCCGGATATTTACAGAACTATATGAATTGGTTTAGAATCCTGCGTATTGCCGGGGCAGACATAGGTAAATATCTTGATTATGCTCTTACGTCAAATTCGGCATTTGTTCCTACTAAAGACATAAAACCACAATATATTACAACATAGCCAATAATTTTAATATTATCATATTGATGAAATTGCTTAAGACAATAGTTATTTTCTTTTTCTTTAGCTGTTGCTATTTTACTGTTATTCATTCTCAGTCATTATATAAAAATATCATTAATTATAGTGTTCAGGATGGACTTTCCAGTGGAATAGTAGAAGATATTGCCCAAGATAGTTTGGGATTTATTTGGATTGCTACTAAAACAGGTTTAAACAGATTTGATGGATATGAATTCAAATTATATCCTGCCAATAGTCAAGGCGAGATCTTATCAAACCAGTTATCTCTGGTTAAGGTTGATAATTATGGGAATATCTGGGTTGGCTACCAAAATAGGGGCATCTCAAAATATGATAGGGAGACTGATTCATTTATCCATTATGACATTTCAAAAGATGGTTCAGGTTTCGCAAATAAAGTCATTGATATAATATCAGAAAATGATTCGACAATATTGGTTGCAACACTAAATGAAATTGCAACTTTCGAAATTAATTTAAATAAATGGAATACAATTTTTAGATTAACCGAACCCTACATCATTAATGATGAGGCAACCCTTAACAAGCTAAGAATTGCAAATATTCCTGAGAAATTAATACAGAAAATAAAAAATATTGACCAGCATTTTTATCAAAGCGATTCCCTTGTCCAATTAAAACTTATGGTGATTTTGGGTGAACAAAGTTATAAAGCATATGGCAATGCAATATCTAAAACAATTATTTCCTTTAATAGGAACAATATAAGAAGAATAACAAAAGACAATAAAGACAACCTTTTTTTTGCCATAAAGGATGGCCGGATATTTAAGGTTAATTTAAAAAACCACAAGGTTTCCTTATTTTATCAGAATAAGAAGACAGCTGCACTTTCACAAATGAGAATTCTTAAATATTATGATAATAAGCTATGGCATTGTGGTGGTGGATTAAACAAACTTAAAATAACTGATTTAAATACTTTAAAGACCCATTCTATTAACGATATCATCAAAAACACCGGCTCTTTTATAAAGATCTTAAAAAGTATAGATTTCGATGAAAATGGAAATTTTTGGTTCATGTGCGGCGGAATACATTTTGTCGATTTAAAATTAAACAAAATTTATAGTATTAAACATAATCAGTCAAACCGCCCAACAATATCAACAGAACTAGCCAATAAAGTTATGCTAGACAAAAACCAAAATGTTTGGGCAACAACAAACAAAAAAGGAATAATATTTATTGCTAAAAAGAACGATTTTTATAAAGTCGAGCTAAAGGCTGACATCGAAAAGAGAGAGAGTAACATTCGGATTGCAGCAATTAATAAAGACAGTAGAGATAATTTATGGGTTGTAGATAGAGCCGATGGTATATATATTCTTGATGAAGAAAATGGAAATATAATAAAAGAATTTATTAATAATACCCCTTTTCAAGCGGCCAGCGCTTCAACTTTTCTAGAAGATAAGGACGGAAACATGTGGATTGGCACATATTTAAATGGAATTTACATGTATAATCCGGAGACAGATAAATTTTCACGTGCATTTTCATCGAATGACGATTTTAATAAGTTCGTCAACAGAAAAGTTTTCTCCATTATTCAAGATAACAATAATAATATTTGGTTTGGTACAAAATATTTGGGATTACTGAAATACGAAATTGAAAATAAGAAACTTATAGGTTTTAGAAAAAATCAGGGAAATCAAATCGTATATAAGGATAACTTTGCCTATAAAATACTGGAAGACAGAAAAGGATCTATTTGGGTATGTGGCAATGAAACAATTCACGTCCTGCATCAGGGGCAGCAAAATTTCAGGGAATACAAGGAGCTTGTCGATGGTCAATTAAATGAAATATTTAAAGTTGAAGACTTCATTGAAGCATCAGATGGTACTATTTGGTTAGCTTCATTTAATGGATTGATTAATATTGAGAATGACAGCATTACTATCTATGAAATGCCAAACTCTGATATGAAGAGTTTAATAGAAGACGATATCGGAAATATTTGGATAGGAAGTGGAAATGGACTTTTTCGGTTCAATATGAACACATATAAATTCAAAAAATTTACTGTATTAGAGGGCATCCCTTCAAATAACTTTGAAAGGAGATCCGTTACCAAAACCAATAAAGGCACACTTTACTTTGGTACAGATAACGGATTAATGTATTTCAATCCTAAAAACATTAGCAGTATTTCATATAAGCCCAATCCAATAATTACATGTATAAGACTGTTCAACAAAATAGTTAATGTTGGAGACACAGTTGATGGCAGAGTGGTCTTAAGAAAATCTATTGAAGTATTAGATGAAATAACATTACACCATAGAGAAAATGATTTTTCATTAGAATTCGCAGCTATTCATTATGAAGCGCCCGAAAAATTTAATTACCACTATATTTTAGAAGGATTTGATAAAGACTGGAAAGTAACAAATTACTTAAACCGAAGGGCATACTATACTAATCTTTCTCCAGGAAAATACCTGTTTAAGCTTTTTATTAAAGGTTCTGAAAATGAACAAAGCAATTATAAAAACCTTATCATAAATATACAGCCTGCCTGGTGGAACACATGGTTCTTCAGGGTATTTATTATCATAGTAATTCTTATAGGATTTTACGGTTTTTTACAGCTACGAATAGCCTTGATAAAAAAACAAAAAAAGCACCTTGAAAAAGCTGTGAAAGAAAGAACAATGGAAATTGAAGAAAAAAATATTATTCTTGAAGACCAGGCAGTAGAACTGAAAAAACAAGCTGAATATTTACATGATGTTAATCATCAGTTAGAAGAAAGACAAGAGATGGTTATCAATCAGTCTGACGAACTAAAAAAGCAGGCTGAATACTTAACCGATATAAATACCAGCTTGGCTGAGAGACAGAAAAAAATTGAGGAGCAGGCCCAACAACTTAAAAAGCAGTCTGATACACTCAGGCAGACAAATAGAGATTTAAAAATATTAAACTCTACAAAAGACAAGTTGTTTTCTATTATTGCACATGATCTTAAAAATCCATTTGGGACTGTTATAGGGTATACTGAGTTATTAATTAATAATGAATCAAGATATGATAATAATAAGAAAAATAAATTTCTTCATAATATACTTAAATCTGCAGATAATGCTAACCGGTTACTTGAAAACCTTTTAGACTGGTCAAGGATTCAAATCGGACAAGAACAATTCGATCCTGAAAGATTTTCTTTAACAAATGAGATTTTATCAAACATTGAAATTGCAGAGCAGATGATCTCAAACAAAGAAATTAATTGCATTTTCAAGAAAGATGTTAACATAGAAATTACTGCCGATAAAAACATGATCCAGACAGTGATTAGAAATATATTAACAAATGCAATAAAATTTACTCCCAAAAAAGGAACTATTACAATCGAAACTTCAGTCAGTAATGATATAGTGGAAGTCTCGATTACTGATACTGGTATTGGTATTGAAGAAAAGGAAATTGACAAACTCTTTAAAGGTTTAAAAACTAGTACAAAATTTGGCACTGAAAGAGAATCCGGTACCGGATTAGGATTGGTACTATGTAAAGAATTTATCGACAAGCACAAAGGGAAATTGTGGGTTAAAAGTAAACCAGGCATAGGAAGCACTTTTACATTTAGAATCCCGATAAATGTCAACGAATAGTTATTAATGTTAGCTTGTTAAAGCTATTAAGATACTAGATTAGATTAATTTTTTTAAATCAATTTCTTACAAAACCATATTATGAAACGAATCTTTACTATAATTCTTATATCAAGTCTTGTTAATGGTACATTTTCTCAAATTCCTCAGGAACCATCCGGTAGAAGGTTACGTGTTATTATGAATGATAAATACCCGCATAAAAACATTATTGTGGGGGCAACAACTCGTTCATGGGCATTTGAAACAAATACGGGAGTTATCATGG
>Ga0224514_10000333_pt1 | contig 13991 bp, 14 predicted proteins | sample SF_May12_sed_USG_3_FD_169107 | JGI IMG/M metagenome (GOLD analysis project Ga0224514, IMG submission 169107) | Sediment microbial communities from San Francisco Bay, California, United States - SF_May12_sed_USGS_24 | ecosystem: Environmental > Aquatic > Marine > Sediment | place: USA... | reverse complement strand
TTTTGGAAGTGACAGCAGCAGTAGTAGCAGCAGTAGAACCTCCAAGAGCAATTATTGCTGCAATTAGTTCTTTTTGAGACATTCTAGAGGATGAATTTACTACATTAAATGGATTATCAGGTAATGCATTATCTATTGCTTGATACTGTCCTCTTTGTTCAGTTGAATTTAATATACGATTGAAGATATTTCGTAAAGCTGGTCCTCTTCTTCGTAATCCTACATTCTCATTATTATAATCAAAACCTTCTCCATCTTCATCTCCATCTAAAAAATCTTCATAATCACCATATTCGTCATTTAGTGGAACCTCTTGCATATCTCCAGCTGCACCATCAACCGCATTTATAGCGTTATATAATTCGCGTTCTCTTGATGTTCTTACTTCTCCTGAATTAAAATCATATTCATAATCATAATCTCCCTCAACTTCATTACCATATTCCTCAGCCAATTCTCTAATTAATTCATCTAATTCTACAATCTCACCCGACATGATTAGTTTTTTTTTGATTTTTAGTGCTTTATACCTCCACCACAATCATAACCAGGTGCATAACCATTTGCACATCTATATGAATTTAATGTTTGAACATCACTGTTTAACGGCATTGCAATTCTATCTAATTCATTCCGCTCAAACATTTGTATTTCGGAATCGTCTGAAAAATCGTAAGATTTTGTATGGAACTCCGGTTCACTTGGGGTCCAAAAGCTATATTTTTCATTTCTAAATTTGGCAGTATAATTTGATGCCTTGCCTCTTTGTGTATCTTCATAATAAGCTTGCTTATCTCGTATCCAATTTTTTACCGCCCAATCTCGTGCTTTCATAACGTACTTGGTAATTTCAAATGATCTTTTACGATGATTAAGTGCATTATCGTAAAACTCTTGATCTGGTATAAACTCTGTAAGTTGTTCAAGTGCTCTAATTTGTTCAATACTTAACTTTCCACGATTATTTAAAATAGTCTGTCTGATATTTCTCCGCCAACGTCTATACTCTTCATCACTTGTTACTTGAGCTAATTGTTTTTTCTGAGATTTAAATAGTTCAAAATTACGTACATTTTGATGACGTCTGACGTATAACATGTGTAAATTATATATCCTCATTGAATTTTCACCTATCTCCTGTTTTTCTTCTGCTGTTTTAGCATTTTGCAATGCTATCCAAGTAAGTTCAGCAAGATTTTCAGGTATATTATAAACAGTATCAAATGATGAAATTCCACCAGGAAGACCATGTGTATATTTTTGCTCTTCTAATATAATATCACTTTTTATCATTTCCACCCACAAGTCATCTTCAGAAGCAATTTTTCGCTTTTTAGTACTACTCATTTTTTTTTGGTCAATTTGATATATGTATCTAATGTCATTATCAAAATGCCTCTTCTATGGCTTTTGTTACTTCCAAAGTACTAAGTTTTTTTTTTCTTGTAAAAACGAATTTTTCAGGACTTATTAAATTTAAATCTTCAGCTAACATTTTTAATCTCATCATAGTATAAGGTACCATATTATTAGGTCCGTAGTCGCCTGTTTGATCCATATAAGCCTTTATCCTGTTTGTAAAAGTTGAATCAGATATTCTAATCTCATTAACCCAATTATTGTAATGAACTTCTTCATCGCGACTACCAGCAACTACGTCTGTTACATCTTTTTCGTACAGTTCTTTTATTAAAGAATAATCAATGTCGTGAGCTTTGGCTGACCTATCACTTTCAGTTAATCCAGGCCTACCTCTAATTAATCTTGGCATTAAATCAGTATTAGGACCTATATAGTTTGATTTTTTAATCATTAATGGTACATTAAATATAGAGTTATATTCATCTTCGACATCATTTATACTTTTCATCACAATTAACGGCCAGTGTACTTCTTTATTTTTACTTCTGTCCATATGTTCTTCAGCAAACTCATCTATATTCTTGGCTGAAGATTTAAACTCTTTTACAAAATCTTTAAATAATTCGCTGTTCATTATGTCATACTTTTGCCTTGCAGATAAACTTCCCTCCTCAACAAATTTTTGAAGCCTTTGGTTTATTAATTCAATTGGTTTTTTGGCATGGTCTCTATAAATATAATCTTCTTTTTCTTCTTCTGGCAATGAAGAAAATGGTATTGGTCCTTGATAAACATCTGAACCTTCCGATAGCGGTTCCAATGGATCATGGACATCTTGTTGAGATGTTGTTAACTCTGATGAAAGTACATGCAATTCTGAGGATGGTGGACTTGTTGGTGAGGATGGTGGACTTGTTGGATGCAATTCTAAAGATGGTGGACTTGTTGGATGAAGGTATGCTTGTTTTTTCAGTTGATGTTTTGTTTTTTTTTTCCTTTGAGTAGCAATATCATTGATTTTATAATCACTACTTTTTTGCTCATCATCTGCAAAAAAAAAGTCTATTAATTTTAATAATTTATTTGTACTCCATCGTCTGTGTTTTTTTACTTTGATAATTTTTTTTCTATTTTTCCTTGTTTTTCTTTTTGATTTGTTAACATTCTTTATCATAATGATAGTAACTATAATCAAAAGAAAATGAATTATGGTCTAACTACATTACCAATTGGACGTTTATTTCTAATAAACGATCTGTATCTATTGTATCTTGTCCAATCTTCCTGCCTAAGTCTATTAGATTCAGGTCTTTCACCTGATTGAAGGGGATAAGGAACAGTTCTAGCTGTTGGCATAGATGCTCTGTGATGTGCTGTACTCCACATGAAATTTTGAGTAGCAGCTCTAGCAAGGTCATAATTATCAAGAGTTTTGTCGGGATTACTTTGGAGTTTCATTTTACCCATTTCCTCAACATCCCCACTAGTTTTAACCATATGCTTGTTGAAAGTATATGGTTTATCAGATTGAGATTCAACAGTACCAGATGCCTTAGGCCCTCCTGCTGGGCGATTACCCTTCATCAATTCTGGTTGCATTGCTTGCTGGTGAGAAGGATCAAGAGGTGGTAGAGGATATATAGGATTAACATTAATTTCTTCATCAAAATGTTCACCAAATTTATCAAATGTAACAGTATCGTGCGTTTCATTTGAAACAACAATACCATCTTTGTTAAGCGCATTGTGTAATTTGATACTTCTTGACTTTTTGTTGAGTAATTTATTCTTTTTGCTTCTATTCCACTGGTTAATACCATAATCCCATCTACCTCCAGTTTGCCCACCTTCTTTTCTTGCCGAAGCACGATCTGCCTTTGATGCGCCCCCTTCTTGATTAGGTGGTAAAAAATTATTATATTGTTTTACTGATGTGATACCTTGCCTTCTTTCAATAATTTTACTGAGTGGTAATATATTAATCATTCCAGTTTGTTGATAAGGGTTGTCACTACCATGTATTGATGTTGGTGCTAGTTCATCACTGGCAATGTATCCATAAGCAGACTCTATTGGATTGTATCCATTTTCCTGCATCAATTTAATCAATGGCGTAAATGATCCTTTGTAACCATAATCATCTCTAGAGACAAAAGAACCAGTTTGCGAATTACCACCATCTGATAATCTATTTCCAAATCCACCTGGTGACAATTTGGAAAGACGAGAAATTGAATTCCAACGTCTCTTACCAACTCCCTTGTTTTTTTTATCAATTTCTGTAATTAATTTATTACAACGTTGAGAAGAGTTGCCCCTTGAATAATTGAGGTGATTGCATGCAGAGACCATAATAATTATTTAAGAGCGAATGAATTACAATTTAACTTGAAAAATAAAAAAATAATAAAACATGAGAAGAGAATGCATCATACAAGGTTATAACAAGAAGTTTATTTTTTCTTCACTTTCTTCTTCGCCTCTGCTTGATATTTGCCTTCACTTTAGCATTAGAATTGTCTTTTTCATTTGCAGGTGTTTTTCTCTTGCGATTGCTTTCTTCTTTTACTTCATCCTCTTCTTGTTCTTCTGCAGTAAAAGCTTTTTGCCGCTCCAATGATGGCGGTCGTTCCGGGAGAGTTTCTTCTTTTTCGTCTTCATTAGCATCCCCATCTCCAGTGAGCGGATAATAATCAACATTCATCGGCACGTCTGGAAAAATGTACTTCTCCGCAAGACTCTTGACAATTTCTCTGTTATCATCGTAGAACCACTCCTGCTCCAAACACCAAAGAAGATAAGATCGTCCTTTGCGTCCGCTCATCCACACATCGAAGTAGCTTTTTCCTTTATACTTTTTGCCGAAAGATATAGTAGCTTTACTTCCAATTAGCGTCACTTCCTTATCATTGAACTCGACAAAATCCTTGATAACATCATCGGTTACACCGCTTACTTTTTCAATGTTTTTGTCTTTTAACCATGATATGAAACGTTTGGGCATGTTCTCCATTAATGCTTTTTGAATAGCTAACGACTCTTTCATAGTCAAGTATGATATAGTGGAAGAAGTAGAGGCTACAGATGTCATACTTTGCTTTTTAACTTGTGATGTAACTACAGTAATTTATAAAACGCCACTGATCATATTATTAACATTTTATAAATATAGTACAATATTATCATGTTATGTTTTATTCTTCCAATTCAGTATTATTCATGAATACTCTTGCAATTTTCAAGTACTGCAAGAACATCAGGAAAGTTTTGCTTTTATTTGATGCAAGTTTACCATTAAAAGCAAGTACTCGTGAATTATTCAATGGCATGCCGCTAATATCTTGAACAGAACTTCTTTCCAAATTGACTGGAATAACTGACAAACCACCTTTTCCAGCACCTGCAAACAGTGCAATAGGACCATCTCTTTTACGGATGCGTCTAAAATTTCGTGCTGGAAGATCACCATTTCCAAGAGTCCATCTGGCACCATCTAATACAAGTGTTGGAACGTCATCCGTAATAGTTATATCAGTAATCAGCGCACTTGCAGTTGATTCGTCGGATGTGGTTAAATATTCAATTCTATCTCCCACTTGAAATAATTGAGACACTTGTGCATTTGTAGGTCCATCATTAGCATTACCTCGTTTATATTCAAGTGATCCAGTATCATTACCTGCGGGATCTGGTGCAGAATTATAAGTAAATAAATTATTTGCAGTGAACCCTAAAGTTTGCAACGTAGCATAATTAGCTGCGCGATCTACACCAAATACCTCATTATTTACATAATTTCCCATATCTTCAATCGTAACGTCTGATGGATCGAGAGGCGTTTCTAACTTACCATACAATTGATAAATCTTTGTAAGCAATTCGGGTGCTAATTCTTCAGGTGTATTTCCTTTTGCAACTTGTTGAGGAAAGTACAAATTGCCAGCTCTCCATTGATATTCTATAAAATCAAATTCAGATGTTTGCATACTATATTGATCATATTCATTCGTAGACTCATCCTTATGATGCAGAAGACAAGTAAATGCACGTGAAACTGCTCTTCTAATTTCCAAGTTAGCCGTACTAGAATTTGAAATAGTATGCTCACCAGTAAAAAAAGTCCTAAACTGAATTTCCAAACCATCATTTGCACTACGAGTATTTAATTCTCTAGCAACCGAGTCTGCTAGTTTATGACTATCAAGTACAATCCTAGGTTCTTCAATTACGTATTTATGTTGATCCTGAAGTGCAGCGCCCCACTTTGCCACACGAGCATCTGATTCCCAAACAATCTGAATTCTCAATCCACTGCACAATTGAGCTGGTAAAAGGTTGTCATAGTTAAACAAACCACTCATCCATCGTAATGGTAGTACGAAACGTTTACGAGTCTCGCCGTATGCTTTAGTATCTACGTCTTTTACACCCTTTTGAGCCGCTAAACTTCTAATATTATTTACTGTATTCATACCATTTTCCAAATGAATGCGCAAATTTGCTAGAATATTAGCATGTGTAATGTATTCAATCTCATTACCAGCTCTATCGGTAATTCTCAACGATCTAATGAAATTGTACGCAGAGTCACACCTGTTACTCCACATAGGATTATTTCCCGCGGGATCGCCAGATGTCTTTACATTAAAAGTCAAATAAGAAGTTCTAGAATTAATATAATCAGAACCTGAGTTCAAAATACAATATCCAGTCTCATCAGCTCTGTATGTACTTTTTTGGAAGAATGAGTCTTTGTAACACCTATCTACTACAACTGTCATGTCAGGATAGCATTCATACTGCAGAGCATTAAAATCGAGAATACCTTCTACATTTTTGGCGGTATTCTGATCAGGGCTGATATCAGTACTTTCCTTTACTTTCTGCATTTTTCGTGAAGAGTAATAATGGTTTTTGAAATTATCTGTACAATATGATTTGGATAATGAGTTTGAATACTAATAGTTTTATATTTGACAATTGTCCATTCTTTTTTCTTTTTGAGCTAACTTGAAATTTTTCTTGGAATCGGTCATCAATCCAACTTGTGTTCCAGTAAGTTCATCATCAAAAGACTGTTTTCTTACATCAGTTAACATATGTGGCCTTTTTTTAAACCTAGACATGGCTATTCTATTCAATGCACCTCGAATATTACCAGATTGAATCATACGTTGTACTTTGGTGTTTCTTTGTAATGATGTACTTCCACTACTCTTGTACTTTAGAACTTTATCAAGAGATTTGATTGTCTTACGCAAACCAGTACCAATCTGTTCTTCTTGATTTAATCCAACACGTCCTTCCGATATACCTTCTTTAAAAGTATTTTTCCATCTATTTATATACATTTGTTGTAATGCAGAATATCTAGGATCCTTGACAGCTTGGTATTGATCAATTATTTCTGGGGGTTCATCACTACCTAACTGTCCACGACCAGCACCGAAATCTGCACCTGTTAATCCTTGACTCTGCGACATTTTTTGTACTATTCTTCTTGCCATTGGATTCGAAAAATCAGTATTAGATGAACCATCTCCAACTTTACCACTACGGTATGACGAACCCAACTGACCTCTCTCCCTATACGTTTTACGCTTTCCTTTGCATGAATTAGTTTTACAACCTTTATTTCCAGCCATTTCGTTTGAAACACAAAGGTCAAAATTAATTGATTTATGAATTCTATGCTAAGTTTTTAAAATAATTGATGTTTAATATTTCGAAAAGATTTCTTCTATACCTTTCACTCATTGGTACTGATTTATTAATATATAAAAAAGAATATGGTTCAATTGTTGCATACTCAACCATTTTGTAGAATTGTTTTTTTGTTAGTCCAGGTGGGCAATATTCTAAAGCAAGTAATTCAACTTCTGATAGAGGTGCTGCAAAGAAAAAAATATTTTTTGCTTGAAGTCTACACTTTCTAGGAACAGCTGTCCACGATTGTGAGCAAATAAATGTTGTCATATTGTAATGACGTGAAGCTATAAATGATTTTACAAACGCATCTTCTTTCATAAACGCAGGATTACTTACCACATCATCATATATCATCAATATCTGTGGGGCATTATTAGATCCTTTTTCCTTTATTTTATTTCTCTGCTCATTTAATACTGTATCAATCAAATCAGGCGCCTCACTCAAATTTGTAAATGTAAATTCTTCATCTATTCCTAACTCTTTTTGAACATCATCACCTTGTGCTGTGGGAGATGTCAAAAATTTGAAATCGAAATATTTTTTCTTTTTACTACCAAAAAATCTTTCATCCGAGATCAAATTTGTTAGTAACGTGCTCTTTCCTTGACCGGTTGTGCCATTCATTATACTAGAAGTTCCTAACTTTGGTATTATATTCTGTTCTGATAAGGGATGATTTTTTATTTTGTCTTTACTTGTTTGTATCTTATTAATCTTCAAATATTCAGAAGGATTTAGTGAAACCACTCCACCATCATCTTCTATTTGTTCATTTATTGCTATATTATCTGTACTAGTCTCATTCAAAACTTTTCTTTCTTGATCAGCTTTTATACTTAACAAAACATTTTGCTCGCCAACATCTTCTACGTTAATCTCCTTTTTTAATTGATCTAAATCGACATCAGTAATTTCATCATCTACCATAATGCGTCCGCTATGAGTAACATCATCATCATCATCATCATCATCATCATCATCATCAGACATCTTAATTTTTTCTCTAATACGGTTTTTTTTTTCTTGCATTTTTTTAGCACGTCTAATTGCATGTTGTTGCCTTCGTAAAAATCTAGCTTTTCTACCGCCTGAAATAATACTACTTTTCTTTCTTTTCTTGCGTTTCTTGACATCCATTAATGCTTGTAGAACAGTTGATTTATATTTCTACTTCACCAGTCTGGGAGATGGAAGGAAAATACCAACAGTTCCTGATAAAAGTGAAATATATACATTCTCTTCCGCACAAGATGGTGATGATGATAATTTATAAAAGCAAAAAAACATCATGGCAGTGCCGAAAAATACTTGTACTATAAATATAGCTACTCTGTGATCAGTTTTACCACACAAACACGTTTCCCAATAATCTTTTTTTTCAGGTCCACTACCTGTATCTCTCAAAGAATGTTGTCTTTTCAAATGAAAATTAACTGGAGTTTTTTCTTGCATAATCAATTTTGTTTATTAATGTAAAATGAATTATTGCATTCCAGAAGGTAAAACACTTGGTGATGCTATCTCTACAACAACAAATTGTAAATCTTTTATTAAAACACCTTTAGTATTTGTTGCACATTTTACTTTTAAAAGGATTGAATCCTGTGGATTCAAAGTTATAATTGTACTCAACGAGGATGTAATGGGATAAGTATTAGATGATTTAAGTGTTGTGCCTATTTCTGTAAATGGTAATAACGTATTGTTTTTAAACACTGCCATATTATAAATGTCATCACCTTTTTCTTCCTCTGCAATCCACGACCATGAAGAAGTTAAATGAAATACTTTAGATATTTCACCAATGTATTTTATTTCACCCTCCTGAGTAGAATTAGTAAAATCGTTATTCAAATTTGTTCGTGTATTGATAATTGGTGCGTATGAGTTGATAATGCTTAAATCTGTAAAACTGGCGTTATTTGTAAAAGTATTGCGTGATAGTGCTACGTTACAAGTAATATTACCCTGTATTTCAACAGAACCTCCAAACTTACCAGTGTTATTTACGTTTAACTCACCTTGAACATCAGTTTTACTTTGTAATTTAATACATCCATTAGAAGGACATTCACCATCCACAATAAATTTAAAATCTGCAATGCTCAAAAAACCAGTATCAAGTATAGTATTATCGTTTGATCCTTTTATCTTGTTTACAGCCAATCGCCAGTAGCGCGATTTGACACTAGTTGCAAGATCAAAGGTGATATATTGATTTAAAACAAATTGAATGTTATTTTGTACGTCAACTTGTACCCAAGAACCATCCAAACCGCTTTCGGAAGTAAACATTTTAAAATTTTCAGGATATGTGTATTGACCATAAGTTATCCACCCACTATCATTACGCATGCCAAGTCTATATGATTTTACTTCGTAAATTGAAGGAAATTCAACTTGAATGTACTCTCCATGATAAACAGCATTTCCACCATACATAATCGTTTTAGCTGATGCAACATCAATAATATATTCTCCACTTACAGAATCATATGTATTTTGTTCAGAATTGAAAAAAGTTGTTAAATAATCTACATCAAATGCTTTCCATACATATTTATTATTAGCTGGTTCATAAGATGAACCGATAACTTTCCACAAACCACTCACATCTGTAAAAGTGTGAATGTTAAGATCTTGATTCAAAGGATTGGCCACAAATTTAGGTGGAAGTGTAAATCCTGGCAGACCATTGTCTGTAGAAATTAAATTCAAATCAATTTGTTTATTAGAAAAACCATTGAAAATAACAGAAGATTTAAAATTTGAGACGGATTCATATATGTCCATTTTTCCACCTACATGTATTTCTCCCCATCTACGATCTTCACTACCTAAATTTACAGTATTATCGTTAGCACATCTGAGTGCTTTATTAGCACCTGAATATATTATAAAATCATTATCTCCTGCAACAAAATGTATATCACCCTCTTGACATGATAACTCTATCTTATTTGCGTTAGATAGAATAAAGTTATCACCATTTAATTTTAACTGACCAGATCCATTTGCTGATAAAACATTTTCATTCATATTATTTCTGATTGTAACAATTTCATCACTAGTACTTTCCGTACCACCTTGAAAAACTACAGCTCCATTTGTGGTGTTAATGATGGGTGGGTTACTATTATTGTATGAATTTTGCAAAGATACACCCAAACCAGTAGGATCAGAAATGTTATACTCAATGCCAGTCAAATCAGTATATTGCAACTGTCCAGTTTCATTTACCCATATAGTTCCAACCTGATTAGATTTAACAGGAATGGATGCATTTGGATACATACTCCAAGCATGGTTGGTTGTTTTTAACGGTAGACCGTTACTGAGCATAGTATTTGGTTTATTATCAATGCTTCTAAACTGAATTTAATCCTAAAACTAGAAACAAACTTACTTCAAAATTTTCAGGCATTTCTAGTGGAATATCAAACTGATCAGTTAATCTTATTGTAAAAGAATTTAAATGACGTAATTCTGGAAAATCAAAACTTATATTAGACCCTTGGTCGTAGTATCTTGAAACTGCACTACCATATTCAGTTGAATCTAAAGAAATTGTATCCAGTAGTGATGTCAATTTGTCATTGTCAACTGTATTATCTTCAACCAAGTCCAAGAAAACTTTGATCAAATTGGGTCGATTCAACATTAACGAATAAGGACCTGATGGTTCACCTTGATTAAAAATTACATCATTATTTAACGGAAAGCCAAATGTTCTACCAAGAGAATCTGTTAATGAATCTGGAACATTTTGACCATGAATTACAATAACTTGATCAAATGTCCATGTTATTCTATTTCCATTTGCTTGAACATGCTCTACATTAACATTGATTGTATCAAGAAGATTTGTTTTAAATTCATTTAGTAACTCTGTAGATGAATATCGACCTGGAGTTATTGTAATAGCAACACGATTAAAACCTTGAGAAAGTTCAATTGTATTAGCACCTTTATAAACATTGAAAAACTCATTAGGAATGTATAACTGCCTTACTCTAAAATTGAACATTCTATCCTGCCCCCATTGTTGATTATTTGCAGCGAATTTGGCATTAGTGTTAGTACCGGAAGTGCGTTTTGCAGTATTCAAGTACAAATATACTTGCTTTGTTGTACAAACAGATTTCAAATTGCCTTGGGACATTGTTGAATAACAAATAATGAAATGTGTACACATTTAACAAGAATTTACTTTTATTTATACTTTCAAATTGTAATGTTTCCATTTTCATCAAACAGGGCTTCTTCTGCAATGTCAGTAGTTTCATAGTCCCAATCGCGCCCGTCGAAAGCACTTGGCCAATTGTTTTGAACAGCAGGAACTGGACACTTCCAGATAACATTCATCCGCGCTCTGTGTAAAGGTAGCTCTTCGACCACTCGTTCGGTGAAGTGCGCTCTCCATCGCTTGCAGTCGCCATTGTCAATCATTTGTTCAAGCACTTTGTCATAGTACAGAACCCACGCTCTTTTCCATTTACTTGTAACGTACTGTCCTTTAAAAACTGGTTCATTCTTTTCACTATGTAACCATTTTTGATATCTTTTGACTTGTTTACGGATTTCTAGCGCAGTATATATGGTATTCTTGTATCTATCCCATTTCATGTAAATATCAATAACATCTTTACCTGGTCTTGTTCCATAATTTATCGGTCTCTTATGTACCTTTGAGTATTTTTCCATTTTATTATAGACATCTTGAGGAAATGTTGGTATTCTTATCTTTGAAGATAATAGTTTTTCATGCGTATATGCCATATCAAAATGAATACTCTTTATACATTTTAAAATAAAATCAGAAACTGTCTCACACTTAACAAACTCTTCAAAACCAACTTGTGTAGTGAGAAGACCACACGTGTTTTTTTTATAGTTATTGAATTTATCAGAATAATATTCTCGTCTTGAATGTCTAATGGGAAAAAAACATTGTTTATTATTATAACCATACATAATGTTTTGATTACAACGATCACGTCGCTTGTTATCAAAATTACGCCAAGCCATAACTCGTCAAAATGATATCTGAAGAGAGGCTTTTGGTTGATGATAATGGATCGAAAAGATTTAGGATAGATAAAGATTCATATATAATGTATCCAACATCTACAATTCCTTTTGATTATGGAGGTGCTATGGATGGATGGTTCAATCCATTTATAAATGAAGTATTCGAAAGAGAATATAATAAAAAGATAACGGATGTAGTAAATGAAAAGAAAGAAATGGCTAGAATAGTAGACAGAGAGAAAGATGAAGAGAAAGATGAGAAAGATGAGAAGAAAGAAGAAAAGAAACGAGAAAAGATAAGTACACTCAAAGCAATCGGCATGGAAGATACCTTAGTTTCAATGCTTGCTTCAACAACACTGGATGAACAATGATATTTTTTTATTTCACATATCTTCTTCTGCAATAGCGCGTTCTACTGCAAGGTCCAACTCTTCCATGAAGCTATCGTGCATCTCAAGACTTTGATAACCCAACTGATTGGCAGATTCGCTAAAGTGAGTATCCCATAACTCTTCAATTAACTCATCCAGTCCATCATGTGCTACTGCTATATCTTCACATTGGAGCACTTCGGCTAAAGTTCTGTAAGCATTAGCATACTGGTAAGCGAGTCCAAATAATCGGAGTTCTGCTTCAATTCTGTCAATGGAACCAGATTTGTATTCCTCACCAAGCATGATAATGCGAGAGTTAATGTCATCAACAGCGCGTTCTGCCAATGCTACAACATCGGACTCGTCGTACAACTCTTCTCCTTGACTTTCTTCATTACCACTTGCAGGGTGAATCATCTCCATCGTTTCCTTCGGAATCTCCTGCAGTAACGGAAGAGGTAACGTAAAAAGGATCTCCATTTTCATCAATGAATGCGGAAAGTGAAACATCAAAGTCTCCAAACTTGTCGCAGCCCAGAATTTTACACATTGAAGAAGTACCAAACCTCAGTTTGAGGTGAAAAGTGAAACGGTAATGCCCATCAGCTGCACATCTGCACATCTTCCCAATTAGCGTATTGTATTTAACACGGTTAAATAATACAATACCAAGAGTTTCTCGAATAACGCGCTGATAGCGATTGCGCTTCTCCAAGAAATGCATTCCAGAACCATTCCACTTGTCACCCATAAAGCGATATTGATCTTCAAGTAAAATTAAATACTTGGGAACATGTGATACAATATCTCTTGACATCTTTTCCACCACCATGCGATTGGCAAACCAGGCAAACTTTTTGTGAAAGTTGGTATACAAAAGACGATCAAGGGATGCGCAGCGACATTTCCGATTCAACCAACATACCTCATCATAAGTGAAGTACTTGCAAATAACAAAGATGATAGCTGTGGGCAGTACCATGGAAGCTTCGTTGAACTTTTCGGTAGAAGGACCATCACCACCAGCAGCAGGTGCAGCAAGTGAACTTTCAACCATGCTCATACTATCAACCCACATTGTATCAGTCTTGTTGATTGTATGTCTGACGCTCATTCTGCTGACGAGGACTTCTTCTGTAATGGAAAATGGGTTTATGCGAGCACTTGTACAAATTATTTCAGAGAAGTGCGGCAAAAGGGTCAGCAAAATGATATTCCCAGAGATGACCAATAGAATTGCTCACAATTTCAGGATGCCTGAAGTCTTTTAGCTGGTCTTCTCTGATTGGATCAGCTGCTTTCTATCGTCCAATAAAAATCAAGTATTTTAAAAAACTCTGATCATGAATTTTTATTAGTCGGGTTTCAATATTTCTGCCAAAAAATCTTAAAGACGTCTATAGCTAAGGACGCTTTTCCCAAAAAGCGTCCTTAGCTAAAGACGTCTTTAATTTTTTGGTAGAAGTATATCTATACGGCTAGCGCCTATGCGGCTAGAAGATCTTTGGG
>Ga0224514_10000332_pt1 | contig 14003 bp, 13 predicted proteins | sample SF_May12_sed_USG_3_FD_169107 | JGI IMG/M metagenome (GOLD analysis project Ga0224514, IMG submission 169107) | Sediment microbial communities from San Francisco Bay, California, United States - SF_May12_sed_USGS_24 | ecosystem: Environmental > Aquatic > Marine > Sediment | place: USA... | reverse complement strand
GCTACAATCATTTATTCACAGAAGTAGAAGCTACGACATTCTCAGTGCCGATAGAAGAAAGATTGCAATACAGTAGTTCATCAATAACTCCATATATATCAACGGATTCTACAGATGGTGAGAATATTTTCTCTCTTATATCTGAAGATTTTGTATTGCTGAATAAGTTATCTGAATATAGAAGAGGCAAGACGCCTGATATTAGCACCATTGATTATAATGTGCTTACATCCGATTTGGCCAAGCTCATTTTTATTTTTTTAGATATTATATTAAACAGGAATTATTCTGCGTTAAACAATACAGATGTATTGGCGACTGATAGCGTTCTTATAAAATTGTTTGAATTATATGTCATAAATGAATCTCACAAGGTAATGAAAAACTGGTCATATCTGATAGATGGTAATTTATTAGAATTACGACTCGTACATGAAGTCAAGATAATAACTGAAGATATGGCAGTGATGGAAGAAGTATCATTGGAAGAAACTGTTTATGATTATGATGTGGATGTTTATCTGAATGGAACAAAGTTGACAGCAGAAACTGATTATGTCGTAATGATAGATTCAACAGCGGTAGATTCGACAGCTATAATCACGTGGATAGTTTGGGAAGATAAAGATGCGGATATAATAGAGGGAGATACGCTTGTCGTGGAATATTATACAAAAGTTACATCTGGCGATACGGGGACAGAAGTTTACGTCGATGGAAAAGAATACGAGGAGGGGGGTTAGTATATGGCTTTTGATACAGGAAATAAATATGTAAATGTATTTTTGGATCTCATGCAATGGTTAAAGGATGTGGAGGAAGATGAAGATGCGCAACTAGAACAATGGCTCAACAGAGTTCCAACTCTAGATTATAAACAGAAGCAAATAGGGTATTCTGAGAAACAAGTTGTAATAGAGATGTTTGAAACCATTATCGATCAGCCAGCATTTATGTCAAATGACCATAAACGTCTTAGAAAGCTCTTGATCGATTGGCATTCAGCACATCGTGCAACTATCACTCACATGCGACAAAGTTTAGATCCACACTCTATGTCATCCGAAGCTTTGAATGAGATGATAAGAAGTTTTGGGTTTCCATATCCACATAAGATAATTTCAAATAATCTGAAAGCACAGTTTATATTAGATATTGTAGAACTTTATAAAAAGAAGGGAACTCCATGGGTTTTAGTAAAAGCCCTTCAGACATATTTTGGACTCAATAATGTAGTATTAAGCGAATGGTGGATACATTATAATGGTGCTTTAAATAATTTTTATGCAAAAGCACATCCTGTAATACCTAGGGCATATAGAACAGATCCTAGACTGGCACAGGAATTATCATATGATTTGTTCATTAGGAACAAACCACTATGGCACATTTCTGAGAGTGAACTTAGAGAGCTTTATAACGAGAGTAGAATTACGTTACCTTCTATAACTACTTACATTTCTATGAATGGTACACTAAGTGTATTAGATCTAAATATTGCTTTGAACATACTAAATAGAACCATACAAGAAACTTATGAGTTCTGGATTGCGAATGGTACAGAGAATAGAAATGTATATTTATCTCAGCTAACCAGTGTGTGTTCTTTATTAGATCTTGTGTTGGCAATAACTTATCTTTTTAATAGTCAACATGCATCATCAGATCCACGATATCAATTTTACAATGGATTTTTTACACCATTGGATGTTCCAGATGCAGGAGGGGATAGAGACGACATAGATGATGTAGATTATGGCCTTATATTAGATGAATATAACACTATAAATATAAGACCAGCTACAAAAGCCCAAAGAGAAGAATTACTTGCAGAAAGATACGCGAAATTTATAGAGGTTGGAGCAGATCAATCTGTAACAACTGCTTTAGCTGATGCTGGAACATTTTTGGGGCAAATTCATCCTGAATTCAAAGAGGAAATTGACGATAGAGTTGCGGATGGTGGAAGTGTTAGTGATATATTAGAAAATCTATTGGGAGATTTAGATTTCTATATGGTAAATAATATGGAAATATTAGATTTTCCTATGAGTTATTTAATTATAGGTGCACCAATTGAAGAAAATCTCAAAGATGTTATAGAATTTTTTAAACCTTACCATACACAATTAAGAGATTTTACGAGCATTCTATCCTTCGATGATCCTTTGGGAGATTCCCAAATAGAGGAAGATGAATTTGGACTGATGACAATATCTCAACAGCTTGTAGAGCCTGCACATTGGGCAGATGAGCAGTTGGACCAAGGTATAATAAAAGATAATGATTTTTTCATGCATATTGAACAGGAACTGCTATATTATTATGATTCTACTGCAGCTGAGAATGTGTACACCATATTTGACCTGGACGATTTTATAGATACATATATCATACAGCAGCTAACAGATACTATAGAAGTAACAGAAGAAATAATAACAAGTATTCATGAAATACATATAGAAACACCTTCTCATATTGTCGATTCCACCGCTGGTCCAGTAGAGATGTACTTTGGACTAGATTATGGTTTTTGTAAAGATGATGTGGGAGCGATTGATTTAGTAACGAATCCCAATGGGATATCGGATGGGTTTGAAGTTATAATAAAAGTAGATGGAATTGAAACATCTTATAATGATTTACCTGAGGTAATCATTTGGAAGACACTCTAAAAAGGGAGATAATAATGGAAATAATAAAATACAATTTCAAAGATGACGTAAGAGAAGTAGAAGACTCATTTTGTATTGGAAAGCAAAAGCGTCCTAAAGGAAGAGTAAGAATACATGGTCGAATAACTGGAACAAAACAATATAAATTATTAGAGGATACCGACAATCTGGTACTGTATAGAGGAAGACATTGGTTGATGCAAAGGGCATTTTATACAGCAGTTGGATCTAGAGATTGGAAGGCTTACTATATAACACATTTTGCAATTGGTTCAGGAGGAGCACTTGTAACAAGTCCATTGAGCCCAGTGGCTCCAGAGTTAATAAACTATGCGTTGGGAACACAGGGAGTTATAGATAACGGCACTTTTGACACAATTAGTGGAGATGAATTTTTTAGGTTTGATATAGGATATCCTCAGGCCCTTCAAGATGAGGACATTACCGATTATACAGGAGACGGTTGTACACATACAGATCCCCTGAGTGTGACTGGTAATTGTGACCGAGAGTTGATAGCTAAAATACAAGTATCTGTAGCTTCGGATCAGTGCAATGATTCTAATAATCCTTCGAATCCAGGACTGCCTGGAGATCCTTATCAGGATTTATCAGAAGCTGGTTTGTTTGCAACAGACAGCCCCACATCACCAACAGCAGCAGAGATACTCGCCAGAGTGACATTCTCTACAATTAGAAAGGATTTACACAGAGAATTAGTATTTTCTTGGTTTATATATTTCTAATATTTTTAATAAAAAATAAAGAGGGATCATTAATGATCCCTCTTTCTATATTTAAAATCATACCTTTAAAATCATAATTTCATTATATTGAACATATGCGGGATTTTTACGCATCTTTTTTAAGTTCTGAATCGCATTATCTATAGTGGCTTTTAGGTTCTTCTCAAGTAATTTTTCAGTTTCATATCTCAGAATCAGGGTATAATACATATGTCTATCTTTGAAAGGTGGTTTTTGAAAAATTTGGGCAGCGGACTCTTCTGGATTTGTGTCCCAAGTAGAAGCATTTATCCAATAAAAGTCTTCTGGATCCTTTATAGCTGACAGATGAGCTATGAAAATACCATCTTTTGTTTTACCCTTCCTTACTATAATTTTTATTCCATTCTCCTAGATTATCATTCTATTATTGTTCCACTACCAAACTTCATTTCTAGGTTATTTTCAATACAATATCTCTTGTGTTTAAATTCAGAAATATTATTCACTATAAATCCTTTTATCTGAGATAACTTTGTGATACCAGAAGATATAAAATAATCAGGATTTACAATGAAGATTTCGTCTTCTTGTTGTAATCTTCGAACTAAACAATTGAATGGCATTACCAATCTAGCCAAATCCACAAATTTAAAATATTCTTGGTATGCACCAATTTTTGTTTCACAATAGCCATCTTCTACCATAATTTCCAAGATATCATTGGTTTCTGTGAGATAGATATCAATAGAATCACTTTTATTTAATTTTTCTAAAATTTGTTTTGGAGATATGTGTATTTGAAACTTTTCAGATAAACCGTATAGGATATTAATGATTCTATTGATCCTCTCTATTTTTATCTCCTCTAGTAATTCCTCTGTTTGTGTTGATTCACCTAGTTTGGGATTATATACTAATACTATAGCGCCTTCTAAAGATTTGAATAAAATTGAAGGAATTAACATTACATTTAATCGTCTAGCATAATCTATAATTGGAGTTTCATCATATAAGTCGAAACTATCAAATTTTGCCAAAGATATTGTGGCTCCATTATATCGCTTTCCAATATATTCTATATATTCTCTTGCAGATCGATTATTTTTTACGATGTGAAGATAATCTTCCATTTCATAAATCCTCCATAAGTCTTTGTTTTCAAAGGCATTTTTGTAAAAAATTTTGCTTTGGAATGTCAGGACAAACTTTAAAGAACAGTGATCTATTCTTTAGGTTTAATATATATAATAGGAAACTTATGTAAAATAGATTTTTATAAACTTTTAGATGGAGGAATTAAGAATGGCCAATGTAGCTCCAGGTGTATTCACTAAAATTATTGATTTGTCCGAGTATGTCGCAGGAGTTCCATCTACTATTGGGTTTATCCCGATTATATGTGAACAAGGTGAGGACAATAAATTAATATCTACGAATGCTAGGGATTTTTTCATAGACTTTGGTGAACCAAATATAAATTATGCAGGCAAGACATATGGACAGGGACCATATATTGCTTCTTCCTTCCTACGAGAAAGCGATTCGCTTTATGTCGTTCGCTGCTTACCAGATGATGCAGATTATAGCAATCTCGCAATATATGCAGAACCTGGTAGCCTATTAGGAGCAGATACTACCGCAGATGTTACCTCTGCAAGTATCAGCGCAGTAAACACAGCTGGTGAATTAGATGGTTTAGTTGCATCTGATACAACAGCATGTATAGTTTTCTACGGCGTTGGAAGAGGAGATTATTATAATAACTATCAGATAAAAATCAGTAAGCACACAAATCCACAATTATCAGATCCTGGCGAAGTTGGATCTTATGATTTCGTTTATGTTCTGGATCTTTATAAGAGACAGGAAGAAGATGATGAAGAAGGTCAACCGCAATTTGAAATAATCGAAACTTATGAAGTCTCTTTTAACCCATCCAGATTAGATTCTGCTGGCGAGAGCATGTTCATAGGGGAGGTCTTAAATCGATATTGTAGATATGTTAAATGTGTGGTTAATGAACTTAATTGTACGAAAGCAATTACAAATCAAGCAGATTTCTCTCAACCATTCTTGGTTGGGGCAATAAATCTGGCAGAGGGCGACTCTGGAACCTTATTTGATGCCAACGGTATTGATGGGGATGTTGCAACTCAAATACTTGGAAAAGCATATCAGGGTATTCTTCCAAGAACTGAGACAGGTAAGTATGTTGATGAAGTTCTGGATACCGATGACTACTATTTTACAATTGTTTTGGATGGTGGATATCCTTCAGATGTCAAAACTTCCATAAATACACTAGTAAGAACAAGAAAAGACTGTGTAGCAGTTGTAGATAATGGTGATAACTCAACTATATCTTCGGCAATAGAAGCTAGGGATAATGATCATACTTTTAACACTAGATACATGGCATTGTATGAACCATATAATAAAATTTATGATGCATATACTGGTAAAGACATATGGATCTCTCCAGTTTATCATATGGCAAATATAATTCCTTATACAGATAATGTGTCTGAGGTATGGGATGCTCCTGCAGGAACTAATCGCGCTACGATAGCAGCCATTAAAGAATTAAGGTTTAGCCCACGAATTGGAGATCGTGATAACTTTTATCTTAAACAGATTAATCCAATTGTAAAATTTTCTATTGGTAATGTTGTTTATTCTCAGTTAACTACTCAGAAGAGACCAACTGCATTACAAGATTTGAATATTATAAGAGCAGTTCTGTATATTAAGAGAGCTTTGGAACAATTCTGTAAATTCTATATTTTCGAATATAATGATTCTGAAACGTGGAGTAAAATTTCTAATGAAATTAATGCGTTTTTGAAAGTCGTTCAGTCGAAGAGAGGTCTTTATAGCTATGGATTAGAAGTAGGCGCAACTGAATACGAACTTAAGGCAAAACAAATACATGTGAACGTGACGCTTAATCCTACTAGAGTGATTGAACAGATTTATCTTAACTTCTTTATAGTATAATTGAAAAATGATTAAGATCATCTAGTAAACACAGCCCCTCACAGATGATCTTTTTGGGCCAGATATCTTACATGATATCTGGCCTTTTTAAATTGTCCACATAGTATTAGCAAATCGTCTTTAAGATATAAGTATCAGTGAGGACAAATTATAAAAAGGAGGAAATAACATGGGAGCAGCAAATGCATTTGCAGCATTAAAGGAAAATAGATTTTCAAGAAAATGGGGTGGAACTACTGCCGGAAGTGCTGTAGATCCGTACATATCTGGTTATTTTTTTACACATTGGGCGGCTGTACCACCCAAATTACATGAATATTCGCCTATAGCTTCTAACTCTGGAGTTTCGGATTCAGGAACTGTGACGGACGTATTACATGCAGCTTGTTTAGCTGTAACAATTCCTGGGGGAACTGTCAATAAGGCAGAATTTGCAGGACTTGGCGGCGTAAAATGGTCAGCACCTACAAATGTAGAATATGATAATACAGTGACTTTAAAATTCTTGGAATTTTCAACTTTACCAATTCTGGCAATTATGCACGGATGGGTTAGGTTGATAAGAGATTATAGAACAGGGGTTAGTCCCTTGGTAGGTGGAGATGCGTACACTAAAAGTAATTATGCAGGAACCATGTATTATTGGACGACCAAGCCTGATGGACAAACTATAGAATATGCAGCTTGTCTAACTGGAGTCTTTCCCCTTAAAGATCCTACAGATCAATATGGAGGGGACTTGGCGACAATTGATAAATTAGAGTTGGATATAGATTTTAATGTAGATTACATATGGCATGAAGATTGGGTTGTTACACAATGTGAGCAATACACACTTAGATCTTATGCACATACTGCAACTGTTAATGAATATGGGTCTAAAGGCGCTAAGTAATAGTTAGAAATCATAATTTTGGAGGGTAGAATTTTTCTACCCTCTTTTTTCATATATATTTCTATGAGGACAAACTTTAAATTATTATTAGGGGTTTAATATTAAACAATCAATAAGAGAGGGGTAAACTGATGATAGGTAGACGTCTGACATACGAATATCCTCATTTTACAGTTGTGTGTCCACAAACAGGATATACTTTTAATGTAAGGACTTTAAATGTTCTAGAAGTGGGGCAACTTAAGGGATCTATGGTGGTTCCTGCAAGAACGCCAGCACTGATAAATAAAATTATATGGGGGGCAATTGAAGAAAAGCCAGAAGAAATTAAAGCTTTGGATGAGTTCAAAAAATCAATTACCCTGAGGGATAGAGAAGCATTACTATATGGGATTTATTACTCCACATTTGGAGATGAGGAAGAATTTAAGGTTAATTGTAATACATGTGATAATGAGCAACCTATAAAAGTTTCACTATCTGATATATTTTCGATAAATGCATATCCAGGAAGCGAATCGATGAAGAAATCATATCAGGTTGCTAAGATTACGGGGGATGCAGATATCGATACTGAGATTGAAAAGGCAATCGCTGCTAAGAACGCACCTCCAAAAGGAATGCCCAAGGAAATTGCTAAACTCGAACATAGTATCGATGAACCAGATGAAGATGATGGTATTACTATAGGTAAAAAACCATCAGGTGTAAATTTTGTTGAGGATGAAGAACCAGTTCCTCCAAAACCTAAAAAGACCACAGTTGTGAGTGGTAATTCTATTCTGGAAAAGAGGCTGGATATCACCCTCCCGATTTCTAAGGTACATGCAATTATTAAACAACCAACTTTATGGGACGAAGAACGAGCCATGAATGCAATTTCGTTTGCACAGAAAAAACAAACGGAATTAATAAATGAAATAATGGTTATTGAAAGGTTTGAACAATATAGGATAGGGGATAAAGTACCAACAATAATTATAGATAATAGAGAAGACATTTTATTTGAATATGAGAAACTACCACCTAGAGATAAGTTAGAAATATTTAAAAGATTTCAGGATGAATTTGGTCAATATGGAATAGATTTGAAAACTAAATATATATGTGCTAAGTGTGGCACATCTAATGAACTAGAGGTGGACCTCGCAGTACAATTTTTTCGAGTATTGGCAAGATACTAAAATCATCTCCAAATTCAGAACTACATTGGATGAAAATGTTCGATCACTTATGGAAATTATGAATGTCCAATGGGACTCTATAGTTTTTATGCCTTATAAATTTTTCATAGATACTTTGAAATGGAAAATAGATCTTGAAGACGAGAAGCGTAAGGCATTAGAAGAAAAAACTGGAGGTGCCTCTTCAAGAGGACTTGTAAAAGCCTAATAAATACAAATGGATTGTAATTTTAATAATTACAATCCATTTTCCCATAAGGTTTAGGACAAACTTTTAAACAAACGTGAACTATTAAAATTAGGGATAATAGAATGGCAGAAGGTGGAATCGAGCAATTTTTTAAGAGAGTTCCAGCTAAGAAAAAAATACCGAATGGAACTTTACCTAAAATTACACAGTCGGGAGATCTGCAACGAACGGAGGGAATCGACGAAATAATAAAGAGCCTTTCAAACATTTTGTTAATCGCAAGAGGTACATATTTGTTTGATCGGGATCTTGGTACTGAAATATATAAGTATATATTTGAACCTGCGGATCTGTCTACTAAGGTTGAAATAGAGCAGGAACTCGCACAAACGTTTTTTACCTACGAGGACAGGGCAGAAATCAGTTATGACGTTTTATTTTTTAAAAATAAAAAGGGATTTCGTATTAATATATTCGTTAGCTATCAGGGAGAAAAAGGAAAGGTCACCATAGATATAGATGAAACTCTATTGAGAACGGTGGGTAATTAATAATGATAAGTAAAAAATATATAGATCAAAAAGCAAATGATGCTGCAACTTCTCCTAAGAATGATACCCCTATGCCAACAGAAGAACAAAAAAAGAGTGGTGCTTACAAAAAGGGTCATCTAAATCTTTATGGATTGAGTATAAGTATAGAAAATCCAAAAGGTAGCACGAGGAGTGGAACTGATCGCAACGGAAAAAAGTGGTCTATCAAGTTGAAAAATCATTATGGTTATATTAAGGGAAATAATATAGGAAAAGACGGCGATCCAATAGATGTTTTTCTAGGAGAAAATCCAGAAAGCGATAAAGTGTTTATGGTCAACCAACTTAGTCTTGGAAAGGATAAGAATGTATTTGATGAGCACAAAGCCCTCTTAGGATTTGATAGTTTATCATCTGCTGTGAAGGGGTATCTACAAAATTATGAAAGTGATTGGGATAAAAAGGGAATGATTGATTCTGTAGTTCAAACGAATATTGTGGATTTCAAAAGTTGGTTAAATAGTGGAAATTTGAAAAAACCATTTAGAGGATTTTTAAAGTGAAGCTGTTAGAAGATAAAAGATTTTATGTGTATGTTTTTCTAGATCCAATGAAACCAGGAGAATGTAAGTATGGCGACTATATGTTTGAATATTGTCCTTTCTATGTTGGTAAAGGTAAGTCTAATCGTTTGAGAAGAAGTTTATATCTGTATAGTGACAATAAAAGAAATACATTCAAAATGTTAAAAATAAGGAAATTAAGAAAGCTCGGACATGAACCAATAGTTCTAAAATATCTAAATTATTTGACAGAATTAGAAGCTTTTAACTGTGAAATTGAAATGATAAAGACCATAGGAAGACGAGACAAGAATTTGGGCCCACTAACAAATCTCACCGATGGTGGTGAAGGCATGTCGGGACATTTGGTTAGTCTAGAAACTATAATGAAAAATAGTGGTCTAAATCATCACCAATATGGAAAATCTCGCTCTGAAGATGTAAAACATAAAATCAGCACAACTCTGAAGATGAATACAAATCATCAAAATAAAAAAAGCCTATCAGAAAAAACGAAACAAAAAATATCTGTTGCCAACAAGGGAAGACTCTCCGCAGAGAAACATCATATGTTTGGAAGACATCATTCTGTGGAAACAATTGAGAAAATTAGGGCCTCAAAGACAGGCAAAAATAAAGGCTCAAACAATCCTAATTCTAAACCTGTTATTGTTAAATATAAATATTATGGAAGCTTGGCAGATGCTGGTCGGGATAATGGGATTAGTTGGACAGTTATCAATTATAGAATTAAGAAAAAATTTCCGGGATATAAATATATAGAGGAGACCATATAATGCAGCCATGGATACGTATATATAATTATATTTCTGATTATTATAATACTATTTATGATATATATTCAAAAGTATATCCAGGATATCCTATTTCATACTACAGTGTTGATTGGGAAAATAGTGTATATGATAAAAAGCTTATGGCAGGTAGCTATGAGAAAAATGGTGTGGGAACTCTGACAGGTATTAAATTCAAAAAGATTTTATTATTGCCAGTATTTGGAATAGAACAAATAACTCCCAATAATTCCGCCGGGGAAAAAGGATTAACAATGCATGAGACAGAGACCAGTACAATATCATTTTCTTCAAATTATGGGTTAACCCCCTCAGAGTGGGATATTATACATTTTAGTCAAGATTTTATGTCTCCAGATAACAATGAAGATGGGCCAGTGTTTGTAGTCCGTAACGTAAATCCTGCAACATATGGTAATATGATGATGTGGAATTGTTCTTTGAAAGTGGCTCCATATCGCTTGGGAGATGTAAAAAAACAAATTAGCAGTGAATATATGTTTTTAGAATTTACAAAGAGTATCCATAGGTTAGACACGGCTGCTATACTGTTAAAATTACAGCAAAATTCTAACAGTATATCGGATGAGTTAAAAGATATGTTCCATGGAACAGGATTTTATTTGCAGGAAGAATAAAGTGGAGGGGAACATTAAATGTTTGAAGAAAGAGCCATAGAAATATTTTCTAGTAGAGATAAAATATTAGATGAGATGATAGACCAGATGAAAAATTATCTGGAGCTAGAATCTCTGGACATGAATAAAACAGATTATTTATCCTATCTTGTTAACATATTGTCATTTTTGACGGCGGATCTTCTGTTTTATAATACAACAACATATAGGGAATTATTTCTCACCAAGGCTATTCAGAAAGACAGTGTTCTCAATTGGTCGGCGATGTTGGGATATAGTCCTCGATGGGCGTCCGCAGCAACATGTTCTGTTTTGGTAGCTATAGCTTTGAATTTTTCAGGGGATGTTGTGTTTACTATTCCAGAGGGACATAAATATCGCGCGGGATCGGTTATATTCACACAAGACAATCCCATACAAATAGATATTCCTAGAGATGAACATGGTGATATAATCGATATAACCATTATAGAAACATTATCGGTGGGAGGATCGAGGTCTGTAAAATATACAACTACAACAGATGATAATGGAAATGTCACATTATATTTTCTTGCCAATGTTACACAAAAAAGCTTGGAAGAGTTCAGTGAACCAATACCAACTTTATTACCTTATGAATTCTATACAGTATCTATAAATTTTGATGGACAGATTGCGGATGTGGAAGAGGTTATATCTGATGAGTGGTCTAGAACGGACTCTACTGTCCCTTATTATGAGTCGTTGTTTTTAATACCTTTTGATACAAAAGGATATGTTTTTAAAATCACTGAAGATGGTGCGAATATATCATTTGGGAATGGAGTTGTTGGTCAACAGCCTCCGCAGGGTAGTTGTGATATCAGATTATACACTACTGATGGTGCCGATGGTAACGTTATAGCTGGATCTATTAATAGAGCAGATAAGATATATATAAAAGATTATGATCCAAATGGTAATAGTGAAGACGCTAGTGGAAAATTCATTATGCGAAGCGTTGAATTACAGGTGGTAAATACAGAACCAGCAACTGGTGGAGCAGATTTTCCAACTGTTGATGAAATCAGAGCTTCTGCAATTGCAAATGTTACATCCATGGATAGATTGGTTTCAGAACCAGATTATGACAATATTAAGAACATTGTTACTGAGCTCCCAATCACACATGCCATACAGGTATTAAAAAGAAGTGATCTCAAAAATAATGAAATTTCGGTCTTTACAGACTTGATATTTGAAGAAACCATTGTTCCAACTAGGAATGTAAAATGGTCATTTACAGACTCTACCTCTACAGGATTAACTTATATACAAACTAAAGATACTATAACTATAGACGGAGCTGAGTACTATAGTATGTTTAATATAGAAATAGATCCATTAAATAAAGAATGTACTTATTTCTATTTGGCAGATAATATAGAAAAATCTGTAACTTTAAATAGAACAAGGTCTGGACTAACTACAGTTTTGCCAACATTTGCAGAATTTACAACTGTTACAACCGATAGTACTACAGGTAATTTATTACCAATAGCTGAACAGATGCTGGATATTGAGCTCAATTTTACCGTACTCCAAGAGGGTGCAGATACCGGTTTACAATGTATAGTAGAAACTAGTTGGGATGGTTCTGTGTATAATATGATACAAGAGGTGAATGATGAGGGGGTGACAGTATTTAAAATTCCAGATACAAATCCTATACTCTTAGAAAATGTGCCTGATATGAATCAAACATATTTGTTTAAAATGTATTATCTAGTAGGTGGAGAGGTTGATTTACCATATCAAACAGAGTCTCAAGTAAGTGTGATTATAAAGCAAAGACTTGATGAATTCATGTATAGTCAGGTACATACAGATTCTACAAACACATATAGTCTGGGTGATTTAATCACAATATATGATGTACCAGTAATTAAAAAAACATATTACGATAGTATTGATCAAAACGCATTTACTTTACAGATATATAATGACATTTTGACATTGGATGTTACAGAATATAGAATGACTTCAGATTTTCTAAATCTAAAATTCAGTAATACAACTGGGGTATTGGATAATATGTTATATAATCCAGTTACAAGGTCAGATGTGATAAGTGTAAATCCAACAGGTAGTTTATCTTCTCTCGGTAATGGTGTAAGTGATGATGGTAACAGATATCTAGTTTCGGATAATGAATATGTTAGTCCTTGGGGTACAGATTCAACATATGAAAAAGAAGCTCCTTTTATTGCTGAATATGTAGCTGCAACAGATAGCTGGATATTTGAAAGAATTATAACTGACGACATTATAAACGTTACTAGCACAAGTGAGAAGGTACTTTATGATGGTAAGGATGCAGTGATTCCAATACTGACGATACCATTTACTATACACTTGATTGTATGGAGGGATAATTCTGTATCCGCAACTACCGATGCCATTGTTCAAAACATAAAAAATAATTTAATAGACGGTCTGTATACAAAATTTGGATTTGATTCCGATATATTCCTATCGGAGATAACAAACATTGTTCAAGGAGTTGAAGGTGTTAGAAATTGTTCAATAGTAGAACCATCCCATTCTATATTTTTCACGTATGATTTGAAAAGTGATTTAACTCAACAAGAGTTATTAGAATATTCCCCACAGTTGGTTTGGTTCGATAGTACAACTATAACTGTAGAGGTTAAATAAGATTAATGAATCTTTTAGAATTCACACCAGTGGAAATAAAACCAGAAGAGGATTCTAAAGTCTACAGATATATTTCTAAAATTTTAGGATCTGAGCTTTCAAATAT